>Ga0233372_1000305_pt1 | contig 22554 bp, 18 predicted proteins | sample ElkDunMinimDraft_4_FD_191538 | JGI IMG/M metagenome (GOLD analysis project Ga0233372, IMG submission 191538) | Fecal eukaryotic communites from dung pellets of Tule Elk in California, USA - Elk Dung D8 | ecosystem: Host-associated > Mammals > Digestive system > Large intestine > Fecal | place... | reverse complement strand
CCTGGATCGTGCGTGGAAGCCGCCGCCGCTGCCCGGTGCTGTCCGCCATATGCGGAAGATCCCGGGTGATGCGTCGTGCCGCTGCGATGGACGCCGCTGGGGCGCTGGATGACCAGCCTTGCGGCTGCGGAAAACCGGCCCCGGCGGGGCGTCGAAAGGAAGTCTAGAGTGTGTGCGGACCGCGCTGCCGGTCAAAGCGAGCGCAGCAGTGCCGCGAATGCATCCGCAGATGCGTCCACATGTGCGCTCAGGCGGTGGTTGTCGTCGACCAGCAGCAGCCGGCCACGACGGGCGCAGGTCCAGCCCACGACGTCGCTCGCCGGGATCAGTTCATCGCCCCAGCCGTGCACCACCGAAAGCGGCACCTCGGCCGCCTGCAGCGGGTGGGCGGCATCCAGCCGGACCGGTGGCGCCATCAGGAACAGACCGGCGACCGGCACCTGCAGCGACACATGCCCGGCGATCCAGGCGCCCAGGCTCGAGCCGGCCAGCACCACCGGGCCGCGCGACGCGGCATCCATCGTCAGGCGCAGCAGCCGCTCGATGCGCGCAGCGACATCGCCGAGCGGGCTGATCTCGCGCCTACCGTCGAGATCGGTGTAATCGGGACGTTCATGGCTCCAGCCCAGGCGCTCGGCGGCCGCGGCGAGCGCGGTGACCTTGGTCGCGTCCGGCCCGCTTTCGAAACCGTGGGAAAGGATGCAGTGGCCGCGCGTGCTCATGCGTCCACCCACGCGACCGTGTCGCCGAGCTTCAACGTGCCGCCGTCGATCACCCGCGCGCACAGGCCGCCCATGCCCCGCATCGCGTTGTAGCCGCCGGCGCCGAGCGCCACTTCCATCTTCGAGCAGGGATCGCAGGGCGACGTCCCTTCGAGGACGACCTCACCGATGCGGAAGCGCCTGCCCTTGAGCGCGATCAGCGGGATGCCCGAAACCACGAGATTGCGGCGCAAGGTTTCCGGCAGGACCTCGGCGTGACCGCTGAGCGCGGCGATCGCCGGCAGATGCTCGGCCTGGATGAGCGTGACCCCGCGCTTGCCGCTGCCGCCGGCATAGCGGTCGCCTTCGAGCCCGGCACCCGCCATCGCCAGCGCCGATTGGACGGCGCGGACCGGCATGTCGCGAGCGGGACGCAGACCGATCCACTCGACCCGGCCAGCGCGCGGGAACTGCGTCATCAGGGCGTGCAGGGCGGACTCGGTCGGCGGATTTCTCATGCGTGAATGCTAGCATCCGCGCCATGTCCGACCCCACGTCCGCGCCCCGGATCGCGCGCCAACCGCTGCCCTATGCGGGCCTTCTGGCAGAACGCGAAGTGTCCGACATCACCCTCGTGGTCATCCACTGCACCGAGCTTCCGGACCTCGCCACCGCGCGCGCGTATGGCGAGCGCGTGCTCTACGACTCGGGCACCGGCGCCAGCGGCCACTGGTACATCGACCGCGACGGCAGCATCGTCGAGTACGTGCCCGCGACGCGCGTGGCCCATCATGTGCGCGGGCACAATGCGCATTCGGTCGGCATCGAACTGGTCAACCGGGGCCGGTTCCCGCACTGGTACGACAGCCGGCACCAGGCGATGGACGAGCCCTATCCTGCCCCGCAAATCGGCGCGCTCGGCGAACTGCTGGCGCATCTGCGCGCCACCCTGCCGGCACTGCGCGGCATCGCCGGCCACGAGGATCTGGACCTCGAGCGCGTCGCCGCCAGTGACGATCCGGCGCTGACCGTGGCGCGCAAGCGCGATCCGGGCCCGCGCTTCCCCTGGCAGGACGTGCTGGCGCGTGTGCCGCTGACCCGCATCGGCGCCTGAACACCGCGCCCGGGTGCGCCGGGCCGGGCCACCTATAATTGTCGGCTGGCGCGCTCCTGCGTCGCCGCTCCCTCCAGCACGGCTCCCGCGATGACCCCGCCCGTTTCCGAACTGATCGACCTGCTGAGCCTCGAGCGCCTCGAGGACAACCTGTTCCGGGGCCAGAGTCGCGACATCGGCACCAAATACGTGTTCGGCGGCCAGGTCCTCGGGCAGGCGCTTTCTGCTGCGCAATCGACGATGTCGACCCCGCGCCCGGCGCATTCGCTGCATGCCTACTTCCTGCGCGCCGGCAACGTGGACGCACCGATCGTCTACGACGTCGACCGTACCCGCGATGGCGGCAGCTTCTCCGTGCGCCGGGTCACCGCCATCCAGCACGGCAAGGTGATCTTCTTCTGCGCGGCCTCCTTCCAGGAGGAGGAAACCGGCGCCGAGCACCAGCTGTCGATGCCGGAAGTGCCCGCGCCCGAGGACATCGAGCCGCAGGATCCGCCGCCGGCCGCGGTACTGGCCACGCTGCCGGTCAAGGTGCAGCGCTGGCTCGACCGCAGCGGCCCGTTCGAATTCCGCCACGTCTACCCCCGCGACGAACTGCGCCCGCCCAAGCGGCCGCCCTTCCAGCAGATGTGGTTCCGCCTGACCGACCCGGTCGGCGACGCGCCGGCGCTGCATCGCGCGCTGCTGGCCTATGCCTCCGACTTCCAGCTGCTGGGCACGGCGACCTTCCCGCACGGGATCAGCTACTACCAGCCGAACGTGCAGATGGCGTCGCTCGACCATGCGCTGTGGTTCCACCGCCCGTTCCGCGTCGACGACTGGCTGCTGTATTCGCTCGACAGCCCCAGCGCGCAGGGCGCGCGCGGCCTGGCACGCGGGCAGATCTTCGACCGCGCCGGGCGCCTGGTCGCCAGCACCGCGCAGGAAGGCATGATCCGTGTCCGCACGGACGCGACCGCTGCACTCAAGGCCGACTGATGCGCCAGGTCTTTTCCAGCCCCAGGCTCGAGAACGTCGAACGCGTCGCCCAGCTGCTGCGCGATGCCGGCATCGAGGTGCAGATCCTCAACGGGCGTTCCTACAAGGGCAACCGGCGCGGCACCTTCAGCTATCGCGAGGATGCCGGCGGTCCCAGGCCCGCGGTCTGGGTCACCCGCTCCGACGAACAGCCACGCGCCCGCGAACTGCTGCGCGAGGCCGGGCTGCTGCAGAGCCAGCCTTCGGCGCGCAGCTACCTGCAACATGCCGACGTGGTGTTCGCCCCGGCCGCGCAACCGCGCCGCGGCATGTCGCGCGCGGCCAAGGTCCGCTACACGCTGCTCGGCGGCGCGGTGCTGGTGGTCGCGCTGTCCTGGCTGGCAAAGCCCGGCGACGAGGCGCCGGCGCCAGCGCCGGTGGCCGCCGAACCGGAGCCCGTGCTGGACATGGTCCCGCCAACGGTCGAGGCCACGGTCAACCGCGTCCCGGTGCCGCGCGCACTGGCCACCCTGGTGCTCGCCGACGCACTCGCGTCCGCAGCCGGACCGGTATGCGTGGCCATCGATGGCGCCACGCCGCCAGCGCCGCTGATCGCCGAGCTCGAGCTGGTCTATCCCGACGTACGGCCCGCATCGGCCTGCGCCGGTGGCGACGGCCAGGCGGCGTGGCTCGAGGTGTCGAACTACCGGACTGACGGGTCGGGCGTCGGTACGCTGGAGCTGGTCCGCGGCGGCAGCGACGCTGCGCAGGGGCTGGTGAGGCGCACGCTGAGCGTCCGCCGGGACGGTCACGACTGGCAGTTCGAGCCGGCCGACTGAGGCATCATCGCGATGCCGGTCACATCCGGCATCCGGGTCGCGTCATCCATGGCGACCTGTCCGCAAGGAGCACCCTTTGAACGCCATCGCCGCCGACCTGGGCCTGGAAGCCCGCATCCATCTCGAGCTGCCCGCCGCGCGCGCTGGCGACCAGGCCGCGTACGGACGCATCGTGCAGATGAGCCAGAACGCGACGACCGCGATCGCGCTGGCGATCACCCGCGACGTACAGGCCAGCCAGGACATCGCCCAGGAGGCCTATCTCAAGGCCTGGCAACAGCTCGGCCGGCTGCAGAACGCGACCAGCTTCCTGCCATGGCTGCGGCAGATCACCCGCAATCTGGCCCGCGACTATCTGCGCGCGCGCCGCAACCGCTTCGTCGCCGGCGAAGCCGCGGACATCGCGATTGCGCAGGCGGCCGATCCGGATGGCTGCCCGATGCAGCGGATCGTCGACGACGAGAGCGGACGCATCGCTGCGGACCTGATTTCCGAGCTCCCCGACGACAGCCGCGAAGTGCTGCTGCTCTACTACCGGGAGGGCGGCAAGTCCAGACAGGTCGCCGCCCTGCTCGGCCTGTCGGATGCCACCGTGCGCAAGCGGCTGTCGCGCGCGCGTCGCAGCCTGCGCGAGGAACTGATCGGGCGGTTCCGCGATTTCGCCGAGGGTTCCGCGCCCGGAACGGCCTTCACCCTGTTGGTGACCGCAGGCCTGGCGACCTTCGCCAAACCGGCCGCCGCCGGGACGATCGCGGGCGCTGCGGCCGGGGGCGCACTGGGGGCGAGTGTCGCCGGGAAAGCGGCGCTGGGCAGCGCCAGCGCGTTGGGCGTGGCAGGGGCGTCACTGGTGTTCGGCGGACTGACGCTGTGGCTGAGCCGGAAAATGGTGGCCTGCTATGCCGACACCGAGGCCGAACGGATCGCGATCCTCCGGCTCTACGACCGGTGGTTCATCTGGGGATCCTCGGCTGGCGCGCTGCTGGCGATGGGCATCGGTCTGGTCGCGGGCCTGGGGCAGGTGTCGATCGGGTGGATGTCGATCGCGATGCTGATCGGGATGCTCCCCTACAACTACCCGCTGCTGACCAGCATGCCGCGGCTGATGAATCCCCTGATCGCCCGTGACATCGCGCGCGACCCGAAGGGCGGCGCCCGCCGCGCGCTCGGCTATCGCCTGATGTTCGGCACCAGCGGCCTGATCCTGACCAACCTCCTTCTGGCGGGCACCCTGCTGGTCCTGTGGTTGAGAACCGCCTGAGCGCAGCGCCCGCAACTGCGGACGGCCCGCGGGAACTACCCGCGTTGGCCCGGTGCGTTGATCGACACTGGCTGTCCCTTCTGCCGGGCACAGAAAAAGGCCGCGCACTGCGCGGCCTTTCCCTTTACCTGGATTGCTGGTCTACCGGGCTGGCAGCTCAGCGCGCGCGCGACGGACGCACTTCTTCCTTGCTCAGGAAGCCGTCACCGTTTTCGTCCATCCAGGCAAAACGCTGGGCGAGACGCGGCATCTTCTCGGTGACTTCGACACGGCTCAGCTTGCCGTCACCGTTGAGATCCGCCTCGCCGAACTTCGCATCGAAGCGGCGCTGACCTTCGGCGCGGCGCTCGGCCGACTTCGCGGCATGCCATGCGCGCAGCTCGCCACGGGTCAGTGCGCCATCCCGATTGCTGTCGATGGCGTCGAAATTCGCCACCAGATCGAAGCCACGCGCCTTCTCCGGGCGCGGACCACCTGCGTCGCGCTGCGGCCGCTTCCCTGCCTCGCCACGACCGGGCCTGCGTTCGGCATCGCCGCGCTCGGCGCGCTGCGCCTGATGGGCCTGGCGACGCGCTTCCCAGGCCTGCTGCCCCGCCTGCGCCTCGGCGCGGCTGATGCGGCCGTCGTTGTCGGTGTCGAGCCGGGCAATCACGTCGATGCGATCACCGCCGCGGGGGGCCCCGTGGCCGCGATGGCGCTCGCCATGGGGCTTGGCGACATCGGTCCCGGCCGCAGGCGCCTGCGCCTGGGCCGCGACGGCACCCGCCGTGGTGATGGACAGCGCCGCCAGCAGCGCGGTTGCGATAAGCGTGGTCTTCGTTGTCTTCATGGATGTCTCCGTTGGATGCGGCGCGGTGCCGCCTTCTGCAGGGATCAACGTCCTCCCCCCCGCCCGCGTTGACTGCGACCGCATCGGGTTCAGTCGCCAGCAGGGAGCGGGTCGCGCCGCCTGCGACACCCGTGGGTATCCTGAGCGCATGCCCAGCGCCATACCCCCGATCGCCGATACCGACCCCGACGCCGGTGATCTGCGGCTGTTCCATACCGCCGTGCACCCATGCGGGTACTGGCCCGAGCGCGAGGCGCGCGACCTGGTGCTCGATCCCCACGACCCGCGCCTGGGACAGGTGTATCCACAGGCCTTGCACTGCGGCTTCCGCCGCTCCGGGGACATCGTCTACCGCCCGCATTGCGGGTCCTGCCGCGCCTGCATGGCGGTGCGCATCCCGGTGGAATCGTTCGCGCCCAACCGCAGCCAGCGCCGCACTCTGGCCCGCAACATGGATGTCGATTCGCGCGTCGTCGGGGCCGAGCGCAACGACGAGCGACTGGCGCTTTACCGGCGCTATCTCGCCGCCCGTCATCCGGCCGGCGGCATGGACAACCACGGCGCGAACGAGTTCGATCATTTCCTGATCGGCACCTGGAACGATGGCCGCTTGCTGGAACTGCGCCTCCACGGGCAGCTGATCGGCGTGGCGGTGACCGATCTCGTCGACGACGCGCTGTCGGCGGTCTACACGTTCTACGAGCCCGAACTCGTGTCACGCGGGCTCGGCACACTCGCGATCCTCCGGCAGATCGCCTGGGCCCGGCGCGAAGGGCGGCGCCACCTGTATCTTGGCTACTGGATCGATGGACACCCGAAGATGACCTACAAACGCAATTTCCAGCCGCTCGAGGGCTTTGACGGCCTCCAGTGGCGCGCACTTCCCGGGCTCGCACGTTGAGCCGCGTCATCGGCCTGGTCCTGCTCGTCGTCGCGCTACTCGCGCTGCTGGCCGCCTGCGCACGTGTGGCACTGCCAGGCGCGCCGCGCGACGACGCGCCGGCGGCGCGTGCGCCGGACGTGCTGCGCATCGCCACCTACAACACCTCGCTCTACAGCAACGAAGCCGGCGGCCTGATCGAACGCCTGCGGGGCGACGACGACAACGTGCGCAAGATCGCGGCGGTGTTGCAGCAGGTCCGCCCGGACATCGTGCTGCTCAACGAATTCGATTACGTCGCCGACGGCAGCGCCGCCGACCTGTTCCAGCAGCGCTGGCTCGAACAACCGCAGCCCGGCGGTGGCGAACCGCTGCACTATCCCTACCGCTACCTGGCACCGGTCAACACCGGCGTGCAGAGCGGGCTGGATCTCGACAACAACGGCACCGTCGGCGGTGAGGGCCGCGACCGCGGCAACGACGCCTGGGGCTACGGACTGCATCCCGGCCAGTACGGCATGCTGCTGCTGTCGCGCTACCCGATCGATGCCGCGGCCGCACGCACCTTCCAGCTGCTGAAATGGAGCGCGATGCCGGATGCGCATCGCCCGCGCCATCCCGATGGCAGCCCGTTCCATCCCGATGCAGTCTGGTCGCAACTGCGGCTCTCGTCGAAATCGCACTGGGACGTGCCGGTGCACGCGCCCGGCGGCGTGATCCACGTCCTCGCCTCGCATCCCACCCCGCCCGCATTCGACGGGCCGGAGAAGCGCAACGTCGCCCGCAACCATGACGAGATCCGTCTGTGGACCGACTACATCTCCCCGGGACCGCACCCGTGGCTGTGCGACGACGCCGGCCGCTGCGGCGGGCTGGCTGCCGACGCGCGCTTCGTGATCCTGGGCGATCTCAACAACGATCCGGTCGACGGCGCCGGCGACCACGCCGCGATCACCGACCTGCTCGAACACCCCCGGGTAATGCGCATGGCCACCCCGCGCAGCGAAGGCGCCCTGGAGGCCGCCGAAGCCGACGGCGGCGCGAATGCCCAGCATCGCGGCTCGGCCGCGCACGACACCGGCAGCTTCGGGCCGCGGGTGGGGAATCTCCGGCTCGATTACGCGCTGCCGTCGGTGGGACGCGCACTGGTCGGCAGCGGGGTGTTCTGGCCGCGCAGCGACGCCGCGCATGCGCAGATCATCGATGGCACCGACCACCGCCTGGTGTGGGTGGACCTGCAGGCCGAGTGAGCCCGACGGAGGCCGGCGCTGCTACATCGCCGCTGACGCGCACTCCGCGGTCAGCGGTGTCGCCCCGAGCGCCAGATCGCCAGCAGGATCCCGAGCCCGCCGAGCCCGGCGCCGACGAAGCCGATCACGCCCAGCGCCATCAACCAGCGGTTGGGCGAGCCTGTGCCTACGCTGTGCATCACGATCGAGGAGCCGATGATCAGCGCCGCGATCACCACCCCCATCGTCAGGCGGTTCGCCGCACTGTTGACCTGGGCGCCGAAGGACTGGAGCGAGGTCACCTCGATCTGCGCGCGCAGGCGTCCATGGCGGGCACTGCGCAGGAGATGACGCAGGTCCCTTGGCAGGTCGGCCATCAGGTCCAGCGCTGCCGCCAGTGACCGGCGCCCGCGCGCGGCCAGCGCGCGCGGAGAATGCCGGCGCCACATCAGCCGGGTCAGCCAGGGCTGCGCCGCACCGGCCATGTCGAACTCGGGATCGAGCTGCCGGCCCAGCCCTTCCAAGGTCAGCAGCGCCTTGATCAGCAACGCGAGATCGGGCGGCAGCATCAGGCCGTGGCGACGCAGCAGCCCGGTCACCTCGCCCAGCATGGTCGCCATCGGCAACTCGCGCAGCGGCAATCCACGGTACTGGTCGACCAGACTGTAGATCTCCGAGTGCAGTCTGGCCTCATCGACATCGGCGGCGTCGGTCCAGTCGAGCAGGACATCGCAGGCCATCTGCGCCTGCTGGAACACCAGGCCGTAGACCAGGCGTGCGACCTGCTCGCGCAGCGGCGGCGTGATGCGACCGACCATTCCGAAGTCGATCACTGCCACGCGTCCGTCGCGCATGAAGAACAGGTTGCCCGGGTGCGGGTCGGCGTGGAATACGCCGTCCTCGAACACCATCCGCATCATCACCTCGGCGCCGGTGACGGCCAGCGCGTGACGGTCCAGCCCGGCCGCGTCGACCGCGGCCAGGTCGCTGGCGGGAATGCCGTCGACCAGTTCCTGCACGTTGAGCCGCTCGCTGGTCCACTCCCAGTACACCCGCGGCACCAGCACGCGTGGATCGTCGGCGAGATTGGCGGCGATGCGCTCGGCATTGCGGCATTCGCGCGCGAAATCCATTTCTTCATGCAGCGACGCCTCGAACTGCCGGACCACTTCGCGCGGCCGATAGCGACGCAGGTCCGGTGCCTGCGCCTGCACGACCTCCGACAGCCGTGCGAGCAGGCGCAGGTCCGCATCGACAACCTCGCGGATACCCGGGCGGCGCACCTTGAGCACGACCGCCGTGCCGTCATGCAGCCAGGCCCGGTGTGCCTGCCCCAACGAGGCGGCCGCCATCGGCACCTCTTCGAAACGGGCGAAGATGTGCTCCGGCGCGCCGCCCAGGTCATGCTCGAGCTGCGGTCGCAAAAGGGCCATCGGCACCGGCGGCACCTGGCTTTGCAGGCGGCTCAGCGTTTCGATCCACTCGGGCGGCAACAGGTCCACGCGCGTGGCCAGCACCTGGCCGAGCTTGACGAAGGTCGGTCCCAGATCCTGCAGCGCGTGCCGCACGCGCTCGGGTGTCGACATCCGCAGGACAGGATCTCCGCCGTCGGGTCCGATATGCAGCAGACGCCCCGCCCGCTCCAGCGCATCGGCCATGCCGATACGCCGGACGACGTCGCCGAAACCGTAACGCACCAGCACTGACGCGATCTCCTGGATGCGCCCCAGATCGCGGACGGTGGCCAGGGTTTCCCACATCAGCGTGCGTCCACCGTTTCGACGAGCCCCAGCAGCGCCGCGGCCACGGTCTGGCGCCGTACCGCATCACGGTCGCCGTCGAAGTGGAACAGGCGCGCACTGGCATATCCGCCGCGACGCTTCCAGGCGATCCACACCGTCCCGACCGGCTTGTCGTCGCTGCCGCCGCCGGGACCGGCAATGCCGGTGACCGCCACCGCGACACTCGCCCCTGAATTGACCAGCGCACCGGACACCATTTCGATGGCGGTTTCCCGGCTGACCGCGCCATGCACCTCCAGGGTCTGCGGGTTGACCCCAAGCAGCGCCTGCTTGGCCTCGTAGCTGTACGCCGCCAGGCCGCAGTCGAACCAGTCCGAGCAGCCGGCGATGTCGGTGACCGCCTTGGCGATCCAGCCACCGGTACAGCTCTCGGCGGTCACCAGCCGGTGATGGTGGGCGCGCAGCAGCGCACCTGTGCGTTCGGCCAGGGCGTGGAGCGTGGCGTCGGAGGGGATTTCGGCGTGCATGCGACGGGCCGGTGGGGGGCATGTCGTTGTACCGCATCACGGGCGCGGGCGCGCGCCGTCATCGCGCCCATGGAAAAGGGCGGACCGTTGCCGGCCCGCCCTGTCCTTGCCTCTTCGATGCGCAGTCAGTAGCGCATGCGCAGCGTCATGCCATAGGTGCGGGGCGCCCCCAGATACGCGTTCCAGGAACCGGCCTGGATCGGCGCATCGATGCCGACCTGCTTGTAGGTTTCGTCGGTGAGGTTCTGGCCCCAGAACTCCACCATCCAGCGCTTGTCCTGACGGCCGAAACCGATCCGGGCATTGAGCAGGGTGTAGGCGTCCTGCATCTTCTCCAGATCCAGGTCCGAGCCGGTGTTGTACTCGGACATGTATTTGGCGCCGATGTTGAAGCGCCCGAGCAGGCGTTCGCCGATGTCCCACTCGTAGGTGGCCGACACGTTGCCCGACCACCTGGGCGCGAAGCTCATCTGGTTGCCCGGCAACCGCACCAGGTCCGGATCGGGCAGCAGGTCATCGCCGTACTCGGTCTTCGCATAGGTGAAGCCGCTCTGCAGCATCAGGCCACTGATCGCCGGCTGCCACATCACTTCGGCCTCCACGCCCTGCGAGGTGACCTTGGGGATCGAGCGGACGACGAACGCCGTGCCCAGGAAGCTGTTGAGCTGGAAGTCCTCGTACTCCTGGTGGAACAGCGCCGCGTTGAGCAGCAGATTGCCGTCCGCCCAGGTGGTCTTGAGCCCCAGCTCGTAGCTGTCGACGAACTCGCCGGGGAACGAGGTGTCGGCGGTCAACGGCATCCACGGGCGGGGATCGGCCGCGGTCGGACCCTGCACGCGATCCAGATTGAAGCCACCGGATTTGTAGCCGCGCGCCGCGGACACGTAGCCCATGATGTCGTCGGCGAAGTCGTAGGCCACCTTGACCGTACCCGACCATTCCTTCTCCGTCCGTTCCTGGCGGGTACTGCGTCCGTTATGCAGCGCATTGGCCCAGGGCAGACACATGTTGGCGGTGACCTGCGGCGCGATCGCCGGCACCAGCTGCCCCAGCAACTGCTGCTGCAGTGCTGCAGGCAGGCTGGCGAAGCCGTTGATGCGCTGGGCCAGCGCCCCGCCGACGCGTGCGGCCGGATTTCCGAGCACGGCACTGCACGCGGCGGCGCCGTTGGGATTGCTGAAATCCGACTGCAGGGTCTTTTTCTCGCGGGTGTAACGCAGGCCCACGGTCACGTCCAGCGCGTCGGTCACGTGGAAGGTGTTGTTGGTGAAGATCGCCGCGCTCTTCGCGTTCTGCGAATACACGTCATGGGCGCCGATGCCGGTGTAGTTGGTGCCGAACGGGCGCCCGGTGACTTGCGACAGGAAGGTCGCCGGATTCGCGGTATTGACCGTCAGGCCGAGTGGCGCCAGCTGTGCGGCCATCGCGCCGAGCACCTGGCTGCCGACCAGCGTGGACAGGTACGGCTCGTAGGCCGGCCCCATGAAGTAGGAGTCGTTGCGGGTCAGATCCTCGTCCGAATAGAACATTCCGACCATCCAGTCGAGGCGATCGCTCGTCCCGGTGAGGCGGAATTCCTGGCTGAAGTTCTCGAACTGCGCAAGCGAATAATCCTCCTGCGCCGGGCGGTACATGATGTCCGCGCCGCTGTAGTCGAAGTCGATGCCGGTGATCGCCTTCCAGTCACGGAATGCGGTGATCGAAGTCAGCAGCGCCTCGTTGGCCCAGGGCGTGGTCCAGTTGACTTCGGCCGAAATGCCCTTGTCCTTGAGGTCCTGCTCGGTGGAGCGGTTGGCATAGGCCAGGCGACGGTCGAGATCCGGCACCGGGATGATGCCCTGCCCGCCCGGGGTCAGCGCATCGATGATCGCGGCGGTCGGCCCGCGGTGCGTGGTCAACGAAACGCAGCAGTTCTCCTCGCGACTGGTGTAGTCGGCGATGAAATTGATGTTGAGGTTCGACGTGGGCTCGAGCAGCAGCTGGCCGCGCAGCGAGTGGTAGTTCTGATCGCCGTCGTCGGTCTCCCGACGTGGACCGCCGGCGGTCTCCACGTCGTCCACGCCGTCGCGCTTGCGCTTGGTCGCGTAGATGCGGAACGCGGCGTTGTCGCCGAGCGCGTCGTTGTAGGAACCCGAAACTCCGACCAGGCCGTAATTGCCGACCGTGACTTCGCCCTCGGCCGCCTGGGTGTAGCTCGGCCGGCGGGTAATGACGTTGATGACACCGGCCGAGGTGTTCTTGCCGAACACTGTGCCCTGCGGCCCCTTGAGCACCTCGACGCGCTCCATTTCGCCGAGGTCGCCAAATCCCACGCTGTTGCGCGAGCGGTAGACCCCGTCGATGACGATGCCGACCGACGATTCCAGGCCCGGATTGTCGCCGACCGTACCGATGCCGCGGATGCGCGCGGTGGTCTGCGCGGCGGACTGGGTGCTGGTGACCGTCAGACCGGGCACCAGAACCTGCATGTCCTTGATGTCGCGCACGCCTGTGTCCTGCAGCAGTTGCTCGGGCAGGACATTGATGACGATGGGGACGTCCTGCAACGCTTCTTCGCGCTTCTGCGCAGTCACGGTGACCGACGAGAGCGTGGTGGGCTGTTCCTGGCCGCCCCCTGCCCGCCCGCTAGGCTGCGACTGGGCGGTCGCGGGCAGCGCGGCCCCGGCGAGCATGGCGAAAAAGATGGCGGTTGCGAGCGCGTGGCGTTGCGGATGGTCTGAGACCATTGGTATCCCCCCCTTACTGTGATTGTCGTTGCGACTTCAAACCTCGACGCAGACGCCGCCATCCCGGGATGACGGAAGTGCTGGACCAATGTGGGGGGACGGGTCCGGCACGACGTTCTGACTGTCTTGCGCGGACGCTAGCACACTCCGGACGCACCCGTATGTAGGCCTGCGCGTCCATGCGATCGCAGGCCGCAAGGGCGCCGGATCGAGCATTAATCCACGCCGGTTATCTCGCGTGCCACCACGCAAGCTTCCACTCCGCTGCACAGCGAAAAAGCAGCGCAAATCGCCGCGGAGGATTCGGACATATTCCGCTCACACACCCATCATCGGCATTCGCACAGTTTTGCACCTGTCCTCTGCCGCGTACCGGCGCCGACGCCGTTTATTACTGCCGCTGAATACACATTCGCGGTCTGTACTTTCTCCTCTGGAGTGTGGCGATGGATCGGCAACCCCTAGTGATCGCATTGGCGGTGGCAGCTGGCCTCGCCCCCGGCCTCGTCCTGGCACAGGACTCGGTGACGACCCTTCGCGACGAGGTCCGTCGCGCCGAACAACACCTCGAATCGCTGAACCAGCGGCTTGATGCGCTGGAACGCGCTCAGGGGATCACGCCGCCGCCGCGCGCCACGGCGCAGACGCCGACGTCAGGCCAGACGCAGGGCCCGACCGCAGCCCAGTCCCCCCCGAACGTGGCGGCCGGCGCACCTTCGATCCTGCCGCCACGCGACTCGGTGTCGGATCCCTCGATCGCCGCCTCGCGTCAGAACAGCCTCGCGTCCCCGACCGATCCGGATCTGAAGGGATTCATCGCGATCCCGGGCACGGAGACCATGATCCGCATCGGCGGCTACGCCAAGCTGGACGCCATGGCCACCAACCGTCCGGCGGGTGACGACGATCAGTTCATCACCTCCGAATTCCCGGTCGACGGCGTGCATCGCGACACGCCCAACTTCAACATCCATGCAAAGCAGACGCGTTTCAGCATCGAGGCGCGCCGCCCGACCACACGCGGCGTCCTGCGCTTCTACCTGGAAAACGACTTCTTCGGCAGCAGCGATGGCTACGAATTCAGGCTTCGCCATGCCTATGGGCAGCTGGGCAACACGTACGCCGGCTACGGATATTCCTCCTTCATGGATGCCGACTCGCTTCCCAATACCCTGGATTTCGAAGGGCCGGGCTCAGCGCCCTATCTGCTCGTGGCCGGCATCCACCACATCTTCACGATGGGCAAGGGCAACACGCTGACCCTGGCCGCCGAAGCGCCGCAATCGCAGATCTACAATCTGGTCGGCGACGACATCGCGGTCGAACGGCTACCGGACGTCACGCTCGCCGCGCGGATGGAGCGCGGCTGGGGCCACCTGCAGCTCAGTGGGGTGGCGAGGAGTGTCGGTTACGACGGTGACAACGAGCTCGGCGAGGATGTCCTCGGCGGCGGCTTGCAACTGAGTGGATCGATCAACGCCAACGAGAACAACCTGTGGGTGTTCGGCATGGTCGGCGGCAAGGGCATCGCCCGCTACACGACCGACATCGGCGGTTCCGGCTACGACGCCGCGATCGGGCCCGACGGCGACCTGGAACTGCTGACTTCCTACGGTGGGTTCTTCGGCTACACCCATAACTGGAACCAGGACTGGAGTTCCAACCTCGTCTTCGGCCAGTTGAACCTGAGCAACAAGAACGACGTGCTGGCGGGCGACGCTTTCAAGCGCAGCCGCTATGGCGCGCTCAATCTGCTGTGGAGCCCCGCGCCGTCCTGGACCATGGGCGTGGAACTCCTGTTCGGGCAGCTGCTGCTGCAGGACGGGCGGGATGCCGATGTGATGCGCCTGCAGGGCAGCCTGCAATACAGCTTCGTCAAGTAATACGCAGCGAACAACGCTCCAACGACCCAAGGACCCCGGAACCGGCGCGACCGGGTCCAGGCAACGCCTTCCCCCCAGCAAACCAGGCGATTGCGGCACAAGGAGAATCCCATGGCGACTAACGGCAAAAAGATCAGCTTGATCGGTGCCACTTTTCTGGTGGCCGGCAACATGATGGGCTCGGGGGTCTTCCTGCTGCCCTCCAGTCTGGCCGCGATCGGTTCGGCCTCCATATGGGGGTGGCTGATCACCACTGCCGGCTCGCTGCTGCTGGCTTTTGTATTCGCCAAACTGGGCCAAATTGCTCCCAAGGCCGGCGGCCCCTATGCGTATGCGCGCGACTGGCTCGGACCGTACATGGGCTTTCAGACCAACACGATCTACTGGTTCGCCAACTGGATCGGCAATGTCGCTATCCCGATCGCGGCCGTGGGCTATTTCAGCTACTTCTTTCCCATACTTTCCCACCCGCTGCCGCGCTGCATCGCTGTGTTGGCGCTGACCTGGGCGTTCACCTTCGCCAACGTGATCGGGCCGCGCTTCGTCACGCGCGTGCAGACAGTTACGACAAGTTTCGCCCTCGTGCCAATTCTGGGGATCGCGATCTTCGGCTGGTTCTATTTCGACCCCAACACCTTTACGAGTGCCTATAACGTCTCCGGAAAATCCGAATTCAGCGCGATTTCCAGCGCAGCCGCGCTGACGTTGTGGGCATTCATCGGCGTGGAATCGGCTTCCGTCACCGCCGCCGTTGTGGAGAATCCCGAGAAGAACGTTGCGCGCGCCACGCTCGGCGGCGTGTTCATTGCCGCGGTCTGCTATATCGCCAGCTCTGCGGTGATCATGGGCATCGTGCCCAATGCCAAGCTGCAAACCTCCGATGCGCCGTTTGCCCTTGCTGCGGCGGATGCATTCGGCGGCTGGGCCGGCGGCCTGGTCAGTCTCTGTGCGTTCATCGGCGCCGCGGGCTCCCTGGGCGGCTGGATCCTCATCACCGCGCAGAGCGCCAAGGCAGCTGCGGACGACGGCCTGTTCCCGACAGTGTTCAAGAAGGCGAACAAGGACGACGTCCCGGTCAAGGGCGTTTATATCGTTGCCATCCTGATGACCATCGCGGTTCTGGTCACGGCAGGTTCGAAGACAGCGACCGACCAGTTCAACACCATTACGTCGGCGGCCGTGATCCTGACATTGCTGCCCTACATCTACTCCTGCGTGGCGTGCTACTTCGAAGTTGAACGCACACACACGACTGCCCATACCGGCCTGTACTGGTGGATGACAAGTACCACCGTCATCTATTGCCTCTGGGCCGTCTATGGCTCGGCGGGCGACGTCGTCAAGTACGGCTTTCTGTTCGTCCTGTTCATCACGGTGTTTTACCCCTTCTTCGCCGCCGAGCGTCGCCAGGCTCGCCTAGCCGCCTCCAGTCCGGCACCGCAGCCGGCGCCGGCCGCACGGGCACCTGCACCCGCCCCGGCCAGTGCGGCCACTCCCCCACGCCCCTCGACCAACTGAGTTCGCCGCCGCGGACAAGGACATCGATATGTACTTCCATTCCCTCGATTATCCGATCGTCATCATCGATGACGATTATGAATCACCGCGCATCGGCGGCATCCTGATCCGCGCCCTGGCGGACGAGCTGCGCGCGAATGCCCAGCGGGTACTCGCCGGCCTGACCATCGAAGACGTGCATGCCGCTGCTCGCACCTACGTGGCCGCATCGGCGGTACTCATCTCGATCGACGGCGCGGAGGAGGAGCCCGACCAGTTCGTCAAGCTGCTCGCGCTCCTTCGCGAGCAGTCCAAGCGCCGCGCCGGCCTGCCGGTATTCCTGTACGGCGAGCGCAGGACGATCGAGAAGGTGCCAAGCGAAATACTCAAGTACATGCACGGGTACATCTTCCTCTTCGAAGACACCAAGGCGTTCATCGCGCGGCAGGTGATGCGAGCGGCCAACGATTACATGGAGAACCTGCTGCCCCCGTTCTTCAAGGCCCTCATCTACCACGCCGGAACTTCGAACTACTCCTGGCATACCCCGGGCCACGCCGGCGGTGTTGCCTTCACCAAGTCGCCCGTGGGCAGGGCACTGCATCAGTTCTACGGAGAGAACACCCTGCGCAGCGACCTCTCCGTTTCGGTGCCGGAACTTGGATCCCTGCTCGACCACACCGGACCGGTGCGTGCCGCCGAACACGAGGCCGCGCGCAACTTCGGCGCCGACCACACGTTCTTCGTCACCAATGGCACCTCTACCGCCAACAAGATCGTCTGGCATGGCACGGTCGCGCGCGGCGACCTGGTCTTCGTCGACCGCAACTGTCACAAGTCGCTGCTGCATGCGTTGATCATGACCGGTGGCGTACCGGTCTATTTCCGGCCGAGCCGCAACGCGCATGGCATCATCGGCCCGATCAGCCTGGACCAGTTCTCGGAAGACTCCCTGCAGAAGGCGGTGGCTGCCAACCCCCTGGCAAGCAAGACCATCAAACCCGGGACCAAGCCCAAGATCGCGGTGGTCACCAATTCAACCTACGACGGCCTCTGCTACAACGCCGAGAAGATTGCGGACATGCTCGGCACTGCGGCCGACTACCTGCATTTCGACGAGGCATGGTACGCCTACGCCGCCTTCCATCCGTTCTACGAGAACCATTACGGAATGGCCAAGGGCAAGCCGCGCGAGCAGGATGCGATCATCTTCACCACGCACTCGACGCACAAGCTCCTCGCTGCCTTCTCCCAGGCGTCGATGATCCACGTGCGCAACGCCGCCACGCGTTCGCTGGATGCGGACCGGTTCAACGAGTCGTTCATGATGCACACGTCCACGAGCCCGCTCTACGGGATCATCGCCTCCTGCGACGTGGCATCCAGGATGATGGAAGGCGAGGCGGGCCGGTCCATCGTGCAGGAGATGCACGACGAGGCGGTGACTTTCCGCATCGCGATGCTGCATGTCGGGCAGGATCTTGGCAGCGATGACTGGTGGTTCAAGGTCTGGCAGCCGGACAAGGTGGAGCGCAACCTGGAAGGCGGGGACACCCACGCGCCAAAGGTCGCCGAGCCGAAGGACTGGTACCTGGGATCGGGCGACTACTGGCACGGTTACGACAAGCTGGCAGACGAGTACGTGCTGATCGACCCGGTGAAGGTCACCCTGCTCACGCCGGGGCTCGCCATGAACGGCGACATGGGCGAACTCGGCATCCCCGCCGCCATCCTGAGCAAGTTCCTCTGGCACCGCGGCATCACCGTCGAGAAGACCAATCTCTACTCGCTGCTGTTCCTGTTCTCGATGGGCATCACCAAGGGCAAGTGGAGCACCCTGGTCACCGAACTTCTGGCGTTCAAGGAGGCCTACGACTCCAACGCCGAGCTCACCCGCACGCTGCCGGGACTGGTCGAGGCCTATCCGGCCGCCTATGCAAAGTGGGGCCTGCGCGACCTGTGCCACGCATTGCACGAGTTCAACCGCGAGTTCAAGGTGCCGGTGGTGATGAAGGACATGTACACCGACCTGCCCGAACCGGTGATGACGCCTGCTGACGCCTACAACCACCTGGTGCGGGGCGAGATCGAACGCGTCGACATCGACCAGATCAGTGGCCGGGTAGCCGGCACCATGCTGGTGCCATATCCGCCGGGCATTCCGACGATCATGCCGGGCGAGCGCTTCGGCAAGCCCGACGATCCGATCATCCAGTCGCTGCACATCGCACGTGCGCAGAACGAACGCTTCCCCGGCTTCGAGTCCGACGTGCACGGCTTGATCATCGAAGACAGCGATGGCCAGGCGAGCTACACGGTGGAAGTACTGAAGGTCTAGCTCGTGCGGGGCATTGCCCGCCCTCCCGCAGGGAGGGCGGCAGGCGATGCCCCGTGAGCGTCCCCGCCCCGGGCGCCCGCGCGGATGGCGTGCATGACAGGCCACACCGATGACCGGGACCCAGCAGGAACAGCGCGCGCTCAAGATCTCGCTTGGCATGACCGTCCTGGTCGCGGCCATCGGCTTGTCAGGCGGCATGCTCGCGCACTCGCCGGCGATCCTCTTCGACGGCATCTATTGCCTGGTAGACGTGGCCCTCACCGTGACCGCACTGCAGGTCCTGAAGCTTCTGGGCAACGAACAGAGCCCGCGCTTCCAGTACGGCTTCTGGCACCTCGAGCCGATGGTCGAGGCGGTCGGGGGCGCGATCCTGACCCTGGCCTGCGTCTACGCGATCTCCAACGCGATCATTGGTCTCACCACCGGGGGCCACGTCACCCGCGTCGGGTACGGCCTGGTGTGGGCGAGCGTGCTGAGCGTCGTCGATCTGGCCATGGCGGCATGGATGGGACGCCATGCCAAGCGCCTGCACTCCGGGCTGCTGGCGCTGGATGCCCGCGCCTGGCTGCTCGCCGGGCTCGTGAGCCTGGCCGTGGTTGTCTCCTTCATCCTGGCCATGGCGCTGCGCAATGGGCCGCATGCGCACTGGGTGCCCTATCTCGACCCACTGGTGCTGGCGCTGATCGGCCTGGCCTCGCTGCCGCTGCCGCTGCTCGCGGCGTGGCGGGCAACGCGCGAGGTGCTGCAGGTCGCACCGGATGACCTGGACGAGCTGGTCCAGGCAACGATGCAGCAGTTCGTCGCCGAGCATGGCTTTCGCGGGTTCACCAGCCGCGTGGCCAAGATCGGGCGGATGAAGTTCATCGAGATCCACGTGCTGACCGGCCCGGACGCGCTGCTTGGCAGCATCGCCGACGTGGACCGGATGCGTAACGACATCGCCACGCGGCTGGGAACGCGGCCTGACCGGTCCTGGCTGACCATCGACTTCACAGCAGACCCGGACTGGACATGAACACCACGTCGAGCGCGATTCCCCCGACCGCCAGCGCCGGTGGCAGTGCACCTGTCGCGCGCAAGATGGGCCTGCTCATGGCGACCATGCTGGTCGCCGGCAACATGATCGGCACCGGCGTGTTCCTGCTGCCCGCCAATCTCGCGACGGTCGGCAGCATCTCGTCCTTCGGCTGGCTGATCGCCACCGCCGGGGCCGTCGCTCTGGGCCTGGTGTTCGCACGCCTCGGGCAGCTCGACCCCGAGCCCGGTGGTCCGTATGCGTACGCCCGCCGCGGATTCGGCAACTACGTCGGCTTCGTCAGCAATTACGGTTACTGGTTCGGCAACTGGATCGGCAACGTCGCCATCGCCCTGGTCGTGACCGGTTACCTGAGCCACCTGTGGCCATGGCTGGACGACCTGTACCCGCGGATCGGCTTCACCCTGCTGCTGATCTGGGCATTGACCCTGGCCAATGCGCGTGGTGCGCGCTGGGTGGGCTCACTGGAGACCGGTACGGTGATGTTTGCGCTGGTGCCCATCCTCGGCATCGCGATTGCCGGCTGGTGGTGGTTCGACCCGGCGCTGTTCCACAAGGGATGGAACGTCAGCGGACTGAGCGACAGCCAGGCGATCTCGCGCAGCGCCTCGATCGCGCTTTGGGCATTCATGGGCGTGGAGAGCGCCGCGGTCTCGGCCGATGTCATCGAGAACCCGAAGCGCAACATCCCCCTGGCGACGCTGATGGGGCTGGCGCTGTCGGCGGTGGTCTACATCAGCTGTTCGCTGGTGATCATGGGGATCGTGCCGATGGAGCAGCTGCGCGATTCGTCCGCGCCCTTCGCCGACGTGGCCAAGATCATGGTCGGGAACTGGGGGGTGGTGCTGATCTCGCTGTGCGCGATCTTCAAGTCACTGGGCGCGCTCGGCGGCTGGATGCTGCTGGTGGGCCAGTCGGCCAAGGCGGCCGCCGAGGACGGCCTGTTCCCCAAGGTGTTCTGCCGGGTCAACCGGCACGGCATGCCGGGGGCCGGACTGGTGATCGCCGCGATCCTGATGAGCGTCCTGCTGCTGGTGACCGCCTCGCCCACGCTCGCCTCGCAATTCGACCAGCTGACCAACATCGCGGTGCTGCTGACCATCTGTCCGTACCTGTTCTCGGCCGGGGCCCTGGCGGCCAGCACGCTGGAGCGCAACGAGTCCGGCAAGCTGCGCCTGATGAGCATGATCACCGCCGGCGTCGCGGTCGCGTACTGCCTCTATGCTCTACTCGGTGCCAATCCGCAGCTGCTGGCGTACGCCACCGTCGGCATGCTGCTGAGCGCGGCGGTGTACCCGTTCTTCCGCCACCGGATGACGTGAAGCGGCCGCGGTATGGCGCACCTCGTATGCGGGTGCGCCGCGGGTTGGCGACAGACCCGGCCCCAGGTTCGCAGTCGCGTCGAGGCGCTGGCCATCGCCGAAGCTGCGTGGGGCGATCGCGGACGTTCCACCCCGCCCTGCCAGGCGCGGTCCGCCTGCCACTGACTGCCAGCATCGGCGTGACATTGCAGGGCGCCGCTCGATGACGAGCGCGTGCTGGCGCGTACAGACGCTCATCGACCAGGTCATCGGCCGGGCGGCCGGCACCACTTCCTTCCCAACGCCTGCGCGTGCCCCCCCTGTTCGCCGGGCATTCCCCTGCTCCTTCCGGGCTGGCGGTTGGGCAAGCCCGATGGTCCGATTCTCCGGTCGCTACGCATTGCATGTGCACGGAACGAGCGGCTTTCCGGCTTCGAGTCCGACGTACACGGTCCGATCATCGACAGCAGTAAAGCGCCCCCGGGCTACACTGTGGAGGTTCTGAAGCCAGGCGCGGCGCTTACCGATGAGTGGAACCCTCGAGGAACGACGGGTACTGAAGCTCTCGCTCCTGGCGACCGTGCTGGTCGCCGCGATCGGGCTCTCCGGCGGCGTGGCTGCGAGCTCGCCGGCGATCCTGTTCGACGGTATCTACTCACTGGTGGACGTGGCGCTGACGATTACAGCGCTCGTGGTGCTCCGGCTCATGGCCCACGAAGAGAGTCCGCGATTCCAGTACGGGTTCTGGCATCTGGAACCGATGGTCGAGGCGCTCGGCGGCGTGGTGCTCAGTCTTGCCTGCATCTACGCGCTGGCCAACGCCGTGATCAGCCTGAGCACGGGTGGCCAGGAGACCCATGCGGGCCATGGCCTGGTCTGGGCTGGCGTGCTGAGCGTGGTGGACCTTGCCATGGCGGCGTGGATGAGCCGTCATGCGCGGCGGATGCGCTCGGGTCTGCTCGCCCTCGATGCGCGTGCCTGGCTGCTCGCGGGTCTGGTCAGCCTCGCCGTCGTGGTGTCCTTCATCCTTGCGCTCAGCTTGCGCGGCACCCGGCACGAAGACTGGATTCCCTACCTGGATCCACTGGTGCTGGCCTTCATCAGCCTGGCCTCGCTGCCCCTCCCGCTCCGCGCAGCGTGGAAGGCGGCGCGTGAGGTGCTGCAGGTCGCTCCGGACGACCTGGACCGCAAGGTGCAGGCGACGATGCAGGAATTTGTCGCCGAGCATGGATTCCTGGGCTTCACCAGCCGGGTCGCCAAGATCGGCCGGATGAAGTTCATCGAGATCCACGTCCTGACTGCGCCGACCACCCAACTCGGCAGCATCGGTGAGATCGACCGCCTGCGTAACGAAATCGCGAAAAGGATGGGCGCACGTCCGGAAGGGTCCTGGTTGACGATCGACTTCACGTCGGAATCCGCCTGGACTTGAGCGGGTTGCGCCAGGCTGGGTCTGTTGTGCCCGCCGGTCTGAACTCGAGCTTCGGGCCGCACCGCTTGTGGCGAGTGCGGGAACATGTCCAGCACTGCTGCGGCCTTTGGGACGACTGCCGGTTGCGCGATCGGCAGCGCGGCGTCTGCAGTGGGTAATGCTCGAAATTGCGGCAGGCGCAACGCGAACCCGACGGCGCACGTGCGCGACCCGCGAAAGCAAGGCGACGTACGAACCGCTCCCGTATCAGCCGCGCGACGCCGAC
>Ga0233372_1000304_pt1 | contig 22569 bp, 15 predicted proteins | sample ElkDunMinimDraft_4_FD_191538 | JGI IMG/M metagenome (GOLD analysis project Ga0233372, IMG submission 191538) | Fecal eukaryotic communites from dung pellets of Tule Elk in California, USA - Elk Dung D8 | ecosystem: Host-associated > Mammals > Digestive system > Large intestine > Fecal | place... | reverse complement strand
ACCTGCGCATGCTGATGATCGACCCGAAGATGCTCGAGCTCAGCGTCTACGAGGGGATCCCGCACCTGCTCGCGCCGGTGGTCACCGACATGAAGGAGGCCGCGAACGGCCTGCGCTGGTGCGTGGCGGAAATGGAGCGCCGCTACAAGCTGATGAGCGCGGTGGGCGTGCGCAACCTGGCCGGTTTCAACAAGAAGGTCAGGGACGCGCAGGAGGCCGGACAGCCGATGTCCGATCCGCTGTTCCGGCCGAACCCGGAATCGAGCGACGTCGCCGAACTGCTCGAGCCGCTGCCCTACATCGTCATCTTCATCGACGAATTCGCCGACATGATGATGATCGTCGGCAAGAAGGTCGAAGAGTTGATCGCGCGCCTGGCGCAGAAGGCGCGTGCGGCCGGCATCCATCTGATCCTGGCCACGCAGCGCCCCTCGGTCGACGTCATCACCGGCCTGATCAAGGCCAATATCCCCACCCGCATCGCCTTCCAGGTCAGCTCCAAGATCGACTCGCGCACCATCCTGGATCAGTCGGGCGCCGAAACGCTGCTCGGCCACGGCGACATGCTGTACCTGCCGCCGGGCACCGCGCTGCCCGAGCGCGTGCACGGGGCATTCGTCTCCGACGAGGAAGTGCACCGCGTCGTCGAACACCTCAAGCAGAGCGGCAAGGCCGAGTACATCGAAGGCGTGCTCGACGAAGTGCAGACCATGGGCGACGGCACCGTCGTCGGTGCCACCGGCCTGCCGGAAAGCGGCGGCGGCGGTGGCGACGAAAGCGATCCGCTGTACGACGAGGCGGTCAAGATCGTCACCGAAACGCGCCGCGCATCGATCTCCGGCGTCCAGCGCCGGCTCAAGATCGGTTACAACCGCGCTGCGCGTCTGGTCGAGGCGATGGAAGCGGCGGGCGTGGTGACGCCGCCCGAGCACAATGGCGACCGCAGCGTGCTCGCGCCACCGCCACCGCCGCGCTGAATCCCGGACCCGCGGTGAATCGGTGCTGGACGACACGGTCGATGGACCGGGTTGTCATTGCCGCATTCAGGCATGGATTCGCACACTCCGGTCCTACGTCCCAAGTACCTCGAGGCCCCTTCATGCGCACGATGCTCCGCCACTCCCGCTGGTTCGTCGCGACCGCCGTGCTCACGGTCGCCGGCCTCGCCCAGGCCGCCGATGCGCGTCCGCAGCTCGACCAGTTCACACGTGGGCTCAAGGGCCTGGAAGCGCAGTTCACCCAGCAGGTGGCCGATGGCAATGGCCGGACCAAGGAAAGCTCCAGCGGCTCGCTGGCCCTGTCGGCGCCGCGTCTGTTCCGCTGGGAATACGTGAAGCCGTATCCGCAGCTGATCGTCGCCGACGGACGTACCGTCTGGGTGTATGACCCCGACCTGCAGCAGGTCACGCGCCGCCCGCAGGGCAGCCAGGAACAGGACAGCCCGCTGGCTGCACTGATCGACCCGTCCCGGATCGACCGCGATTTCGTCGTGACCGAGGCCGGCACATCCGGTGGCCTGGACTGGCTCGAACTACGCCCCAAGCGCAGCGACAATGCCGCATTCGAACGCGCACGCATCGGCTTCGGCGGCGACGGCACGCCGACCCGGATGGAAATCCACGACACCCTCGGCCAGCGCACGACCATCGGCTTCAGCGGGTGGAAGCGCAATCCGACGTTCGCGGCGGACACCTTCCGCTACACGCCGGCTGCAGGCGTGGATGTGGTCGGCGAGGAATGATCCATTCCCGCGCACTGCGGGTGACAGACGAAATGGATATCGGCGGCCACCTTCGGGTGGCCGTTCCTGTGTGCGCCGGTGCAGATAGCAGCGTGTCCACGCCGATATCGGCTCGCGCAGCGGGCAGAGAGGTGTTGAAGGCCGGGCTGCAGAACCGATAGCCGGCGGGTGTCATCCGCAGGCCTTCGGGGCAGGGCAGAAGCGTACCCATGCGACTGAGGCATCGACCGGTAGCGGCGCGAGTGCGCACCGATCGTCGGCGCAATGATCCCGGCGGATTCCGTACATGGCGCCGGGCCCTCAAATCGCGACGGCCGAAACCGGCATGCCGTTATCCATGCATCGCGCGCGCCGCCGCCGTCGCGACCTGGACCAGCTGCAGGTTCTAGCCAGTGGCGCCATGGCGCCTTGCGGTTGTGATCACGTCTGCATGTCGCAATATCGTCAGGTCCGCATTCCGTTGCACTGCATCGACAGGTTGAACCGCGTGCCCCGTTCCCGCCCATCCCGCGCCGATACCGGCGACCTGCTGCAGGTCGATCGCAGCGCCATGCGCCCGTTGGCCGAACGCATGCGGCCCGCAACGCTCGACGAGATGGTCGGGCAGCGACGCCTGCTGGCCGAGGGTACGGCGCTGCGCACGGCAGTGGAGGCGGGCAAGGTGCATTCGATGGTGCTGTGGGGGCCGCCGGGCTGCGGCAAGACCACCCTGGCGCTGCTGCTGGCCCATTACGCGGACGCAGAGTTCAAGGCGATCTCGGCGGTGCTGTCAGGCCTGCCCGAAGTGCGCCAGGTGCTGGCCGAGGCCGCGCACCGCTTCGATGGCGGGCGGCGCACGGTCCTGTTCGTCGACGAGGTGCATCGCTTCAACAAGACCCAGCAGGATGCGTTTTTGCCGCACATCGAACGCGGCACGATCGTGTTCGTCGGCGCGACCACCGAGAACCCGTCGTTCGAACTGAACTCCGCGCTGCTGTCGCGTTGCCGCGTCCACGTCATGGAATCGGTGTCGCCCGACGACATCCTCCAATCCCTGCACCGCGCCCTGGACGATGCCGAGCGCGGTCTCGGCGATCGTGGGCTGCGGATCGCCGAGGATCTGCTGCGACTGATCGCGGTGGCCGCCGACGGCGATGTACGCCGGGCGCTGACGCTGCTTGAGATTGCCGCTGAACTGGCGGGCGAGGGCGGAGAAGTGACGGCCGGCACCATCGAACAGGTGCTGGCCGATCGCACGCGCCGCTTCGACAAGGGCGGCGAGCAGTTCTACGACCAGATCTCGGCCCTGCACAAATGCGTGCGCAGTTCGAATCCAGATGCCGCGCTGTACTGGCTGGCGCGGATGCTCGATGGCGGCTGCGATCCCGGTTATCTCGCACGGCGCATGACGCGCATGGCGGTCGAGGACGTCGGGCTGGCGGATCCGCGCGCCCTGCAGATGGCGATCGATGCCTGGGAGACCTATGACCGCCTCGGCAGTCCCGAGGGCGATCTCGCCCTCGCGCAACTGGTGATCTATCTCGCCAGCACCGCCAAATCCAACGCCGCCTACATGGCCTTCAACCAGGCCAAGCGCGACGTGCGCGAATACGGTACGCAGGACGTACCCATGCACATCCGCAATGCGCCGACCAAACTGATGAAGGAGCTGGGCTACGGCACCGGCTACCAGTACGACCACGACGCGGAAGGCGGCATTGCACTCGACCAGACGGGCTTTCCCGATGCGATGGGCGAGCGGATCTACTACCAGCCGGTTGCGCGGGGCATGGAACTCAAGCTCAAGGACAAGCTCGACGCCTTGCGCGCCGCGCGGGCGGATGCGGTCCGCAATGCGCAGTCCGCTGACGGCGATTGAGCCCACGCGTTTCCTGACCGGCGGCCCGGAACAGACCCGCACGGGATCGCGGCGATCGACGATGGCCCGCCGCAATGCCGGCGTGCAGGCTTGGCGTCTGTTCGAGCCTGAGATGTGCCGATGCGGATGGCCTGGGTGCTGGTGCTGTGGTGGGGCGGGATGTCGGCGACAGATGCCCAATCGGTGTTCAAGTGCGCCGACGCCCGGGGTGGACACAGCTATCAGTCGGAACCCTGTCGCCAGGGCGCGCCCTTGCGGACCTGGACGGCGGACAGGCCGCCTGTGTTGGCGGAGGCGCCTGCCGCATCCAGCCCGGTCTCCCGTGCACCTGTGCGGCGGACGCCCGGGGCCGGCGAACGCCGCGGAGTGTCTTCGCGGGTATCCGGCAGCCGTGGCGACGACCAGCGGGCGCGTTGCACAGCGGCCCGCGCCAATCGCGAAGCCGTGTTGCACAAGCTCGGCACCCGCCGTCGTTATGACGATCTGCGTCGTCTGAACGATCGGGTCTCGGCGGTCTGCAACCATCGCGGGCAGTGACCGCGTGGCACCGCATGGACCTCAGGGATTGCAGGGCCGGTTGCTGCCTTCCCAGCCATTGGGCAGGCGGCGGATGATCTGCCCACCAGCACACCGTTCGCCGGCTTCGAGCGGCGTCGCGCGGTAGGCCTCCTGCATGGGCGTGCTCGCGGAGCCTGCGGCGGGCCGTGGGTATTCGTAGATCACGCGGTGGGGCACTGGCAGCTGGCGCGGATGGGCGCCCATGTCGCTGCCGCTGCTGCTGGCGTGCAGCCAGGCGGCATTCGATGCGACAAGCAGCGCCAGCAGCACGATCGTGGCCGCCCGCCAGGCCGAGCGTGTCCATTGGGCGGGCGCCGGAAACAGGAGGCGTTGACGCTGCATGGGAGGTTCCGGTCCGGGACGCGCTGATGCTAGGACCCGGGCATTACCTGTGCCAGCTGGGGTCGCGCCTAGGGGCCCAAGCTGGCGGCGAAGGGGCCCGGGCGGATGCGAGGCCGGAATCGATGGCGCCGCGACGGCGCAAGGTGTACAAATGTACACCATGATCAGCCTGTCCCCCCAGCGCGCGGCAATCCTTGAATTCCTGCGTGAACGCATCGCCGCCGGCGCGCCACCGAGCCTGGCGGAAATCGCCGAGGCCTTCGGTTTCGCTTCGCGCAATGCCGCCCAGAAGCATGTGCAGGCCCTCGTCTCCGCCGGCCTCATCGAACTGCAGACCGGCCAGAAGCGCGGCCTGCGGCTGCCCGGGCAGGGTGATCGGATCACCGCCTTGCCGGTGCTGGGGCGGGTCGCGGCGGGCGTGCCGATCGGCGCGGACATCGGCAGCGACCGGGTGCTGTGGCTGGACCGCAGCCTGTTCTCGCTGCGCCCGGACTACCTGCTGCGGGTCGAGGGCGACTCGATGATCGACGACGGCATCCTCGATGGCGATCTGGTCGGGGTGCACCGCAGCCGCGAGGCGCGCGATGGCCAGATCGTGGTTGCGCGGCTGGACGATGCGATCACGATCAAGCGGCTCGAACACCGGCCGGCAGGCGTGCGCCTGTTGCCGCGCAATCGGGCGCATGCACCGATCGTGGTCGCAGCCGATGCGGATTTTTCGATCGAAGGCCTGTACTGCGGCCTGCTGCGGCAGGGCTGAGATGGCCGCGATCCCGCAGACCCTGGACGCCCTGCTGGCCGGACGTACCGTGTGGCCAGCAGGGCGCGGCACCCCCCAGATCGAGACCGGGCAGCCGACCGGGCATGCCGCACTCGATGCGGTGCTGCCCAGCGGCGGCTGGCCACCACGTGCGCTGACCGAGCTGCTGCTGCCGGCCGAGGGAGTGGGCGAGATCTCGCTGTTGTTCCCCGCGTTGGCGCGCATCACCGCCGCGGGCGGACGGGTGGTGCTGATCGCGCCCCCCTGCATTCCCTATGCGCCGGCCTGGCAGGCGGCCGGGGTGCGGCTGGATGTACTGGATGTCGTCGAGGCGACGCAGGACGAAGCGCTCTGGGCCTTCGAGCAATGCCTGCGCAGCGGTGCCTGCGCTGCGGTGCTGGGGTGGCCGGACACCGGCGATGCCCGGTTGATGCGGCGGCTGCAGGTGGCGGCCGACAGTGGCGATTGCCATGCCTTCGCAATCCGCGACCGGCGGCATGCGGCCAATCCCTCGCCGGCCGCGTTGCGCATGGAATTCCTGCCCGAGGTGCAGGCCTGGCAGGTGCGCAAATGTCGCGGCGGACGGATTCCGTCGCAGCCGCTGCGACTGGCGGGCTGATGATCCCGCCATGCTCTGGGCCTGCATTCTCCTGCCGCAGCTGGCGCTCGACGCCGTTCTCCGTCGCCAGCCGGAATCCGACGCGCCGTTCGTCCTGGTCGACGGGCCTGCGCAGCTGCGCCGCCTGCACAGCGTCAATGCCGCGGCCGCCGGCCACGGGCTGAAACCCGGCATGCGGCTGTCCGCTGCCCATGCGCTGCTGGCCGACGTCCGTACCCAGGCCTACGACCCGCAGGACGAATCGCACTGGCATCGTTTCCTCGCGGCGTGGGCGTATCGCCACAGCTCGCTGGTGAGCCAGCAATGGCCGCGCGCGATCGTGCTCGAGGTCCAGGCGAGTTTCCGCCTGTTCGGACCCTGGTCGCGGTTCGAACCGCGGCTGCGCGAGGAACTCGCGGCCCAGGGCTTCGGGCATCGCATCGCCTTGGCGCCCACGCCCACCGCCGCGCGCGTGCTGGTGGGGCTGCGCGATGGGCTGGCGGTGTGGAAGGCGGACGAACTGGCAGGACTGCTCGACCGCATCCCGGTACGCCGTGCGGCACTGCCCGGCGAGGCCGGCGAGCACCTGTACCGCATGGGCGTGCGCACGCTCGGCGCCTTGCGCGCCTTGCCTACCGCCTCGGTGCAACGGCGTTTCGGCATCGAGGTGCTGTCGCACCTGCGCCGGCTCTATGGCGAGGCCGACGATCCGGTGGCCTGTTACACGCCGCCGGACCATTTCGACATGCGCGTCGAACTCGGCTACGAGGTGGAAGCGCATCCGCCGCTGCTGTTTCCGCTGCGCCGGCTGGTCAACGACCTGTGCACTTATCTGTCGGCGCGAGACGGCGGGGTGCAGCGCTTCGTCGTGCGCCTGGAGCACGACGAAGGCCTGACCGATGTCGAGGTCGGTCTGCTCGCGGCCGAACGTTCGCCGGCGATGCTGTTCGAACTTGCGCGCAACCGGCTCGAGCGCACGGCGATCGCGCGGCCGGTGGTCGCGATGCGCCTGCTCGCGCGCGAGTTGCCGCCGTTCGTGCCGGCGGCGCGTGACCTGTTCGACAGCCGGCCGCAGCAGGCGCTGGACTGGCCGCACCTGCGCGAACGCCTGCGCGCCCGGCTCGGCGACGATGCCGTATACCGGGTCGTGCCGGCCGACGATCCTCGCCCGGAACGCGCCTGGGCACGCGTGATCGGCGACTGCAGCGCTCCGGTTCCCCAGGCGCCGGTGCGCCCGGAGCGCCCGGCCTGGCTGCTACCGCAGCCGCTGCCGGTGCGCGATGCCGGACTGCGCATCCTCTCCGGTCCGGAACGCCTGGAAAGCGGCTGGTGGGATGACGGCGACGCCCGCCGTGACTACTACGTCGTCGAAACCGGCAACGGCCAGCGCGGCTGGGCATTCGTGCCGCCCGGCCGGTTCGATGGCTGGATGTTGCACGGCTGGTTCGCATGAGCTGGGACGATACGATCGACGGGGTCGGCCGCGACACACCGGGGGCGCATATTCCGCGCGCCCTGCGCGTGGCCTCGCGCCTGCGCGCTGCCGCCAACGACGACGTCGCGCACGATACCGCCAACGATCTGCCCGCCTATGCGGAACTGCATTGCCTTTCGGACTTCTCGTTCCTGCGCGGCGCCTCCAGCGCCGAGCAGTTGTTCGCACGCGCCCTGCAGTGCGGCTACAGCGCACTCGCGATCACCGACGAATGCTCGCTCGCGGGCATCGTGCGCGGGCTCGAGGCCTCGGAGGAAACCGGCCTGAAGCTGATCGTCGGCAGCGAGTTCCGTCTGCTCGACGACACCCGATTCGTGTTGCTGGTCGAGACCCGCGCGGGTTACGCGCAGCTGTGCGCGCTGATCACCCGTGGGCGCCGCGCCGGCACCAAGGGCGGTTACCGGCTGTCGCGGACGGATGTCGAAGCCGAATTCCGCGGAAAGACGCCCGGCGTGTTCGCGGTATGGCTGCCCGGCGCGACGCCCGAGACGGGGCAGGGCGCCTGGCTGCAGGACGTGTTCCCAAAGCGCACGCATCTGGCCGTGGAACTGCACCGCGAATGCGACGACACCGCACGTCTCGCGTCGCTGCAGGCGCTGGCACGCATGCTCGACATGCCCGCGCTCGCCAGTGGGGATGTGCACATGGCGACACGACGCGAGCGCATCCTCCAGGACACGCTGACCGCGATCCGCCACACCACGCCTATCGCCGATTGCGGCGCACACCTGTTCCGCAACGGCGAACGGCATCTGCGCGGCAGACGCGCACTGGGCAACATCTACGGCCGTGAGCTGATGCAGGCCGCCGCCGATCTCGCGGCGCGTTGCAGCTTCGGCATGCGCGAGCTGCATTACGACTATCCGGTGGAACTGGTGCCGGGCGGACATACGCCGGCGAGCTGGCTGCGCGAGCTGACGGAACGGGGCATCCGGATCCGCTGGCCGCAGGGCCCTACTGCCAAGGTGCGTGCACTGATCGAGGACGAACTGACGCTGATCGCGCGCAAGGGCTATGAAGCGTTCTTCCTGACGGTGGCCGATATCGTCCGCTTCGCCCGCAGCCAGGACATCCTGTGCCAGGGCCGCGGCTCTTCGGCCAATTCGGCGGTCTGCTACGCGCTCGGCATCACCGCGGTCAATCCCGACGAGACCCGCCTGCTGATGGCCCGCTTCCTGTCGGACAACCGCGACGAGCCGCCGGACATCGACGTCGACTTCGAGCACGAACGGCGCGAGGAGGTCATCCAGTACGTCTATGCCAAATATGGCCGCGAGCGCGCCGCGCTGGCGGCCACGGTGATCGCCTATCGCGGCAAGAGCGCGGTGCGTGATGTGGCCAAGGCCTTCGGCCTGCCGCCCGACCAGATCGCGCTGCTGGCCAACTGCTACGGATGGGGCAACGGCGAAACGCCGATGGAACAGCGCATCACCGAGGCGGGCTTCGACCTCGACAATCCGCTGATCACGAAGATCCTGGTCATCACCGAGATGCTGCGGGGCCATCCGCGGCACCTGTCGCAGCATGTGGGCGGCTTCGTGATCTCCAACGAGCCGCTTTCGCACCTGGTGCCGGTGGAGAACGCGGCAATGGACGGCCGCACCATCATCCAGTGGGACAAGGACGATCTGGAGACGATGAAGCTGCTCAAGGTCGACTGCCTGGCACTTGGCATGCTGACCTGCATCCGCAAGACGCTGGACCTGGTGCGCGGACATCGCGGGCGCGACTTCGAGATCGCGACCTTGCCGACCGAAGACCAGCCGACCTACGAGATGATCCAGATCGCCGACACCGTCGGTGTGTTCCAGATCGAGTCGCGCGCGCAGATGGCGATGCTGCCCAGGCTCAAGCCGAAGGTGTTCTACGACCTGGTGATCGAGGTCGCGATCGTGCGCCCCGGTCCGATCCAGGGCGACATGGTGCACCCCTATCTGCGCCGCCGGCAGGGTCACGAAGCGGTCACCTACCCGTCGGAGGGAGTGCGCGAGATCCTCGGTCCGACCCTCGGCGTGCCGCTGTTCCAGGAGCAGGTCATGGAGCTGGTGATCCATGCCGGCTATTCCCATGCGGAAGCCGACCAGCTGCGGCGCTCGATGGCCGCCTGGCGACGCGGCGGCGACATGGAGCCGCACCGTGCGCGGATCCGGGAACTGATGGCCGCCAAGGATTACTCGCCGGAATTCATCGACCAGATCTTCGAACAGATCAAGGGCTTCGGCTCCTACGGGTTTCCGCAGAGCCACGCCGCTTCGTTCGCCAAACTGGTCTATGCCAGTTGCTGGCTCAAGCGCCATGAGCCAGCCGCGTTCACCTGCGGCCTGCTCAACTCGCAGCCGATGGGCTTCTATTCGCCGAGCCAGATCGTGCAGGACGCGCGCCGTGGCAGTGCCCATCGCGCACCGGTCACCGTGTTGCCGGTCGACGTGATGCACAGCGAGTACGACTGCACCCTGGTCGGCGGCCGCATCGCCCAGGGGCAGGGCGATGCCGGCATCCAGCCCGACATCCGGCTCGGCCTGCGGATGGTCGCCGGCCTGTCCATGGCCATGGCCGAAGCGGTGGTGGCAGCGCGGCGACAGCGGCCCTTTTCCAGCGTCGAGGACCTGTGCCTGCGTGCGGGCCTCGACGAGAAGGCCCGCAGCGTGCTGGCCGAATCCGGCGCCCTGGCGTCGCTGGCCGGGCATCGCAATGCGGCGCGCTGGGCCGTCGCCGGCATCGAGCGGCAGCGGCCACTGTTGCCGGGCAGTCCGGAGGAAGTGCCGGTGGAACTGCCCAGGCCGCGTGCCGGCGAGGAAATCCTGTCCGATTACCGCAGCACCGGCCTGACCCTGGGGCCGCATCCGATGGCCCTGCTGCGGCCGCGCATGGCCGAACGCCGGATCATCGGCCTGCGCGAGCTGCAGCAGCGCAGGCACGGCAGCGGCGTGCATGTCGCCGGGCTGGTGACCCAGCGCCAGCGACCGGGCACTGCCAAGGGCACGATCTTCGTCACCCTCGAGGACGAGACCGGCATGATCAACGTGATCGTCTGGCCGCATCTGGCGCTGCGCCGCCGCCGGGCCCTGCTGGAATCGCGATTGATGGCGGTGCGGGGACGCTGGGAGCGTGTGGACGGGGTGGCCCATCTGATCGCCGGCGATCTCGAGGACCTCAGCGGCATGCTCGGCGGCATGCAGCTGCCCTCACGGGATTTCCACTGATCCTGCGACGCCGGTTGTGGCGATGCGATCACCGCGCGCCTGCCATCGCTGCCGCAGTGGCGGAACGCTTGTGGATTCCGTCGGGGGGCGTCCGCCTCGAGTGAAGCGCTCCGCTCGAGCGCCGTATGGCGGCGGGCCAGGTCAGCGCCCCGGTGAGACGGAGGCGTCCGATCATCCGCCCAGGTGCGGAGTTCCCGGCAGACACGACACGGGGCCCGAAGGCCCCGTGCGTCAGTTCATTGCAGCGATGCCCGCGATCAGCGACCGCCGCCGCGCGGGCCACGGTTGCCGCCGCCCGGCGGGCGTCCACCCGGAGCGCGGTTGCCGCCACCGGGGCCGCCCGGGCCGCGACCGCCCGGACCACCGGGACCCTTCGGTCCGCGATTGCCGCCCGGACGCGGGCCGCGAGCCGCGTTGGGATTGAAGCTGCCCGGATTGGCGTGATCGGACGGGAAGTTCGGTGCGCTGTCGGGATGACCGTATGGCGCACGCGGGCGCCCGGCACCACCGCCGCCACCACCGCCGCCGCCGCCGCCGGCCGGCCGGGACGCCCATGGCGCCGCTCCACCGCCGCCCCGCGGACCACCGCCGCCGGCGCCGCGCGGACCCTGTCCGCCACCGCCCGGACCGCCGGGCCCGCGCTTCTTGCCTGCACCGGGACCACCGGCGCCCCCATAGGGCTTCTTGGGGCCGCGGCCATCGGCGTTGCGGTGTCCGCTGGGACCGGTCTCCACGCCATCTGGCACGTACCAGGTGCGGAACGCCGCGGGATTGCCTTCGGGCAGGCCGCGCGCACCCTTGTCGGCGCGCTGCTTGAACGGGCGCTGCGACTGCTTGGCGGCGGCGTCGCCCGTGACGGTCAGGCCGCCGTGGGGCTTGCGCGGGCCACCACGGCCACGGCCGCGGTCTTCACGCACGTTGTCGAAGCGCCGCAGCTCGCGACCTTCGTCGGCGCCGCTGTTCTGGCCGTTGACATAGGCCTTGCCCGCACCGCCCTTGCCCAGGTGCACGGTCGACTTGGCGGCCTTGCGCTGGCCGATGACCGGCTGCAGCGTCAGTGCCGGCGGCGGGCCTTCCTCGAGCTTGAGCTCCTTGCGCAGGGCCTCGACCTGGGCGTCGGGAAGTTCCTGCGACTGTCCGCGCAGCAACGGCTGGGGCAACGTGACATTGCCGTAGCGCACGCGCTTGAGGCGACTGACCTGGCAACCCTGCGATTCCCACAGGCGGCGCACCTCGCGGTTGCGGCCCTCCTTGAGCAGAACCTGGAACCAGTCGTGCGAATCGGTGCCGCCGATGCGTTCGATTGCATCGAACTTGGCCGGGCCGTCCTCCAGCGCGACGCCGCGCTTGAGGCGGTCGACGATCTTGTCCGACACGGTGTCCTCGCCTTCGGGCGCACGCACGCGGCACACGTACTCGCGCTCGACCTCGTAGGACGGATGCATCATCGCGTTGGCGAGTTCGCCATCGGTGGTGAGCAGCAGCAGGCCGGTGGTGTTGATGTCGAGGCGGCCGATCGCGATCCAGCGCGCGCCCTTGAGCGCGGGGAGGGCATCGAAAATCGTCGGGCGGCCCTCGGGATCCTCGCGTGTGGTGACCTCGCCTTCGGGCTTGTTGTAGATCAGCACGCGCGCAGGCTCGGTCAGCGCGCTGGCCACGAACACCTTGCCGTCGAGCTCGATGCGGTCGCCGCCCTTGATCGACATGCCGGTCTGGGCGGTTTCGCCGTTGACCTTGACCAGGCCGTCGGCGATGCGCTGCTCGAGCGCGCGGCGTGAGCCCAGGCCCGCCTGCGCGAGCACCTTGTGCAGGCGCTCCTCGAGCTTGGGAGCGGCATCGGCGGTCGCGGCTTCACCGCGCTTGAGCGAAAGCGGTGAACGGGTGGGTTTGTCGGTATTGCGTTGCTGCGTCATGTATGGCTCCGGTCGCTGTCGCCGTCTACGGCGAGGGCGTTGTCTTCGTCTGTCGAGGTGTCGTCGCCGGACGCATCGTCCGGCGGGATGGCGTCGGGACCGGCGTCGGCAGTCATGCCGCCATCGTCCCGTTGAGGGGCTTGAACATCGGTGTCGTCGGATACGGCGCTACCGGCATCGGAAATGGAGCCGGCGTCGATATCAGCGTCGTCTTCTCCGGCGGCCTCATCCGTGCCGACCGCACCGGTTTCCTGTTCGGGGTCGGACGGATGTGCGCCCCGTGTATCTGCATCGTCCTCGGCGTCCGCTTCCGCAGTGTCCGACGACCCGATGCCGCCGACCGTGCGGTCGGTCGCGGTATCGGTGCCGGCGAAACGCAGCTGCGGATCGAGCTCGGCGAAATCCTTGAGTTCCGACAGCGGCGGCAGGTCGTCGAGACGCCGCAGGCCGAAGTAATCGAGGAAGGCCTTGGTGGTGCCGAGCAGTTCCGGGCGGCCGGGCATGTCGCGGTGGCCGACGACGCGGATCCACTCGCGCTCCTCGAGCGCCTTGATGATGTTGCTGTTGGTCGCCACGCCGCGCACCTGCTCGATCTCGCCGCGGGTGATCGGCTGGCGATAGGCGATCAGGGCCAGGGTTTCCAGCGTGGCGCGGGTGTACCTGGTCTGGCGCTCGGTCCACAGCCGCGATACCCAGGCATGCACGTCGCTGCGCACCTGATAGCGCCAGCCCGAGGCCAGTTCCACCAGTTCCACGCCGCGATCGGCGCACGCGGCCTGCAGCTCGACGAGCGCCTGCCTGAGGCTGCCCTCGGGCGCGGGTTCGTCGAGCGTGAACAGCGTCTCGAGCTGCGACAGGCTCAGCGGCTGCGAGGAGGCGAGCAGGGCGGCCTCGACGACGCGATTGATGAAAGTCTGGTCCATCGGATCTCTTGGGATCGAATTCGGCGGTCAGGGCTGGTCGGGTTCGGGCACGTCGTCGTCGAACTCGCTGGAGAACATCGTCGGCGGCGCGGCGCCGTCGGCGTCGGCGAGCGACTTGACGTAGATCGGCGCCAGCGGCGCCTCCTGCACGATGTCGAGCAGGCGTTCCTTGGTCAGCTCGAGGATGGACAGGAACGTCACGACGACGCCCAGCCGGCCTTCCTCGGGTTCGAACAGCGATTCGAAGCGGTGGAAGTGGCCGCCCGCGAGTCGGGTCAGCACCTCGCCCATGCGCTGGCGCACGCTCAGCGCGTCCCGGCGGATCGCGTGGCCGGTGAACAGCTCGGCGCGCTTGAGCACGTCGTGGAGCGCCAGCAGCATCTCGCGCAGGTCGACCGGCGGCGGATCGCGGTTGATCGTACGCTCGGGCAGCATCGCCTGCGCCGGCGCGGTGTCGCGGTCCTGGCGCGGCAACCGGTCGAGATCCTCGGCCGCCTGCTTGAAGCGCTCGTACTCCTGCAGTCGGCGTACGAGTTCGGCGCGCGGGTCGCCTTCCTCGGTCTCGTCCACCGGCGGGCGCGGCAGCAGCATCCGCGATTTGATCTCCGCCAGGATCGCCGCCATCACCAGATACTCGGCAGCGAGTTCGAAGCGCAGTTCCTGCATCACGCCGATGTAGGCGACGTACTGCCTGGTGATGTCGGCCACCGGGATGTCGAGGATGTCGAGGTTCTGGCGACGGATCAGGTACAGCAGCAGGTCGAGCGGACCCTCGAACGCGTCGAGGATGACTTCCAGCGCATCCGGCGGGATGTAGAGATCCTGCGGGATCTGCAGCACCGGCTGCCCATGCACCAGCGCCAGCGGGAATTCCTGCTGCTGGGGCGAGGCGGCGGCGATGACGGACGCCGGGGCGTCGGATGCGGGTTGGGTCATTCGGTGCGCAACCGCGGCGGGTTGCTCGGGAGCTGGTTCACTGTCGGTGGATCGCAGGCAGGGCTGGCGACGGATCGGCGGGCCGCAGGTGCGGGTCCGGTCGGTAGCGCGGCTCGGGCCGGCGCGGAAACAACGGTGCTGCGGAACATCTTCGTAAACGTCGGTCGGCGCCAAGCGCGGTGCGCGTCTGCATGCAGGGCAGGCGAGGGATCGTGAGGGCGTTGGACCGGGCCGGTCGGATGACCGCGTGCGGCGGACCCTGTGCGGGCGCCGGGCGGCGGACTGGCCGATGTGCTGGCGACAAGGGTACGCGGTGCCGGCAGGCACTGTCCAGCCGGCGAGGTCGCTACACTGCGCGCCTCTGCAGATCGGGGTTCATGCATGTGGTACGCAATCGAAGGGTATGACGGGCAGGACGTCCTCGGGCGGCGCGGTGAAGCACGGCCCGCGCACCTTGCGCGCCTGGTCGAACTGCGGGATGCGGGGCGCCTGCTGCTGGCCGGGCCGTGCCCGGCCATCGACAGCGAGGACCCGGGTCCGGCCGGCTTCAGCGGCAGCATCGTGATTGCCGAGTTCGAGTCGCTCGATGCCGCGCGCGCCTGGGCCGACGCCGACCCGTACGTGGCGGCCGGCGTCTACGCACGCGTTGAGGTGCGGCCGTTCCGCAAGGTGCTGCCCTGAGCGCCGCAGGCGCATGAAATCGGCCGCCCGCTTCGGCGTGCAATGCCGGGAGCGGGGCTGACCACGGGGGCTCGTCGATTTACACCGCTTTCTGAAAGCGCTTACTGTCGGTCCATCAACAGTCCGGAGGAGTCTGCTTGGGCGTCACGATCAAGGATGTAGCCAAGGCCGCGAACGTGTCGGTGGCGACCGTGTCGCGGGCCCTCAACGGACATCAGAACGTGGCCGAACCGGTGCGGGAACGGGTGGTCGCGGTCGCCGCGGAGCTCCGCTACAGCCCTCACCATGCGGCCCGCAGCCTAAGCAGTCGCCGCACCCAGACCGTCGGCGTCGTGCTTCCGGACCTGCATGGGGAGTTCTTCTCCGAACTGATGCGCGGGATCGACCAGGTCGCCCGCACCCGCGGCCAGCATCTTCTGGTGTCGAGCTATCACGGTGACCCCGAGGCGCAGGGCGCCGCGCTGCGCGCGATGCGCGGACGCGTCGATGGCCTCCTGCTGATGTCGCCCTATGTCCACGACGCCGATTTCCTTTCCCGCAATGTCGATGCCAGCCTGCCGGTGGTGCTGATGAACGCGGCAGGTCCGGTGGAGAGGCTTTCGATCGGTATCGACAACTACACCGGTGCGCGCGAGATGGTGCGGCACCTTCTCGGGCTGGGCTACCGCCGGATCGCATTCGTCGGCGGCCCGGCGGACAACGACGATGCGCGCGAACGGCTGCGTGGCTATCGCGATGCGCTGGCGGACGCCGATGCAGGGGTGGCGCCGTGGGAATTGCCGGGCAGCTTCGACGAGGCGTCGGGGCATCTCGCCGGGCAGACCCTGCTGGCGATGGAAGCGCGGCCCGACGCGGTATTCGCCGCCAACGACACCATGGCCATCGGGTGCATCTATGCGCTCGGCCGCGGGGGCGTCCATACGCCTGCAGAAATTGCCGTGGTCGGCTTCGACGATATTCCGCTTGCACGCTACGTTCACCCTCCGCTAACGACCATGCGCGTCGACATTGCTGAACTCGGTGCGCGCGCGCTACGGGCGCTGCTCGACCCGGATGGTTCCCCGCCTGCGGGCACTGCCTCGCGCGGCTTGCAGCCGGTGCTGGTGGTCCGGGAATCGTGCGGAACGCGAGCGCCCGGGGGACCGCCCGTCGGTTGAGACTGGATGCATGTATGCCCTGGGAGGGGTAGGGATGAAAATCGACGCGGCTGACAGCCCGGGTGCGCCCGGCAGCGGACGCAGCCGTATGCACGGCCTTGCGTTCAATCACGCGCTTCGCGCGTCCGCGTGTCGCGGACGACTTCGGCGGCATCGCATCCGGTCGTGCGCCGCCACGGCCGATTTCTTCACGCACTGATTCACCTGCATCCGGACGGGGCGGGGCGGCGTTGCAGGGGGCGACGCAGACTCACCGGCCGGCATATCCCCGCGACACTCTTCAATGAGCGAAAACACCATGACGCCAACCTCTGTGCGCTTCCGTCCCCTGCCGCGATCGCTGTTGAGCATCGCCCTTGCCGGTTGCATGGCAGTTGCCGCGCCGGCAGTGCTGGCCCAGTCCACCGCTGCAACCATCCGCGGCCAGGTGATGGTCGACTCCGCTCCGGCCACCGAAGCGCGTGTCACCGCCACCAATACCGCCACCGGCCTGACCCGCAGCGTCGGGGTGGGCCCCAGCGGCAGCTATACGCTGGCCGGCCTGCCGCCGGGCACCTATCGCCTGCAGGTCGAAGCGGGCGGCCAGTCTGCTTCGCAGACAGTCACCGTCGCGGTCGGCCAGACCGCCACGCTCGACCTCGGGGTGGGCGGACTCGCCGAGAACGCGCCCGCCGGTGAAGCGACCGACATGGCGACCGTGCAGGTCACCGCGGCTGCCGTCGAACCCCGCACCTCGGAAGTCGCCACCTACATCTCGCGCAAGCAGATCGAATCGCTGCCACAGGGCACGCGCAACTTCCTGGCGTTCGCCGACACCGTGCCCGGCATGGTGTTCCAGCAGGATGGCAACGGAAACACCAAGCTGCGTTCGGGCGGCCAGTCGGCCAATGCCATCAACATCTTCATCGATGGCGTCGGACAGAAGAGCTACACGCTGCCCGGCGGCGTGCCGGGGCAGGACACCAGTCGCGGCAACCCTTTCCCGCAGTCGGCGATCGGCGAGTACAAGGTCATCACCTCGAACTACAAGGCCGAGTACGACCAGATCAGCAGCGCGGCGATCGTCGCGGCGACGCGCAGCGGCACCAACGAGTTCGAAGGCGGCTTCTTCTGGGACCGTACCGGCTCGGACTGGCGGGCGAGGACGCCGGCCGAAGAGCGCAGCGGCGAGAAGGTCGATTCCAAGGAGGAGCAGTACGGCGTCTCGTTTGGCGGGCCGCTGCTCCAGGACCGGCTGCATTTCTTCGTGGCCTACGAGGCCAAGGAATACCTCACGCCCAAGACCCTCCAACTGGGCGCGCCCAGCCGCTACGACGTGTCGGACGTGCCGCCGGATCTGCTTGCCGGGCTCGGGGCCGCCAACTCGCCGTTCAAGCAGGATCTGTTCTTCGGCAAGCTGAGCTGGTCGGTCAACGACTACAACCTGGTCGAACTGTCGGCGCAGGTCCGGGACGAGGAGGAGACCATCCGCAACGATGGCGCGTTCACCCGCGACCGCGCCAGCAACATCAAGAACGAGGTCGCCCGTTACGACCTGCGCTGGCAGTACAGCGGTGAGCGCTGGCTCAACGATCTGCATGTCACCTACGAGGACACCTCGTGGAGCCCGCAGCCGTTGATCGGCGGCAATGGCTATGTGCTGACCGTTTCCGATCTCGGCACGCCCGGCGAGCGCAGCAACACCGAGACGGTGGTCAGCGCCGGCGCGGGCTCGAACAACCAGGACAAGGGCCAGAAAGGCTATTCGATCCAGAACGATCTGAGCTTCACTGGCTGGGAAGGCCACAACCTGAAGATGGGCGTGAAGTTCAAGCAGGTCGACGTCAATGCGACCGAACGCAACTTCTCGAACCCGCAGTTCTACTACGACATCAACCTCAGCACTGTGCAGCCGTACCGGGTGGAGTTCGGCCAGGGCATCCCCGGTACCTCGCAGGGGTTCACCACGTCCGACAACAAGCAGTTCGGCATCTATGTGCAGGACGACTGGAACGTCAACGACCGGCTGACGTTGAACCTGGGCGTGCGCTGGGATTACGAGACCACTCCGGTCTACGAGGACCATGTCACGCCTGCGGATCTGGCGGAGAACATGCGCGCGTGGCCGAACTGGCAGAACTCGGACATCGACATCGAGAACTACATCAGCACCGGCAACAACCGGGACGCCTACCAGGGCGCCTGGCAGCCGCGACTGGGTTTCTCGTATGACTTCGGCGCCGACCAGCGGCACGTGCTGTTTGGTGGCGCCGGCCGGTCCTACGACCGCAACCTGTTCGACTCGCTGCAGAAGGAGCAGCAGACCATCTCGTACGCGGCGCCGTACCGGGTGAACTTCGTCGACGCCGACGGCGTCTGCCGCAATGCCAGCGGCTGCCTGCCGTGGGATCCGGCGTACCTGCAGCCCGGGGGCACCGATGCCCTGTCGGGGCTCGCGACCCGCGAGTACTACGTCATCAACAACGATCTGAAGGTGCCGTACTCCGACCAGTTCAGCCTCGGCTTCCGCAAGGCTTGGGAATTCGGCGAGACCGTCTGGAACAGCGAGATCGCGGTCGCGCATATCCGCAGCCAGGACGGCATCGCGATCCGCCTCGCCAACCGTCGTCCGGACGGCAGTTTCTTCCCGCCGGGGGCGCAGTGGGGCACGCCCTGGGGCTTCGATCCGCCGTTCGGCCGTCTGATCCTGGTCGACAACGCCCTCGAGACCAAGACCAACACCGTGCTTGCCAAGATGGACAAGCCCTACACCAACAGTTCCGGCTGGGGCGTGACGCTGGCCTATACCTACACCGATGCCAAGCGCAATTCGGCCGAGGAGGGTGCCGCCGCGTTCGAATACCCGGACGTGAGCTACTACGGCTGGCTGCCGGTTGCGCCGGTCCCCAGGCACCGCTTGGTCGGCACGGCGATCTGGGACGGCCCGGGCGGCATCACCTGGTCGGGCAAGGTCATCCTCGAAAGCATGAAGAACCGGGTCGGCACCAACTGCCTGTCCGATCGCCTGCCGGGGGATGGCGACTGCTTCATCGACAGCTACCGGCCGGACGGCTCGGTCGGCCTGTTCCAGCTGGATCTCGCGGCGGCGAAGGTGTGGCATCCCTCCGACGACATCAGCTTCCGGATCCGCGCGGACGTGTTGAACGTGACCGACCGCCGCAACTGGAACGCCTACGACGACTGGTGGGGCTCGGACGGCGTCGCCAACGCCAATTGGGGCACTCACTCCGATGGCATCCAGCTGCCGACGCGCACGTTCAAGCTGTCCTTCGGCGTCGACTGGTAAGCAGGTCCCGCTGCCGGCCCCTTTCCGGGGGCCGGCAGTTTTATACTGGCAACTGAAAACGGTTTCAGCGTGAGGTTTCTGTCCCGATGCAATTCCGTCTGCGTGCGTTCCGTCGCCTGCTTTTCGTCGCGCTTGCCGCCCTCTTTCTGGCCAGCTGCGGCAAGCAGGAGCCCGCCGAGCCGGCGGTGCCGCCGCCCAAGCCGGGACCGATCGAGCAGGTGCCGGAGCCCGAGCCGGTAGTGGAGGCGCAACAGGGTCCGCCGGAGCTGCCGCCACTGTTTGCCGATATCGAGCGCCGCACGTTCCAGTACTTCTGGGACACGACCAACGAGGTCAACGGCCTCACGCCGGACCGTTTCCCGTCGCGGCCGTTCTCCAGCGTGGCGGCGGTGGGTTACGCGCTGACCGCCTATCCGATCGGCATCGAACGCGGGTGGGTGAGCCGCACCCAGGCTGTGGACCGCACGCTGACCACGCTGCGGTTCTTCCGCAACGTCAAGATGGGCCCCCAGGCGACCGGTACGGGCGGCCACCAGGGGTTCTTCTACCACTTCGTCGACATGGACAACGGCCACCGGTTCGCCCCATGGGTGGAGCTGTCGAGCGTGGATACCGGCCTGATGATGATGGGCGTGCTGTTCGCGCAGTCGTATTTCGACCGTGACGATCCGCGCGAAGTCGAGATCCGCGAACTCGCCGACCGGCTGTACCGCAACGTGCGCTGGCCCTTCCTGCAGCAGCGCAAGCCGTTGATCTCGATGGGCTGGTATCCCGAGAGCGGCTTCATCGAGCACGACTGGACCGGCTATGACGAAGCGATGCTGGTCTACATCCTGGCGCTGGGATCGCCGACGCATCCCATCGCACCGGAAGCCTGGGAAGTGTGGACGCGGACCTACGACCGCTCCTGGGGCGTGTTCCGCGGCCAGGAGTACCTGAGTTTCGCGCCGCATTTCGGGCACCAGTACACGCATGTCTGGGTGGATTTCCGCGGTATCCGCGACGACTACATGCGTCGCCGCGGCATCGACTACTTCGAGAACAGCCGCCGCGCGACCTATGCCCAGCGCCAGTACGCCATCGACAATCCGATGGGCTGGAAGGATTACGGCGAAAACGTCTGGGGCCTCACCGCCAGCGACGGGCCGCAGCGTACCGACCAGGACTTCAACGGCGAGCAGCGCGAGTTCCGCCATTACAGTGCCCGCGGCGCCGGCCTCGATGTCGCGTTCGACGACGGCACGATCGCGCCGACCGCTGCCGTGGCCTCGGTGGCGTTCGCCCCCGAGATCGTGATCCCGGCCACCGAGGAACTGCACCGCCGCTACGGCGACTATCTGTATTCGAGCTATGGCTTCCTCGACGCGTTCAACCCCAGCTTCGGCTACGAGGACGTGCCGCTGAAGACGGGGCGCATCGTGCCGGGCAAGGGCTGGGTGGCCAGCGACTACATCGCGATCGACCAGGGCCCGATCCTGGCGATGATCGCGAACTACCGGAACGACTTTGTCTGGAACGTGATGAAGCGCAATCCCTACATCCGCGCCGGGCTGGAGCGGGCCGGCTTCACCGGCGGCTGGCTGGCGGGGGAAGACGAGCCCAAGGACTCGGGCCCGCCCGATGCCGAGGCTGCGACGGCGCGTGCGATCGGCATCGCCGAATCACGCAGCACAAGCCGGGGTGCGGACCGGAATGCACCGGTGGCGGCACCTGCACCCGCGCGCGCCTCCGATCCGGTGCCGGCGGAGTAGGCGAGTGCAAGCACCGGCCCGGAGTCTGCCGGCCTGGCGCGTCCTTGTGATGCGCACGGGTGGCCTGCTGCTCTCGCTGCTGGTGCTCGCCGCCTGCATGCCGCGCGACGAGCGCACCGTCGTGCGTTTCTGGGCGATGGGGCGTGAGGCGGAGGTGGTCTCGGAGCTGGTACGGGAGTTCGAGCGCGAGAATCCGGACATCCGCGTGGAGATCCAGCAGATTCCCTGGACGTCGGCGCACGAGAAGCTGCTGACCGCTTTCGCAGCCGACGCACTGCCCGACATCTGCCAACTCGGCAACACCTGGGTGCCGGAATTCGCGGTGCTCGGTGCGCTGGAGCCACTGCAGTCGCGCGTCGATGCCTCCGAGGTCATCGACGAATCCGACTATTTTCCCGGCATCTGGCACACGAACGTCATCGACGACACGCTGCTCGGCGTGCCGTGGTACGTCGATACGCGGCTGATCTTCTACCGCAAGGACATCCTCGCCGCGGCGGGCGTGGACAGGCTGCCGCGTACCTGGCAGGAGTGGGAGGCGGCGATGGCGGCGGTGAAGGCCCATGTAGGGCCGGATCGCTATGCCGTGATGCTGCCGCTCAACGAGTTCGAACAGCTGCTTTCGTTCGGCCTGCAGCAGGACGACCCCCTGCTGCGCGACGACGGCAGTCGTGGCAATTTCTCCAGCCCCGGCTTCAGTCGCGCCCTGGCCTTCTATACCAACATGTTCGAACAGGGCTGGGCCCCGCGGATGTCGGAGACCCAGATCTCCAATGTCTGGGACGAGTTCGGCCGCGGCTTTTTCTCGTTCTACGTGTCCGGCCCCTGGAACATCCGCGAGTTCCGCAACCGCATGCCGGCCGAACTGCAGGACCAGTGGGGGACCGCGCCGCTGCCGGGGCCGGATGGTCCGGGCGCCGGCATCGCCGGTGGCACCTCGCTGGTGATGTTCCGCGACTCGCCGAACAAGGACGCGAGCTGGAAGCTGATGGAGTTCCTCTCACGGCCGGAGATACAGCAGCGCTTCCACGCGATGATCGGCAACCTGCCGCCGCGCCGCAGCACCTGGGAGTTCCCGCAGCTGCGCGCAGATCCGTATGCGCAGGCATTCCGCGACCAGCTCGAGCGGGTCGAACCGACGCCCCAGGTGCTGGAGTGGGAGCGGATCGTGCAGGAGATGCGGCTGATGAGCGAGCGGGTGGTGCGCGGCGGCATGGCGCAGCAGCAGGCGCTGCGCGAACTCGATGCGCGCGTGGACACGCTGCTCGAGAAGCGGCGCTGGGTGCGCGAGCGGGAAGTGGAAGCGGGCAGCGCCATCGCCCCGTCCGGCAGGCCACAGTCCAGCGCCGATCAGGGAGCGGTCGATG
>Ga0233372_1000303_pt1 | contig 22628 bp, 15 predicted proteins | sample ElkDunMinimDraft_4_FD_191538 | JGI IMG/M metagenome (GOLD analysis project Ga0233372, IMG submission 191538) | Fecal eukaryotic communites from dung pellets of Tule Elk in California, USA - Elk Dung D8 | ecosystem: Host-associated > Mammals > Digestive system > Large intestine > Fecal | place... | reverse complement strand
GGGCAACGAGATGGTCACCTTCAACCAGGACATCCTGGTGCTGGCCAACCCCGAGATCGCCGGACTGCCGGGCTGGGTGATCGCGCTGATCGCCGCCGGTGGTCTGGCGGCGGCGCTGTCGACCGCAGCAGGCCTGCTGCTGGCGATTTCCTCGGCGGTCAGCCATGACCTGATCAAGCGCACGTTCAAGCCCGATATCAGCGACAAGGGCGAGTTGTTGGCGGCGCGTGTCTCGATGGCATTCGCGATCGTGGTGGCGACCTGGCTGGGCATGAATCCCCCTGGATTCGCCGCGCAGACGGTGGCGTTCGCGTTCGGCCTGGCGGCAAGTTCGCTGTTCCCGGCGATCATGATGGGCATCTTCTCCACCCGCATGAACTCCACCGGTGCGGTGGTGGGCATGCTGGTCGGCCTGATCTCCACCAGCGTGTACCTCTTCACCTACAAGGGCTGGTTCTTCATCCCCGGGACCAACATGCTGGCCGACACCCCGGAGAACTGGCTGTTCGGCATCTCGCCGCTGGGCTTCGGCGCGATCGGCGCGGCCCTGAACTTCATCGCCGCCTACATCACGATGAAGATGACCGCACCGGTGCCCGAGCACATCCAGCACCTGGTCGAGGACATCCGCGTTCCGCGCGGCGCAGGCGCGGCGCTCGACCACTGACCACGCTGCGATCCTGATGTGACGCGGCCCGCCCCTTCGGGGCGGGCCGTTTCGTTTCCGTAGCGCGCACCGCGAGCGGCGCGCGTCGTGGACTGTTCGATAATCGTGGGGCGTCCTCGCCCGCTGCCGGAATCCACCATCCATGCTGCTTGAATTCATTGCCATCATCGCCGGAGGCTTCGGACTTGCCGGCCTCGTCATGACGCTCAACTTCCTCGTCGGCAAGCGCCTGCCCGGCTGGGCGGTGCCTGCCGCCGCAGGCGCCGGCATGCTGGCCATGGCGATCTGGCTCGAATACTCGTGGTTCGAGCGGGTGACCTCGAGCTATCCGGAAGGTGTCGAGGTCGCGTCGACCAACCAGACACGTTCCTGGTATCGACCCTGGACCTTCGTGGTCCCGCTGACCAACCGATTGATCGCGATCGACCATCGCGCCAGCCGCCGCAACCCCTCCCACCCGGACATGGTGCTGACCCAGGTGGTGCTGGCCGGCCGTTGGGAGCCGACACGACAGTTCGGCGCGATGTTCGACTGCGCCGGTCACCGCCGCGCCGATCTGCTCGACCAGGTCGTCTTCGAAGAAGACGGCACGCTGCGCAACGCCAGCTGGCATGCGCTCGATCCCGCCGATCCGATGCTGCGGACGGCCTGCAGCAGCTGACCCGCTCCGCGCTGCAGGGCCATGCGTCGTCATGGGGGACCGGCCCGGTGAGCCAAGGAGCCGCGAGGGCGCGCCGGCGCACGCTGCACGCGCCGGTCTCGCCCGGAGTCACTCGGACGTGCCGACGCGCGAACGCAGTCAGCGCTGCGGCGGGGCCGCCAGCTCCCGTGCGTCCAGATAGCCGTCGCGGGTGGTGTCCTGGCGGTTGAAGGTCGCCGCGATCTTGGCCATGTGCTCCGCGCGCGTGACCGCACGTCCCTTGCCGCCGGGCAGCTCGTCGGCGCTCAGCACACCGTCGCCATTGCGGTCCATGCGATCGAAGGCATAGCTCATCCAGGCCTGGTACTCGGCCAGCGACACGCGGCCATCTCCGTCACTGTCCATCCGCTCGAGATAGTCCTGGGTGCGTGTGACCTGCGCACCCGCCCCGAGCGATACGGCCATCGCAAGCAGCGCGCAGACCATGCGGGCGCCACGCAGGCGGATCACAGGCAGTGACACGGCCGCGCTCATGCGTGCGTACTCAGCAGCGAGCAGCACTTGAGCGAGGCGGCGTGATGCTCTAGTCCACATTCCGCGTGATGCTTGCGGCGGATCGTCATGCGATCGCGCTTGATCATCGACGTAGTCAACCGTGCTCGGCAGCGGCAGAAGTGCGCCGCTGCCGGGTCGAAATCCCCGCCGCGAGGCACGTGGCTGCGGTGCAGGTGCAGGGCCGGGGTCCGCGGACAGCCCGGCATTGCCCCCCGGCCCAACTGCAGCAGGCCACCAGCGGGGGAGTCTGGGATTGCAGAGATCATCATCGCGCCTGGAAGCGTCAGCGCGGCCATGATGGCCGCATCGCTGCATGCTTGCCATCCCCGCAGCTCGTGTCGCACGGCCAATGATCCAGGCCGTCACGCGGCCATTCGCAGCGCTGGACGGGATCTGCAACCACGCCCTGCCCGCGGAACGACTGCATGCAGGTCGACTGCCGCACCAGCGATCGGCGGCGACCGGGCGGCTTCGGACCCGGTCTGCGTGCACGGCGCAGCGCGCGTCTTCGATTCGACTCCGGCGGACCTGTACACGGAACGCCGTGGCATCTGCGCGAAGCGGCTCCTGACGGCCACGCCTGAATCATCACAGCGACACGCGGCGATCCGGAACGCGCGCCTGATGATGTTCTGCTCGTCCGGGCGACGGCGCATCCACGCAATGCGTCCCGCCCGTCTGCCCGCCTCCACACGGCTGTGCCATAGTCGGCGCGCACCACCGCTGCACCGCTGTTTGGTCCTTGCATACCGACTCTGGGAGGGGTTTCCATGCTTGAGCAACACGGTTTATGGCTGGCACTGGTCTGTGCCGCCATCGCGATTCTCTACGGCGTCATTTCCGCTGGCTGGATCAACCGGCAACCCGCCGGCAATCAACGCATGCAGGAGATCGCGGGCGCGATCCAGGAAGGCGCGCGGGCCTATCTCAACCGGCAGTACCTGACGATCGCGGTCGTCGGCGTGGTGTTGTTCGTATTGATCGGCATCTTCCTGGGCTGGGCGACCGGCATCGGTTTCCTGCTCGGCGCAGTGCTGTCGGGCGCTGCCGGCTACATCGGCATGAATGTCTCGGTGCGCGCCAACGTGCGGACTGCCGAGGCGGCGCGCCGCGGCATCGGTCCTGCGATGGACGTCGCATTCCGCGGCGGCGCGATCACCGGCATGCTGGTCGTCGGCCTCGGGCTGCTTGGCGTCGCGGGCTACTGGATGCTGCTGCCCCGCTTCGGCATCGCCGGCGAGGCCGCATTGCATGCGCTGGTCGGCCTGGCCTTCGGCAGCTCGCTGATCTCGATCTTCGCGCGGCTTGGCGGCGGCATTTTCACCAAGGGCGCGGATGTCGGCGCGGACCTGGTCGGCAAGGTCGAGGCCGGCATTCCCGAAGACGATCCGCGCAACCCGGCGGTGATCGCCGACAACGTCGGCGACAACGTCGGCGACTGCGCGGGCATGGCCGCGGACCTGTTCGAAACCTATGCGGTCACGGTCATCGCGACGATGCTGCTGGGCTTCCTGATGGCGCCGACCGTCGGCGCGAACGGCGTGCTGTATCCACTGGTCCTGGGCGGCGCGTCGATCCTCGCATCGATCGTCGGCACCTTCTTCGTCAAGGTGAAGACAGGCGGCTCGATCATGGGTGCGCTGTACAAGGGCGTCATCGTCTCCGGCGTGATCGCGGCCGCGCTGTTCTGGCCGATCACCACGCAGCTGATGGCCGACAACAGCTTCGGTGCGACCAATCTGTACTGGTGCGCGCTGATCGGGCTGGTCCTGACCGGCGCGATCGTGTGGATCACCGAGTACTACACGGGCACCCAGTACGCGCCGGTGCGGCACATCGCCCAGGCATCGACGACCGGGCACGGTACCAACATCATCGCCGGCCTCGGCGTATCGATGAAATCGACGGCGATGCCGGTCATTGCCGTGTGTTTCGCGATCTGGGCGTGCTTCTCGCTCGCCGGGCTCTACGGCATCGCGATCGCAGCCACGGCCATGCTGTCGATGGCCGGCATGATCGTCGCGCTCGATGCCTATGGCCCGATCACCGACAACGCCGGCGGCATTGCCGAGATGGCCGACCTGCCGCCGGAGATCCGCGCGATCACCGATCCCCTCGACGCGGTGGGCAACACCACCAAGGCCGTGACCAAGGGCTATGCGATCGGCTCGGCGGCGCTGGCGGCGCTGGTGCTGTTCGCCGACTTCACCCACAACCTCGAAGCGAAATATCCGGGCACCGAGTTCCGCTTCGACCTGGCGGATCCGGCGGTGATCATCGGTCTGTTCATCGGCGGACTGATCCCCTACCTGTTCGGCGCGATGGCGATGGAGGCCGTCGGCCGCGCGGCCGCTGCCGTGGTGGAGGAAGTGCGTCGCCAGTTCCGCGAGATCCCCGGAATCATGGATGGCAGCGGCAAGCCGCAGTACGACCGCGCGGTGGACATGCTGACCCGCTCGGCGATCAGGGAAATGATCGTGCCCTCGCTGCTGCCGGTGCTGGTGCCGGTCGTGGTCGCGCTGGGCATGAACGCACTGATGGGCCCCGGCGCCGGCATCCGCGCACTGGGAGGACTACTGATCGGCACGATCGTGACCGGACTGTTCGTCGCGATCTCGATGACCACGGGCGGCGGCGCCTGGGACAACGCCAAGAAGTACATCGAGGACGGAAACTTCGGTGGCAAGGGCAGCGAAGCGCACAAGGCCGCGGTCACCGGCGATACCGTCGGCGACCCCTACAAGGACACCGCCGGCCCGGCGATCAATCCGTTGATCAAGATCATCAACATCGTCGCGCTCCTGCTTGTTCCCCTGCTCTGACGGAGGCGTCCCGGCCCGCATCGTGCCCCTCTCCCGCACCGGAGAGGGGTACAGGTGAGGCGCCGGAGCTGCGAGCAGGTCCACTCGTGACGAAAGACGCGCGCGAACACGCAGGCGCCCATCACATGGTGGGCCGTCGTGCCCGTTATGCCTCGAAGGTGCCGCTTTCCATGTCGAACCACGGCGTGCACAACACCTGCTGGTCGTCGGCATAACCGAAGTCGGCCTGCCACACCTGGACCTCGCCAGTGGCGTCGGGCGAAAACATCCGCTGCTCATCGGCCGCGCCGATGCCGACGCACCACCGCACCTGCCTGGGCCGCGCGGACAGCCAGCCGGAGAACACGAAGCCGCCATCCACGCGCGTACCCGGATCGACGCGGCGCGCAAGCGGCGTGGGCGGCACGGTCGGCGGCGGCACAGGCAGGGCGCGCGCGACATGCAGGAGCGTGGCCCGACCGCCCGGCTCTTCCCGCATCATGGGCACGCCCACTGCGCCCGACAGCTGGCGCCGCGTCAGCACCGCGTGGCGATCGCCGCGGTCGAACACGAGCAGCGGCACCGTCCCGGTATTTTGGATCCGGTAGTCCACGCGAAGGCCCTGACCCTCGCGGCTCAGCGCCACCTCCACGGTGACACCTTCTCCCTCGATCGTGGCGCGGGCGATATCGCTCACTGGCATTGCGGGCCTCGGCAAGGGGGGCGGTGCGCTGGAATGCGCCGGCGGAGGTGCCAGCACGCAGGCCAGGCCGGCTGCGGCGAGGGCGCAGCCCAAGCCTACCCGGCGAGACACGCGTGGACGTGGAGGTGATGGAAGATCCGCGGGGCCCGAACGGTCAGTCATGGCGCGGCATACCCGAAGTCGGTTTCACGACGCCCGATCAGAAGCGCCGCCGAGGCAGGCCGCGCATGAGGCGGCCCTGCCTCAGCTCCGCCGGTCAGAGCGCGTAGCTGGGCCGGTCGGGCATGCCCAGCTCGCGGCGGATACCGTTCTCGGTCAGATGGATCGGGTTGTGCGTCAGCGGCCCGCTGCCGTCGAAGTCGTAGGGGGTGGCACTGGTCTCAAGGCCCACGGCCTGTCGCTCGGCATTGGGCACCCGGCCACTGTCGGGACCGGTGCCGCGATACGTGCCCTGCAGGAAGGTGCCGTTGACGCCGTTATAGGCATGCGACATCTCGTGGAACAGGACCACAGACGGCGCCGGGAACGCGTCCATGTGGAAGGACGGGTTGTAGCTGATGGTCACGTCGCCGCCCGCGCCCGGACGGCCGTTGACGATGTCGGCATCGTTACTGAAGGTCTGGGCGTAGCCGTTGTCCTCGTTCGCCAGCTCGCGGATGGTCACGGTATTGCCCTTCGCCTCGGCCGCCTTGTCGAACTCGGCCATCATCTGCTGGCCGTTCGGCGAGGCGCGGAGGAAATCCAGCTCCGACTGCATGCGCTGCACGAACGCGTCCGATCCCTGCACGCGGATACCGCGGTCGCCGACGGTATTGTCGATCTCGACATTGACCACGGTCGGCCGCGCGCCGATCGCCGCATTGACGATGTCGCTGGCCTGGGAATAGACGGTCGTCTGCGCGTGCGCGCCGCCGATCGTGTCTGCGCCAGCGCCCGCATACACGGTCGTCCGCCCCTCGCCGACATTGACGACGTCGTCGCCACCGCCGGCCGAGAGGATGTCGAAGGTGCCGCCGCCGTGGATCACGTCGTCGCCGCGGCCGCCTTCGATGTAATTGGTGCCGCTGCCGGCATGGATGGTGTCGCTGCCGTCGCCGCCGTAGATCACGTTGACGCCACTGCCGCCGAAGATCTCGTTGGTGCCGCCGGTGGTGTGGATGTCGTTGCGGCCGCTGCCGCTCACGCGGATGGTGTCGTCGCCGTCGCCGCTGCTGATGCGGTTGTCGCCATCGCCGGCGATATCGAGCTGGTTGTCGCCCGCGCCCGCGTCGGCGATGACATTGACCTTGACGTTCGACGCCACCTGGATGGTGTCGTTGCCGGCGCCCGTGCGCAGCGTCAGCTCCTGACCCTCGGCCAGGCGGACCTCGTAGCTTTCGCCGTTGATCGATACGTCGAGCGTGCCGTCGTCGCGCTGGCTCACCCCGACCTCATCGTCGCCGGCGCCGGTGGTGAACACGACCTGGTCGCGACTGACGTAACCCTGGGCGACGGTACGCTCGCGGGCCACGTCGACCTGGCCATCGCTGTGCAGCGGATCGATCTGGATCGGCTTGCCATCGGGCGTGCGCCCGGTGGTCCGCTCGGCGGTATTGCTGCTGCCGCCGTCGATGCCGATCGCGCCGTCGGGCGCGCGGTCGGGAGTATCCAGCGTCGAGACCTGCGGCCCGTCGGCGAGTCCCTCGATGTGCGGTGCGTGTCCCACGTCACCTGCGTCCGGGCCGCCATGATTGTGCGGATCGTTCGGCGCCAACGGGTTCTGCCAGTAGCCCTGGACGTTCGAGGGGTTGGCGGTCGGGGACAGCGAATCGAGCATGGTCATCGTAGGCGGTCTGCGTCAGCGGAAGTCGGCACCATATGTACGCTGTAGTACGGCCCGACCATACTGGGGCGTACCCTTGGTTCGGGCCGGCGCACGCCGTTTCTGCGGAAACCATCGCGGCCGACGCTGCGTCGCAACATCAGTTGGCCGTAAAATGGCCGCCTCACCGACCACTGGAAGTGCACACACAATGGGCCTGGACTCCGTCCCCACCGGCAAGAATCCGCCGGACGAAATCAACGTCATCATCGAAATCCCGAAGGACGCCGAGCCGGTCAAGTACGAGGTCGACAAGGAAAGCGGGGCGATCTTCGTCGACCGCATCCTGTCCACGCCGATGCGCTACCCCTGCAATTACGGCTACGTGCCCAACACCGTCTGCGGCGATGGCGACCCGGCCGACGTGCTGGTGGTATTGCCGCTGCCATTGATCCCGGGCTCGGTGATCCGCTGTCGCCCGGTGGGCGTGCTGAAGATGACCGACGAGGCCGGCAGCGACGAGAAGATCCTCGCCGTGCCGGTGGAGAAGGTGTTCGCCGGTTATGCCCATGTCGACGATCTCGACAAGGTCTCGGGCCACTGGCTCGAGCGCATCGGCCACTTCTTCGAGCACTACAAGGATCTCGAGAAGGGCAAGTGGGTGAAGATCAGCGGCTGGGGCAATGCGGCGGAAGCCAAGGCATTGCTCAACGAGGCGATTGCCGCCTACGCCGCCGAATAAGGCAGCCGGCACAGCCATCGTCACATTTCGACACACCGCGCCGGCCTCCGGCGCGGTGCGCTTGCTACTATCGGTTCACGCCGGCGCCGTGATGTGCATGCCGCGGCGTTCAGGGGATTCCAGATCGTGCGTATTCTGTTTGTAGGCGGCGAAGACAGCCTGCCGTCGGAGCTTGTCGCCCTTGTCGGGGACATGGATGACAGCTGGCAGGTGAAGCGGGCCGGCGATGGCGCCACCGCGATTTCTCTGATCGCGGAAGCCCCGCAGGACGTCCTGGTAGTGGCGCCGACGCTGCCTGACATGTCGGTGGCGACCCTGCTCGGACAGATCCGCACGTTGCGCCCGGAAACCTCGCGTATCGCCGTCATCGGCGGCCAGCCTGCCGCACGCGTGCTGTCGCTCGCGCACCGGTTCCTGCCCTTGCCTGTGGGCGAGGCGCAGTTGCTCGAAGCGATCGGCAGCCTGGAAGAACTGCGGGAACTGCTGGACAACCCGGCGCTGCGCGAATGCATCGGCAAGATCGAGAAGCTGCCCTCGCCGCCGCAGACCTATCTCGCGCTTGCCCATGCGCTGGAGGCCGAAGAGGACACCAGCGCCAGCGACATCGCACAGTTGATCGCAGGTGACCCCGCCATCGCGGCGAAAGTCCTGCAGCTGTGCAATTCCGCCTATTTCTCTGCCGGACGCACCATCACCGATCTGCGCGGGGCGGTCACCCGCCTGGGCATGGCCACCATGCGCGATCTCGTGCTGGCCAGCGAGGTGTTCGCGCACGGCGCCCGTCCCGATCTCGATCGGGTGGGCATGCAGCAGCGCGCCCTGATCGCCTCGCAACTCGCCCGGCGCATGCTGCCCGAGTCGAGCGCGGAACTCGGCGCGACCGCCGCGCTGCTCGCCGACATCGGCCTGTTGCTGCCGGGCATCCGCGACGAGCGTGCCGCGCCCGACACCCAACCGGCCGATGCACCGGGCCATACCGAGGCCGGCGCCTATCTGCTGGGCCTGTGGGGCCTGCCGATGCCGATCATCGAAGCGGTCGCGTTCCAGCGTTGTCCGGCGCGCAGCGGCACGCGCAGCTTCTGGGTCACCGGCGCTGTGCACGTCGCCACCGCCCTGGCCGCCGGCGAGGCGGTCCATGAGGACTACCTGCAGCGCACCGGCGTGATCGACAAGTTCGACGGCTGGCGCGGCCACGCGGACCGCCTGCTCGGCCTCACCGACCCGCAGACCGCCTGACCGCCAGGCCTGCACCCAGGGGCACCGCGCAGGCCGCGGTCGCCCGCCTGCGGTGCAGTGAGCCGAATCGGCTACGTCAGACCGGCGCCGCCCCACAGCGCTGGATAGCCGCGCCACCCGATTGAACGATGCGCCGCCGCGACCGCGAGCGGTCGAGCGTCCGCGTGCCCGCACGTCGCACGGTTGATCGTGGCGACGGCTGCGACGATCCCGGCGCGTGCGCTTGGCCCGAGCGCGAATCCCACCCGCGCACGGCGCGCCGCGCACAGATCGACAGAACGCCCGGCCGCGTGTCACCAGACACAAAAAACCACGGCCCTTGCGGGCCGTGGTTCAAGAGCTTCGATCGTTCAGCCGATCAGAAGCGCTGGGTGTAACGCATGTACATGAAGCGGCCGATGTCGAACTCGGGGTAGTACGGGAAGCCCGTGCTCACGTTGCCGCCGCTGTACATGATCGCAGCCTCGCGATCGAACACGTTGTCGACGCCGACCGAGATCGTGCCGTCCCACGGCGCGCTGTAGGACACCTGCAGGTTGTGGAACGTGTTCGAACCCAGACGGTTGCGCGGCGCGGTCTCGCCGACCTGGTAGCGGTCGGGATCCGAGCACGGACGGTTGGTGACGCAGCCGTCGTTGATACCGGAGTAGTAACGCATGTTCCAGGTCACGTTCCACTCGTCGTTGACTTCCCAGTTGGTGCTGAGGGTCGAACGGACGCGGAACAGGCCCGGGTCACCGGCGCCGCCGATGAACACGCTCTCGCCGGCCGAGTTCTGGCCCAGCGTGTCGTACTGCGACAGGTAGCTCGTCTGCCAGTCGAACGTGAAACCACCGAACGCGGTGTCGGCCATGCGGTAACGCGCACCGAAGTCCCAGCCTTCCGTTTCCAGCTCGCCGAGGTTGGTCAGGCCGTAGAACATGCCCGAGATGTGGCCGTCCGCGGCGCGGGTGATGCCGGCGCAGCGGGTGGCATCGCCCAGCACGTAGCAATCACGCAGGATGCGGTTGACGCTGTCGGAGATGATGTAGTTCGACAGCTTGTAGTTGTACCAGTCCAGGCTCAGGGTCAGGCCGTCGGCGAAACCGGGGCTCCAGACAATGCCGGCGGTCTTGCTGATCGACTCTTCCGGGCCGAGGTCCGGGTTGGAACCCGAGATGAACTGGTCCGGGGTCTGGCACGGCCAGGCGGTGCAGGGCACCAGGCCCTGGCCCAGCTGCACGTAGGTCGGCGAGACGCCGGCCGCCGTACACGCCGCATTGCCGGCAACGCTGCCCGAGACACCGACCGAGCACGGATCGGTGTAGCTCTCGAAGCTGCCGCCGATGCCGCCGTAGAGGTTGTCGATCGAAGGCGCGCGGAAGCCCTGCGCCCAGGTGCCACGCACCGCGAGCGACTCGATCGGACGCCACAGGAAGCTGCCCTTGGAGTTGGTCGTGCTACCGAAGTTGCTGTAGTCCGAATAACGCGAAGCGAAGTTCAGGGTCAGTTCCTGGGCGAAGGCCATGTCGGCCAGCACCGGAACATTGAGCTCCAGGTACGCTTCGTTGACGTCGTACTCGCCCTGGGTGGTGGTCGCCGGCAGGCCGGTCGAGTTGCCACTCTGGTTAAACGCGTCCGGCACGAAACGGCCCGTCTCTTCGCGGCGCTCGATGCCCACTGCAAAGCCGAGATCGCCAGCCGGCAGTGCGAACAGACCGCCGCTCAGGTTGGCCGAGTAGATCTTGGTGCTGGTCTCACCGCTATCGGTGTAGGTCGGGAAGAGGAAGTTCTGCACGTCCGCATTGCCCAGCGAGCCGGGACCTGCGACGCCGTAGGGCAGCAGCGGGTTCCAGGGGGTGCAGCCGGCGATCACGTCGTCCGTGGTGCCGCAACGCGCGACGCCGCTGGCGTCGATGAACGACGGGCCGAGGGCCGGGGCGGTGGCCAGCAGGCTGGCGTCGCCATGACCGGTCTTGGTCACCTCGTTGCGGTTGTTGGCGTAGCTGACGCCCCAGTCCCACGGACGATCGTTGACGTCGAAGTAGCCGTTGAGGCCGGCCACGACACGGAACGTGGTCAGCTCGCTGCGGGTGGTGCGCGGCACTTCCCAGAGGCGGCGACGGAAGTCGATGTCTTCACCGGTCGGGTTGAACGCGCTGTCGCCCGAAAGCATGGTGTCGAACGCGGCCGACTGGTACGGATAACCGGCGATCTGCTGGTCCGTGGTGCGCTTGTTGTAGAGGATGTCGCTGTTGAAGGTGATGCGATCGGTCAGGTCGTAGTTGATGTTGGTGAACACCGACTTACGGGTCAGCCCCGTCTGCACCATCATCTGCTCGTTGGAGTTGGCGTTGTACTCGCCCGTGTGCGGCACGTAGTCGGCACGGTTGGCCGGGTCGCCACCCGGGCGCAGCGTCAGCCACGTTTCGGTCGCTTCGTCGTACCACGAACCGTTCTGGCTGACCGGGCTGAAGCCCGAGCCCGGATAGTCGGGGCCGGCGTTGCCGAAGGCGCTGAAGAAACGATCGCCGGCGAAGACCGGATCGCTTTCCATGACTTCAGCCGAGACCGTGATGCCGCCGCGATCGTTGGTGGTGCCGAAGGTCGCCGAGTAGATGGTTTCGCCGCCGTCGCCTTCCGAGTACTGGCCGTACTGGACCGAAGCTTCAGCACCGTCGAAGCGCGAGCGGGTGATCACGTTGACCACGGCCGCAATCGCGTCGGAACCATAGATCGAGGACGCGCCATCCTTGAGGATGTCGATGCGCTCGATCGCCGACACCGGGATCTGGCTCAGGTCCTGGTAGCCGCCGGTGGTCGCACCGAGACGGATGCCGTTGATCAGCACCAGGGTGCGGTTGGCACCGAGGTTGCGGATGTCGATGTAGTAGCCACCGACGTTCTCGCCCGACGCCAGGGCATCGGCGCGCGAGATGGCCGGCGAACCCGCCGACGAGATGTTCTGCAGCAGGTCGGCGACCGTCGCCTGACCCGAACGCGCGATGTCCTCACGCGACACGGTGAGGATCGGCTGCTGGTTTTCGATTTCGACGCCGCGGATACGGGAGCCGGTGACCTGGATGCGGTCGAGCTCAGTGGTGCCGCTCGCGGGTTGCGCCTGGGCGAAGGACACCGCCGGTACGACGGCGGCCATGATCGCGGCCGGCAGCAGGCCCTTCCGCAGTGCGGGAGTGCGAAGGTTCTTCAAAGTTCTCTCTCCAGAGGGTGAGCGTTACTGACGCGTTAAAACGCCATCCGCACGTTACGTCCGTAGAGACCTGCACCGCCTTGCCACCATCGCCGCCTGCGTTTGCCGAATCTGGCGCGTGGGGCACAAAGCCCTGTACAGCCAGATCCGGTTCAACTCGCCATGCTAGGCGGCGCGCAGACAGCTCAAGCCGCCGCGTCGCGATGGGTCTCGATGCGGTAGCGGCTGGCCGAGACGCCGTGGTGGTTCTTGAAGGCACGCGCGAAGCTGCAGCAGTTGTCGAAGCCCGAGGCCGCGGCGACCTCGCCGACCATCATCGACGTGGTCCTGAGCAGATAGCCCGCGCGCTCGAGCCGCAGGCGGACCGACAGCTGCTGCGGACTCTCGTCGTAGAGCGCATGGAAGGCCTTGGAGAAGTACCAGCTGGAGAAGCTGGTGAGGTCGGCGAGCTCGCTGATGCGCACCACCCGGTCCGCATTGCCCTCCAGATACATGCGCGCGCGCTGCATGCGACCGAACACCTGGCGCTTGCGGCTGCGCGACCGGCCGGGACACCGGCGCACGCGGGCGGCGAGCTCGCGCTGGACGTGGGCCAGCTGCAGCAACAGAGGCCGCACCGCCAGCGCATCGCCACCTGATCTCGCGGCCTCGCGCCACAGCCGCAGCAGGGAGCGTAGTTCGCGTGCCGGCATCCGGCCCCGCCCGGCATAGAGGCTGCCGTCGCTGAGCACCTGCAGCGCCTCGAGCGCACTGGCATCAAGCGCGATGCCGATACAGAGGCCGTGGGCGTCGCTCTGCACCAGGGGCGTGGACTCCTTCTCGAAGGCCATCCAGTCGCCGCGGCGCATGCGGAACCGCCCTTCGCGCGATTCGATCCAGCCCTGCCCGCGCAGCTGCACCCACAGATTGAACACGGGAGCACTCATCTGGATGCCGCCCAGGCGTGCCACACCGAGGCAGTGCGCAGGTGTGTTCAGGGTTTCGAACGGAAGCATCTGGCCGCGCGCGGCCCACAGGCAGGTCGACATGGGGAATCGGGACGGGAATGGGGGGGCCTTTGTGCCGTCCCTTCCGCGGGCTTGCCCGAAGTCGCGCCTAGGCTTTGCCGAATTCGAAGCGAATTCGTGCCGAAAAAACTACGAAGCCTTTTTTCTCAGAGAAATCAGCCACTTGCTGATCGCATCCGGCTCGTAAGGAGCCGGCGGCAGGGTCATGAAGCCGATGTCGCTGCCATCATCGGAGGCCAGCGCAATGAACGCTGCGTCCTTGTCGGCTGAAAACCCGTTGGTTGCGCTGTAGGTGACCGGGTCCACGCACACCTCATCATCGCCACGCATCGTGGCCTCCTCGATCAGGAAATGGCGGAGCCGTGTCCGGCATGAGGGTGTCGCATCCAGATAAGCCAGCTGCCCAGTCTGGGTCACTGTCCAACTGCGATAGCGCCAGCGCGACGGGACGGTGTCGCTGAGCCGGACCGTCTCGGCAGCGTCCAGGGAAAGCGGTGCCGACCACAGCCCGCTGGCGTCGATGCGGGTGTAGAGCACACGATCCCGCGCCAGGTCCAGCCGGACCTGCGATACGTCCGCGATGCGGCCGAGCGGGCGCCAGGAGGCGCGTTCATAGGCCACCAGGGCGGTCCCGCCGTTGCTGATCTCCTCGATCACCAGAATCGAATCCCCGGGGCCGTAGATCGCCTGCGCGGGGCGTTCGCTGGGCACATCCAACCGCTCCACGCGCCCGCGACGCGGATCCACCTCGAGAATCATCGGGGCATGCGCCTCGTCGAGCGCGGTCAACAACAGGCGGCGACCGTCCGCGGACCAGGCCGGGGGCTGCCGCGTATCGGGCCGAACGCCTTCGATCGGCCGCAGCGAGCCCGGATCGTCGAGACGCGCCCACCACAATTCGAAGCGGCCTGCCCGGTCGGAGGTGAAGACCAGTTGATCGCCGTCGGGCGCCAGCGTGGGCTGGGAGTCTCGGCCCGATGAGGTGAACAGGCGCTGCCAGTCGCCGGTCTCGGCCTCGATCCGGTACAGGCCGAACTGCGGGCGCCGGTGCACGAAAGCCATCTGGCCCGTGCGGGCGGCGACCGATGGCGACTGCGCATCCTCGATCCCGAGGTCGACGAGCCGGCCCGACCCGACGCTCGCCCGGTACAGGCGCGCCTCGCTGTCCACACGCAGGCCGAACACCATGCCGTCGCCGTCGGGCGCCCAACTCCAGCCGCGCATCTCCGCCCCCAGCCGCGTGATCTGCTGGGGGGTACCGCCGGCCACCGGAATCCGCCACAGATCGCCCATCTGCGGGTTGCGGATGAAGCCGATCCATTGGCCATCGGGGGAGATCTGCGGCGCGAAGTCGACGTCGCCCGGCGCACCGGGATAGTCCAGATTGCGCCAGCGTCCAGTGGACGTCTCCAGGATCCGCAGCCGGCCGCCGTCGGCGACACCGGTCATGGTCCCGAACAGCAGGCCGCTGCCGTCTGGAAGCCAGTCGAAACTGAGCATGTCGCTGCCGTCGCAACGGGCGATCTCGCGCTCGTCGCCAACCCCGGTGGCGGCGATCAGCAGCACGCGACAGGCGCCCCCGGCCTCCCAGCGGGCGAATGCGATCTCGCGGCCGTCGGGCGACCAGGCCGGCAGGTCGTCCTGCGCATCGGCGGGCGGGCGCGACAACTGCCGCGGCGCTGCGGTCGACGTGGTCTGGACGAAGATCGAAGACCGCGAAGCCGCCTCGCCTCTTCCCGAGCGCGCATACGCGACCATCGAGGCATCCGGCGACAGGGAAGGCGACATCTCGAATCCCACCGCATCGGTGATAAGCCGGTAGGGGCGGCTCACCGGCGCCGGACCGGCGCTGCCGACCTCCACGTGGTCCGGCAGGCGGGTCAGCTGGACGGCGGCCCACACACCCAGTCCGGCGACGAGCGCGAACAGCACGGCGACAGCGGTCAGCCGCAGGCCCTTGTGATGGCCCGGGCGCGCAGGCTGCGCCGCGGGTGGTGGCGCGTGGACGGCCTGGAACGCCGGATCGGTGGTCCTGACTTCCGACGGCATCGCCGATAGCGGGCCCTGCTCCAGCACCTCCACCGGGACGGTCAGGCGATACCCGCCCTTCGCAATGGTCTCGATGTAGGCCTTGCCGGCCTGGACGCCGACGGTCCCGGCACCGAAGGCCTTGCGCAGTTGGGTGACCGCCTGGGTCAGCACGTCGTCCGTTGGCAGCGTATCCGGCCACACCTCGGCCAGAAGCTCCGCCCGCCCGACCACCGCGCCCGGGACGCGCGCGAGCGCCCGCAGGACACCGATCGCTTTCGGCGTCACGCGGCGAGGAGTACGCGCTCCGGGCATCTGGATCTCGCGCGTGGCGAGATCGACGATGCCCTCACCCACACGCAGACGGTTGGGGGTCGGCGCGTCGAAAGACATCAGATCGGACATCAATAACCCAACAGACAGGCGAACGAGGGTAGTCAACACACACTGAATGAAGCGCAGCTTGCGGCCTGATTCAGCAAATACGCGCGTGACACAGGTCACGCACGCCTCTGGACCCTCGGGTCCGCCCGAGGCTGTGCCGCCGACCTGCGCCGTCTAGTGTCCGGGCCTCCCGTGACAGGACATCCAGCCGCGATGGACACAACTGCCCTGCCCGACAGCGGCGCGCCCCACTGGTCGGCACTCCTCGGCGACGCGCCCGGCCCCGGCGCGTTCGGCCTCGCCGCGTTTTCGCGCGACGCCCTGGACACCCATATCGCCCAGCGGATCGGCGCCGGCGACCTCGAAGGCTTCCTCGCCGAGACCGAGGCCGCGGTCACGCTTGCCGAGCGCAGCCCGGTCTTCGCCGAGGAACTCGCTCCGCTGCTCGGCGGGATTCGCGACGCGCTTGGCGCCGTGCCCGCGCAGTCGCTGTCGCGGGTCGAGCGCGACGCGCTGGAGGCCACGGTGGCCCGCATCGATGCCTGGCTCGAGGGCGTGCAGGGGCCCGAGGCTCCCGACGGGGCCGGCGCCGTGCCTGGTGGCGGGCTCGAAGCCCACGAAGACGCCGGCGGCCACCTGATCGAGCGCCACGTCGCCAAGAGCGAGCAATGGCTGCTCGACCGGGTGAGCCGCGACAACATCAGCGCAGCGTCGAGCTTCCGCGATATGCCCGAGGCCGAGCGATTCGTGTCGGCGACGATTGCCGACCACCAGGCCCGCGTCGATGCATGGGTCGATGGGAGCGGCGGCAACCGTCTGGTGATCGACTCGACGTTCGACGCCAGCACCGGCATTTCGGTGGGCCGCGGCGATACCCGCGCGGTCGACGTCTTCTCGGTACGGCTGGTGCTCGAGCGTTCGAACCAGCTCGATATCGGCTATAGAATCGTGACCGGCTATCCCAGCAAGCCCTGACGAGTCCACGCCCCGCATGCGCGACTATCCGACGCTCGAGAATTTCTTCGCCGCCTATTTCCACCAGGACTGGGCAGTCGAACACGGCAGTGCGGACGAGGTGATCGCGTACTACCGGAGCAGCGAATCGCCCGACCAGGTGGCGCGTGCGCGCGCGGAAGCCCAGGCCCTGCTCGACGATGGGCTGGACGATGCCGCGCTCGGCGCGCGCATCATGGCGCTGGGCAGCGAATACGATCCAACGCGCGACGGCGCGACATGGCGCAGCTTGCTGCAACGGATTGCCGCCGCGCCCGGCGCTCCGCACTGATTGCCGGGGCATGAAAAAGCGGGCCGATCGGCCCGCTTTTTTTCGTCTGCACCATCCCGCCAGGCTTACATCGCCTGCGCGCCCGTCCCGGCCCGGTACGGATACTTGGCGAAGATCTCCGCGATCGCCGAAGTGATCCGCTGCGCGCGCTGGTCGGGCCTGAGGTTGGCGACGCGGCCCACGGCCACGCCTTCCCACACCAGTCGCTTCTGGCGTGCGTCGACCAGATCGATGTTCATCGTGCCCTCGGTGTAGCGGTACACGGTGGTGCGATCGTTCCAGTACGGCACGGCGAAGTAACCGCGGTACCGGTAGCTGTAGTAGTACCCGTAATCGACCGTCGGCACGCTGCTGACATCGGTGCGGCGTTCCAGGTAGGCATTGATGTTCACCCACAGGTCGGGGTTGGTCTCGCTGTAGACGTAACCGTGACGTTCCATCTCGGCGCGCACCGCAGCCTTGGCGATCTCGCTGGTCTGGGTCTCGTAGCCTTCCTTCTCGATCGCCAGCGGCGTGTAGAACGACCAGGTGCGGTACGCCGAGAAGTCGACGCGCGGATCGGCTTCGGTGGTAACACGGGGGCCGGTGGCGCAGCCGGCGAGCAGCACGAGGCCGCACAGCGCCACGAGCCAGGTGGCAACGCGGGACGAGGTCTTCATGTCGGGTCTCCCTGTGGTCTGGCGGATCGTGACCGGCGGTCCCGATACCTGTCCTGAACATACCCCGACCCTCGTGCAACGCATGCGAGGGCCGGGGCGAAGGTTCAGCCGCGGCGATACACCTCGGCGCCTTGGGCGCGAAATTCCGCGGATTTTTCCGCCATGCCCGCAGCCAGCGCATCGGCAGCGGCGACGCCCTGCCCCGCGGCGTAATCGCGTACGTCCTGGGTGATCTTCATCGAGCAGAAATGCGGACCGCACATCGAGCAGAAGTGCGCCGCCTTGTGCGCGTCCTTGGGCAGCGTCTCGTCGTGGAAGGCTTCGGCCTTTTCTGGATCGAGCCCCAGGTGGAACTGGTCCTGCCAGCGGAACTCGAAGCGCGCCTTCGACAGTGCGTTGTCGCGCACCTGCGCCCCGGGATGGCCCTTGGCGAGATCGGCCGCGTGGGCGGCGATCTTGTAGGCCATGATCCCGTCGCGCACGTCCTCGCGGTTGGGCAGGCCCAGATGCTCCTTGGGCGTCACGTAGCAGAGCATCGCGCAGCCGTACCAGCCGATCATCGCCGCGCCGATCGCACTTGTGATGTGGTCGTAACCCGGCGCGATGTCGGTCGTCAGCGGACCGAGCGTGTAGAACGGCGCCTCGCCGCACTCGCGCAGCTGCTTGTCCATGTTCTCCTTGATCAGCTGCATCGGCACATGGCCGGGCCCTTCGATCATGGTCTGGATGTCGTGCTTCCACGCGATCTGCGTCAGCTCGCCCAGCGTCTCGAGCTCACCGAACTGGGCGGCATCGTTGGCATCGGCAATGCAGCCCGGACGCAGTCCGTCGCCCAGGGAGAAGGCCACGTCGTAGGCCTTCATGATCTCGCAGATGTCCTCGAAGTGTTCGTAGAGGAAGCTTTCGCGGTGGTGCGCGAGGCACCATTTGGCCATGATCGACCCCCCGCGCGAGACGATGCCGGTCACGCGGCCGGCGGTCAGCGGCACGTAGCGCAGCAGCACGCCGGCATGGATGGTGAAGTAGTCCACGCCCTGCTCGGCCTGTTCGATCAGCGTGTCGCGGAAGATCTCCCAGGTCAGCTCCTCGGCGCGGCCATCGACCTTCTCCAGCGCCTGGTAGATCGGCACGGTACCGATCGGCACCGGCGAGTTGCGCAGGATCCACTCGCGCGTCTCGTGGATGTGCTTGCCGGTCGACAGGTCCATCACCGTGTCGCCGCCCCAGCGGATCGCCCAGACCAGCTTCTCCACTTCCTCGGCGATGCCCGAGCTCACCGCGGAGTTGCCGATGTTGGCGTTGATCTTGGTCAGGAAGTTGCGCCCGATGATCATCGGCTCGCTTTCGGGGTGGTTGATGTTGCTGGGCAGGATCGCGCGGCCGCGGGCGATCTCGTCGCGCACGAATTCCGGGGTGATCACCTGCTGGATGTGCGCGCCGAAGGCCTCGCCCGGGTGCTGCTGGCGTAACCGTGCATCGCGCACCAGGTCCAGGCGCTGGTTCTCGCGGATCGCGACATATTCCATCTCCGGCGTCACGATGCCGCGGCGCGCGTAATGCATCTGGGTCACGTTGGCGCCGGCGTTCGCCACGCGGGGCAGCGTCCGCGCCGGAAAGCGCACATGGTCGAGCCGGGGATCATGCTCGCGGCCGCGACCGAAGGCCGAACTCAAGGCCGGCAGCTGCCGGGTGTCGCCACGCTCCTCGATCCAGCGCGCGCGCAAGGGCGCCAGCCCGGCGGCAAGGTCGATCGTGGCCTGCGGATCGGTATACGGCCCCGAGGGGTCGTAGACGGTGACCGGCGGGTTGTCCTCGCCGCCGAACAGCGTCGGCGTGCGGGTCTGCACGATCTCGCGCATGGCCACGCGCAGGTCCGGGCGCGTGCCCTGCACGTGGATCTTGCGGGAACCCGGAATCGGGCGCGTCACCGATCCCGAGAGCTGGTCGGTCTGCTGCTGCAGCGTGGATGGCACGGCATTCATGGCATTCGTCCTGGTGGTGTTCGCTGGGAACGGGACGAAGCGGCGGCGCGGCCCCGACGGCCCCAGGCCGCACGAAGGGTGCGGACGACGGGCGCCAGGCGGGTGCTGCGAAGCTCCCTACGCCGGTATCAACCGGATCAGGTTCGAAGGGACTGTCTCAACCGGCGTGATGCCGGTACCCCCGCTTCCCGGGCATTAGATCGCGAAGCGGCAGTCGGCGCCAGCCGCGGCGACACGCGCGCGCCTACTCCAGGCTATAGCCGACCCGGAACCCGCCCCAGTGCCGGCCGGCCACGAACACCGGCACCGACAGGTCGAACATGATCTGTCCGGTGTCGCGGCGGTAGACCTGCAGCCGCCACGGGTCGGTGTGCGCACCGACGCTGCGCCCGACGCGGTCCTCGAAGATGCGCTTGGTGCGGTTGCCGATGAGATCGGCCGCCGGATCGCCGGTCAGGGGCTGACTGAAACGCAGGTTGTGCGTGGGTACGTAGCCATCGGGATTGGCGCAGATCGCGAACACGATCCATGGATGCGCCGAAGCCACCGGTTCCTGCAGCGGCGGCAGAACCACATCGCACAGCGCATCGAAGCTGGTGCTGTATTTCGCCGGCGAAACGCCGGGCACCGCAGCGTAGTCGCGCGAGAACAGCGCTTCGGTATCGATCTCGCGCCGGGCGATCGCCGCGGACAGCGCATCCCCGATGCGCGATGCCGCGGTCTGCGCCAGGTCGCGCACGCAGGCATGGCGCGGCGTCGCCATCGGATCGGCCGGCAGGCGGAACAGGCGCATGCCGTCGTGCAGCGTGGCGGCATCACGGCCCAGGCCTTCGCTGCGCTCGGCGACCTGCGCGGCATGTTCGAGGTTGCTGCGTCCCAGCGTGACTACCTGCTCGACGGCGCGATCGATCGCGGCGATCTCGCCGCTCTGCGCGTCGACGCGGGTGGCCACCGAGGCCATCGCGCGGCCCGCGCCGCCCAGCAGTTCGCCGATGCCATCGAGCACCTCGCCGGTGTGGCGGGCGGACGCGGCGCCTTCGCCGAGCGCCGAGACGGTCTCGCCGATGATCCCGCGCACGTCGCGCGCCGCGCTGGCCGCCTGGTCGGCCAGGCGACGGATCTCGCTGGCGACCACTGCGAAGCCGCGCCCCGCTTCGCCGGCATGCGCCGCCTCGATGCTGGCGTTGATCGACAGGATGTTGGTCTGGAACGCCACCGTGTCGATGACCTCGATCACGCTGTGGGCCCGCGCGGAGCGCTGCTGCACGGCGGCCATCGAGTCGGCAAGCGCCCGCGCCGCCTCGATGCCCTCGCGTGCACGCGCGTCGGCGCTGCCAGCCACCTCGCGCACGGCCTGCAGATCGCCGGCCACCGCCTGCAGATCGGTCAGCAGGCGCCGGCTCGCCGCCTGCACGGACTCGAGCGCCTCCAGTTGCGCCTGCGACTGGCGCACCAGGTCGTCGTTCTCCCCGACCAGATGCGGCACCTCGCCGGCGATGCCGACCGACAGGGCAACGGCCTGGCGGATGGCCTCGGCCAGGTTGCCGAAGCCGGCGGACAAGCGTCGCGTCAGCGGGCGGTCGTCGGTGGCGTCGCACAGCGATGCCAGGTCCAGGTCGCAGCGGCTCAACAGACCGCCGATACCATCGAGCAGGTCATGCGCGGCCGCCGCGTCCTCGAGCTGGCACGCAAGCGGCTGCAGCACGGCGAGCGCAGGCGCGGGTCCATCGCCGCCGGCAAGGCCGGCGACCTCGCGCAGCAACGCAGCGGTCTCGGCATGCGGCAGCGACAGCACCCAGCCGCCACGCTCGCTGTCGGCCTGGTAGCGGACCCGCGCGGCGGGGTCGTTGCCGGGCGCAAGCCAGATGCCGTCGTGCCCGGCCAATGCATCGACCGTCAGGCCCCAGGGCAGGCCCCGGGTGCGCCCATCGAGCGCGGCGCCGGCCAGGCCCAGCAGATCGATCGCGGCGCGGTTGGCATCGACCAGACAGCCGTCGGCATCGAGTCGCAACAGTCCGACCGGCGCATCGGGCAGATCACGGCACCTTCCCGGAACGGTGGCTCCGGTCGTGGCCTCTGCCCCCGCCTGCATGTCCGTCATCGCCCTGTCCCCTGTCGATCCCTCTGTTTCTGTTAGCGGCCATCGAAGCGGGATGTTGAGCACGGCCCTTGACGCAGCGCACCATCGAGGGGGAAGCTCGGGCCATGCCATTGGCCGCCGACTGCACGCCGTTCGCCTCCGCAAGCTGCCGCTGCAGCAGGCGATGCGATGGGTGCGCGGACGCGTTCACCACCATCACGACCGGCACCACCCGAACCCGGGTGCGGACTGGCGTGTCCGACTGACAGCACGCCGCTCCGCACCCGATCCGGGTGCGGCTGTACCGCCGACCTGGACCGAGACGCGGGGCCCCATCCCAAGGAGCCCACGATGTCCGCCCGCCCGTTTCCCGTCTCGTCCCTTCCGCTGCATCTGCACAAGTTCGGCGGCAGCAGCGTCGCCGATGCCGCTCGCATCGAAGCAGCCGCGCGGCTCGCGGCCCCAGCCCATGACCAGTGCAGTGTCGTGGTGGTCTCGGCGATGCGCGGCGTCACCGACGCCCTGGTCGAACTGGTCGAGGCGGCGCGCAGCGGCGCCCCCTGGCACGACGGTGCGCAACGGCTGCAGGCGCGCCATGCCGAAGCCGCGCACACATCCGGTGCCGCGTGTCGCGGCAAGCTGCTTGCCGCACTCGACGCGCAGGCCCAGGCGCTCGGAGCCGATCTCGAGGCGCTGGCCGAGGCACGTGGCGCCGTGGCCACCCGGCTTGCCGAGCGCATCTGGGGCCATGGCGAGCTGTGCAGCGCCTGGCTGATGCACGCCGCACTGGGCGGTGAGGCCGGCGGCTGGGCACTGCTCGACACACGCGAGGTGCTGGTCGTGCAGACGGGCGAAATGGGCATGCACA
>Ga0233372_1000301_pt1 | contig 22771 bp, 21 predicted proteins | sample ElkDunMinimDraft_4_FD_191538 | JGI IMG/M metagenome (GOLD analysis project Ga0233372, IMG submission 191538) | Fecal eukaryotic communites from dung pellets of Tule Elk in California, USA - Elk Dung D8 | ecosystem: Host-associated > Mammals > Digestive system > Large intestine > Fecal | place... | reverse complement strand
AGCTACTACCCCTTTAGCTCCATTAGCAGTTAATGTATTCATAATTTGTGAATAAACTCCATAAAAAACATTTGGATTAGTGATATCATTTGGTCCGTATGTAGTTGGATCTAGATTAGCTATTTGATCTGTCCCTGTACCACCCGATAAAGCGTAAGATAATACATCGTTGCTACCAATCCAGTTTGTAAAAAATGTAGGGTTTAATGACATAGCATCGCCTAAAACAGTTGCTGATGGAGATGTTGCCGTACGAACAAAGTATGGATTTGGATACCCTGGAACACTTAAATGAAAAGATTTAGCACCAGGCACACCCATATTGTTATATGCTTTAGCTTGAGATGCTAAAGTAATGGTAGAAGTTCCAGCAATATTTTCTGGTCCTGCCCCACCAACTTTGCTTAAATTAATAATCATTTTAGTATTAAAACCAGTAATACCAGCAATACCACCAATGTTATTAACATCGTCAGCAAAAGATGGTTGTGTAAACTCGCCTCCACCCACAATAGCAAATTGTTTAGCTAATAAGTTAGGAAAAGAGTATTGTTGCCCAGTACGGTACATTGTACCATCCATATATCCAGAAGTTAATGAGTTACCAATAGCAACATATCTAGAAAAATCAGCTGTACCAGCGCTGTACGAAGCAGCAGATAATTCGTCTTTAAATTCTGGTTCACATGATGTTAATCCCATTGCAATAGCAGCAGAAAAAAATATATATTTTGTAGATTTCATAATTATCGTTTCTTAAATTTTTAAAAAAAAATTACATTCTGTAGCTTAAACCAATACCAGGTGCAAATGCAGAGTTTTTATACGTTCCGCCAAATGAAGATTTTTGCCCTCCACTTACTGGCTCTGGATGATGATCGTAAGATGCGTTTACTTGACTAAATATTAAGTATAAAAATGAAACGTCAATAGATAATTTTGAATTTACGTTGTAAGATAAACCACCTGTAAAAGCATAAGAATCGTTACGAGGTGTTTCTGGAGAGAAATATCCTTCTTGCACCGGAGACTCATCATAATACCAACCTGCTCTAACAGTCCAAGCAGGATCAATTGTATATTGAGCTCCTAAACGATAAGAACTAACGTCTTTATAATTACGAGGGTTAATGTTTGGGTTACTTGGATTAATTGGCGCTTGTGGTAATTCAGTAAAATTAACCGTTAAAGATTCGTAAGCACCCCATTTCGTTCTATTATAATCAAAAGCAACCAATAATTTGTCTGTAACTTGGTATGATAGACCCGCAGTAATTTCTGCTGGTAATGGTAACGAAGCATCAAATTTAGTTCTTCCGTTTTGGTAACCAAGTCCTCCCATAAAAGCAGGAATGTTTTTAAAATCAGCGTTACCATCTTTTGCTTTCATATCGATTTCAGATCGGTAATTAAATCCTAATCTAAGTTTTTTGGTCGGGTTTAACATAAAACCAACATTATACCCCCAAGCAGTAATTCCTTTATCTTCGATATTTACGTTTGGACGATTTCCACTTTCGTCTAAAACACCATCTCCGTTAAACATGTTTTTGTTAAATGTAACACCACCAACTGCAAGAATAGGTCCACCACCGATAGAAAAATATTCAGATATTTTAATAGCAATTGTTGGCTGAATAAAAATAGCCTGAAGAGATATTTTATTAACTAAATGCGAACCTGCCCAATTATCATCCCACTTTACTGTACTTCCGTATGGTGAATAAACACCAAGAGCTGCCGTTAACCAGTTATTAACTTTATAAGTTGCATACGCACTAAAAGGTGTTCCTTTGTTTTTAGATTCAAAAGCTAAATTATCTTCAACACTTTGAAATTTGGTATGACTTACTAAATAATTTGCACCCGCAGATACATTAAACTTTCCTTCTAAAAATGATAAACCCGCGGGGTTAAAAAATGTAGTTTCTGCACTATTTACTACAGCTACACCAGTATGCCCCATCCCTAATTGCTTTTGGCCTTGCATCGCAATACGATATCCACCAGCAAAAGCACAGGTAGTAGTTAGGGCAGCAATTGTTAACGACATTAATTTTCTCATAATTAATTTTGTTTATTGTTATAATTTATTTTGCTTTTCAAATATAAAACATATTATCAATTTAGCAATTATTTTAACCAAAATATTATGTATGCATAATATTTTTCTTTATTTACGGGGTTAAATATAATATTATATTTTTTACTGTTTATTTTTAGCAATAACAAAAAGAAACATATTTTGTTAATTTAACTACAGATTAATAAAAAAAATCTCTCAAAAAAGAGAGATTTAACAGCTATAATTATGAGATTTTACTTAATTAAGAATTCTGATACCTTGACAAAAAAATCATCAGGTTTTTCTGCATGTACCCAATGGCCAGCACCATCAATTGTTTGTATTTCTGCTTTAGGAAAATGCCTTAAAATATTATCTATATCAGAATCAAGTATATAATCTGATTTTTGACCTCGAATAAACAAGGTAGCACCTTGAAATACGGTAGTTGAAGGAATTGCTTGTCCGATAACTTCTGGATCTTTATTAAATACCTTTAAATTGAAACGAAATCCTAATTGACCGGGTTGTTCCCAATGTAAATTTTTGAGTAAAAACTGCTTGGTACCAAAATCTGATAGATATTCAGAAATAATAGCATCCACATCATTTCTCGAAGGTTTAATAGAAAAATCTACGGCATTTAAAGCTTGTAAAATAGTTTGATGATGTGGCGAATAATATTTTGGCGCTATATCTGCTACAATTAATTTATCAATTAATTCGGGCTTTAAAGCGGCTAAAAACATTACTAATTTTCCGCCCATAGAATGTCCTAAAAAGTGAGCTTTGGTAATATTATGATAGGCACAATACGCAATTACATCGGCAACCATATCAGGGTAACTAAACTGATCGGAATGAAAACTTTTTCCGTGATTACGCAAATCTAATGCATGCACCTGAAAACCTTGCGCTGCAAATTTCCCAGATAAAGTTTTCCAGTTATCACTCATTCCCATGTAACCATGAATAATAATTAGCGGAAACCCCTGCCCTTCAATCTTAGAATTTAAAAGCATTATTTTAATTTTTGAATATACATATTAACAACATTCTCTATTCCTAAATAAATAGATTCGGCAATTAAAGCATGACCAATAGAAACTTCTAATAAATTTGGTATATTATCTTTAAAAAATTTAATGTTATCTAACGATAAATCGTGACCTGCATTTATTCCTAAATTTAATTCGTTTGCCATTTTTGCTGCAGCAACATACGGATCAATTCCTTTTAAATTTCCTAAGCCGTATTGGTGTGCAAATTCTTCGGTATATAATTCGATACGATCAGCACCTGTTTCTTTAGCTCCTTCAATCATTTCAATAACCGGATCAACAAAAATAGACGTTCGAATACCATTTCTAGCAAATTCTTGATTTACTTCTTTTAAAAAATCTTTATGTTTTACAGTATTCCAACCCGCATTAGATGTTAAAGCATCGTCAGCATCAGGAACTAAAGTTACCTGAGTTGGCTTAGTTGCTAAAACTAAGTCGATAAATTTTTTTACAGGATTACCTTCAATATTATATTCTGTATAAACCACCGAAACCAAATCGTGAGCATCTTGATAACGAATATGACGCTCGTCTGGTCTAGGATGAACTGTTATACCTTGTGCTCCAAAATCTTGAACATCTTTAGCAACTTTAAGTAAATTTGGAACATTCCCACCTCTAGAATTACGTAGGGTTGCAATTTTATTTATATTTACAGATAATTTTGTCATGGTATTTTGTGTTTTTACAAAAATACAAACTATAGTAAGAAGTTTAATCTACTTCGTATTAATAAATTTAAAACATTTAGAAATAAGCCGCTCGTATGAATGAAATTCAACAATTTATATTAAATGATATCCAACCGTTATCTCTAAACGATTCGATACAAACTGCACTGGATATTGCCCTAGAATATAAATTTAGTCATATTCCTGTTGTAGAAAATAATGTGTACTTGGGCTGCTTGATTGCTGAAGATGCAGAAAATGCTATGGAAAACAGCACTGTAACTGATTTTAAATTTACTTTAGATAAATTTTTTACATTAAATACCACCAGTTGGTTTGATGTGTTACAAATATTTAGTAAAAATGATTCTAATTTAGTTCCGGTTTTAGACGCAAATAATAAATACGTAGGTTTTTATGAGTTAAGCGATTGTATAAAACTTTTGTCGGACACGCCGTTTTTAAGTGAGGAAGGAAGCACTATTATTGTTGAGAAATCGATAAACTCTTATAGTTTTAGCGAAGTAACACAAATAATTGAAAGTAATAATAGTAAAATTTTAGGATTTTTTATTAGTAATTTTACAGACGGAACGGTTCAATTATCAATAAAATTGAACACAGCAAATATGAGTGGGGTTTTGCAAACTTTTAGACGTTATGATTATGACGTAATAAGTGACCATATTGACGACTCGTACGCTAATAACCTAAAAAATAATTCAGACTATTTAGACAAATATTTAAACATGTAATATGAAATTTGCAATTTACGGCCAAGCTTATAAATTAGTTACGGCAAATATTATTAATCGCTTACTGATGGAGTTTCGTAAAATTGGGGCAACAGCAGTTTTCGAAACTAAATATTACAATCTTTTAATCGAAAATCATATTATTGAAGATATTTTCGAAACCTTCGACAATCATAGCAATTTGCCTGACGATGTTAATATTTTTATAAGCATTGGTGGCGATGGAACTATGCTTAGAGCTGCAAATTTTGTAAAAAGTAAAAACATTCCAATTGTAGGTATAAATGCAGGAAGGTTAGGTTTTTTAGCCAACATTCAACAAGATGCAATTGAAGAGTTGATAACAAAATTAATAAATAACGATTATCAAATCTCGAAACGAACATTACTGACTCTAAACGATGGTCTTTCGTCTCAACAGTTTAAAATAAATTTTGCTTTGAACGAAATAACTATTTCACGCAAAAACTCAACATCAATGATTGCTATCAAAACATATATCAATAATGAGTTTTTAGCAACCTATTGGGCTGATGGAATTATTATTTCGACACCTACGGGATCAACCGGTTATTCATTAAGCTGCGGTGGACCAATTATAACACCTAACTCAAATTGTTTAGTTATTACGCCAATTGCTCCTCATAATTTAACAACTCGACCTTTGATAATTAATGATCAAAGTGAAATAAAAATGAAAATTGAAAGTCGTGAGCCCGAGTTCTTAGTTTCGGTTGATTCAGAAACACATGCATTACCAAGCGACACCGAAATTAATATTAGCTTAGCTTCTCATACAGTTAATATGGTTGTTTTTCCAGGAGTTACCTTTTTAAAAACACTGAGAAATAAACTATTGTGGGGAGAAGATATAAGAAACTAACTATAATTTTATTTTTCTTTACAATTAATACTGCTCACAAAAATTATGCTGAGTTTTGATAATTATTATATTTGCACACAATTATCTATCAAATGAAAAAAATATTAATACTTTTAGTTCTAACATACTTTAATAATGTTACAGCCCAAATTAACGAAATAGGTATTTTTGCTGGAGGAACAAGCTTTATTGGTGATGTAGGAAAAATGAAATACGTTGGTTTTGACGATCCTGCAATTGGTATTTTATATCGTTGGAATCAAAGTTCAAGACATGCATGGCGTGCTTCTTTTACACACGCTAAAGTTTCAGGACATGACAGCCAAAGTGATTCGCCTAGCCGAAACAAAAGAAATTATTCATTTTCAAACGTACTAAACGAACTTGCTTTAGGACTGGAATTTAATTTTTTAGAATATAACCTACACAATTTAGAAAACCAATTTACACCCTATGTATCTGTTGGTATTGCTGGATTTACATATAGTGAATTAGCCATTTATTACGGGCAAACATATAGACTGGAAAAAAATAAAATTAACATGGCGATCCCAATGATGGTCGGAGTAAAATCTAAATTTTATAGAAATTTTACAGTTGGTGCCGAAATTGGTTTTAGATATACATTTACAGATAATATTGACGGAAGTTACCCAAGTGATGATCAATTAAGTCATTTACGTTTTGGCAATCAAAACAGCAACGACTGGTACGTATTTACGGGGGTAACATTAACCTATACATTTGGTGAGAATCCATGTTTTTGCCTATTAAAATAAAATGAGTAAACTAGAAAACATAAACCCAAATAACATTCCAGCCCATATTGCTATAATTATGGATGGTAATGGACGCTGGGCAAAAAAACAAGGTATGCTACGTGCTTTTGGTCATGAAAATGGAACAAAGTCTGTAAAAACTACTATAGAAACGGCCGCGAAACTTGGTGTTAAATATTTAACATTATATGCCTTTTCGACTGAAAATTGGAATAGACCGAAACTAGAAGTTGATACTTTGATGTCTTTACTTTTTAAATCTTTGAAAAAAGAGTTAAAAACTTTAAACGATAACAACTTAAAACTAAATGTAATAGGCAACATTGAGCAATTACCTAAAGATGTTAAAGCTGAATTAGAGCATGTCCTTGAGTTAACCAAAAACAACACGCACATGACTGTAACTCTAGCTTTAAGTTACGGTTCTCGAAATGAAATTATCGAAATGGTAAAAAAAATTAGCTCATGTGTTAAAAAAAATATAATTTTAGAGACTGATATTGACGAATCAATTATAAATAAGCATCTTTATACATCAAACATCCCTGATGTCGATTTGTTGATAAGAACTAGTGGAGAACATCGTATAAGTAATTTTATGCTATGGCAAATTGCCTATGCAGAATTGTACTTTACAGATGTACTTTGGCCTGATTTTACAGCAGATCAATTTTATGAAGCTATTTTATGTTACCAAAATAGAGAACGCCGATTCGGAAAAACAAGTGAACAAATTAAATAACCAAGAATGTTTCAAAAAGCTATAAAGCAGTTCATTATAACAACAACTTTGTTAGGTGCAGTGCAAACGGGAATGGCTCAACAAGATAACGAGCACGTTGCAGGCCAAAAATATATATTAGCCGATATTGATGTTACAGGTAAAGTAAACTTTAATAAGGAAACAGTAGTAACTTTTACTGGCTTAACTAAAGGACAACGCATTACTGTTCCTGGTGAAGAAATTAGCAGCGCCATTAAAAAACTATGGAAATTAGGCCTTTTTAGCGATGTTAATTTTTATATTAATAAAGTTCAAAACGATAGTGTCTATTTAGAGCTAGATATTAACGAGCTACCTAAACTTAACAACATAAAATTTGTTGGGGTTAAAAAAGGAAAAGCTACTTCTTTAATAAAAGATACCGATCTTAAAAAAGGAAAAGTGGTAAACGATAACTTAATTACTACTTCTAAAAATTACATTACAAATAAATACAAAAACGATGGGTACTTTAATACTAAAGTAAATATTAGTACACATCCAGATTCAACAGAAAACACTGTTAATATGACAGTTCTTGTTGATCGTGGAAATAAAGTTCGTGTATCTGACATTGAATTTACAGGTAATGAAAATTTCAAAAATGGAAAACTTCGCGGTGCAATGAAAAACACCAAAAAGAAATCATTTTTAAATCCGATGCGTATTTTTAAATCATCTAAATATATTCCAGAAAAATATAAAGAAGATCTAACTTCTATTGTAGACAAATACAAAGAAAATGGATACCGAGATGCACGTATTACAGAAGAAAATGTAACGTACAACCCAAAATCTAACGATGTTAAAATTGACATTGCTTTACAAGAAGGTAGAAAGTATTATTTTGGTAACATTCGTTTTGTAGGTAACTCAATTTACACTAACGAACAGTTAAATCGTGTATTAGGTATTGAAAAAGGAGATACTTATAACGGCAAATTACTACAAGAGCGTATTCAGGACAACAAAAACCCAGATGCAAACGACTTAACTAATATGTATCAAAACAACGGATATTTGTTTTCAAATATTAATGCTGTTGAAACAAGAACGCATAACGATACGATAGATTTTGATATTAGAATTGTTGAAGGACCATTAGCACATATAAACTCTGTTAATGTAATCGGAAATGATAAAACTAACGATCATGTTATTTACAGAGAGTTAAGAACACGTCCTGGAGATAAATGGAGTAAAGAAAATGTTATCCGTACAGTTCGTGAATTAGGACAACTTGGTTTTTTTGATGCCGAAGCTTTACAGCCAGATATTAAACCAAACCCAACAGATGGAACAGTTGATATTGAATATAAAGTTGTTGAAAAAGGAGCCAGCCAAATTGAATTACAAGGTGGTTATGGTGGTGGAAGTTTTATTGGAACTTTAGGGTTGTCATTTAATAACTTCTCAATTCGTAACATTTTCAATACAAGTTCATACAAACCATTACCTATGGGAGATGGTCAAAAAATGGCTCTACGTGCACAGTTTTCTAAATACTACCAAACGTATAGTTTATCGTTTACAGAACCTTGGTTAGGTGGTAAAAAGCCTTTAGCACTTTCTGTTTCCTTATCGCACTCAAAACAGTTTTTATATAACTTTTATACGTACGATGTTGATAAATCGCAAAGTTTTAATGTAACATCTATATCGGTTGGTTTAGCAAAAAGATTAACTGTTCCAGATGATTATTTTGTATTATCACAAGCTATTTCTTATCAATATTTTGATTTAAATAATTACAATACTGGTTTATTTACCTTTGGAGATGGGCAAGCAAATAATTTAGCGTATACAATTAGTTTGTCGCGTAATAGTAAAGGTTTTAACCCGATATTTCCAACATATGGTTCAGAATTTACTGTTTCAGGAAAATTTACACCACCTTATTCATTATTAGGAAATGTTGATTACAAAACCATTGGTGATCAAGAAGAGTATAAATTAAAAACAACAACAAATACAACAACTCCTAACGGTAGTTATGTACCAGCTGGAACGTATTTAGATGCAAGTGGAAACCCAGTTGCAGGTAACGATTACAGATTAGCTACAGTTAACACAACCAAGCTAGATCAAAAGCGTTATAAAATGCTGGAATACTATAAATTTAAATTTAAAGGAGATTGGTACTCTACGCTAACAAAAATTGGTGATCAATCGTTAGTATTAAGAACACTTGGTGAATTTGGATTTTTAGGAGCATATAACTCGGCACGTGGTGTAGTACCTTTTGAAAGATTTTATTTAGGTGGTGATGGTTTAGCAAATTTTGCAATGGACGGAAGAGAAATTGTTCAGCTTAGAGGTTACGAAAACTATTCATTAACACCATTAAATGCAAGAGGAGAACAAATTGGTGGTACTATTTATAACAAATTTACGTTAGAGTTACGTTATCCAATTACACTAAAGCAATCAGCATCAATTTATGCACTTGCTTTCGCAGAAGGAGGAACATCATATGCAAGTTTTAAAGATTATAATCCTTTTAATTTAAAAAGATCAACAGGTTTAGGTTTACGTGTATTTATGCCTATGTTTGGTTTATTAGGTATTGATTTTGCATACGGGTTTGACGAGGCTCCTGGAAGAACCGAACCAAGTGGATGGCAAACTCACTTTATTATTGGACAACAATTTTAAAAATTGGCATGATACTTGAAATAACATCAGCAAAGCACTATGAAAAAGATTTTTTTAATTACTTTACTTGCATTTTGTTCGATTACTAAAGCACAACTAGCAACAAAAGTTGGGTATGTAGATATGGACTATATACTAGAAAAGTTACCCAAATATGCTGATGCAAAAAGTAAATTAGAAGAGAAAGCTAATGTTTGGAAACAAGAAGTTGAGCTTAAAAAAACTGAATTAGATAAATTAAAAAAGAGTTTAGAGCTTGAGCGAATAATATTAACAAAGGAACTTATCTCTGAAAGAGAAGAAGAAATTGTAGCCTTTGAGAAAGAATTTCTAGAATTTCAAAATAATAGATTTGGTCCAAAAGGAGATTTAATCATTCAAAAAACAACACTTGTAAAACCAATTCAAGATCAAATTTTTAATGTAGTTCAAGACATTGCCGAGAAAAGAAAATACGATCTAATATTCGACAAGTCATCAGATTTATCAATACTTTTTGCTTCTGCTCGATTTGATGTAAGTAGTATGGTTTTAAGAGAGCTTTTACGAGCTGAGAAAAAAGAAACTTTAACTAAAAAACAACAAAAAGAACAAGACGAAAAAGATAAGCTAGAAGACGACAGAAGAGAAGATCCGAGAATTATAGCAAAAGAAAAGGCTCAAGAAGAAAAGCAAAAACAAACTTTAAACACAAAAGAAGATAGACAACGTGCCCTTGAAGAAAGAAAAGCCGCTGCCGAACAAAAACGTTTAGAGTTACAAGAAGCAAAAAAACAAGCTATTGAACAACGTAGAGCTGATGCAGAAAAGAAACGTCAGGAGTTGCTAAATAAAAAACAAAATAATTCGACAAAAACAACACCCGATACAAAATCTGAACAAGATGCAAAAATTGATAATTCATCAAATAATCAAAAACAGCTTAGTACTGATAAAGTTGAAGAAGACAAAAAAAGTGCAATAGAAAATAAAAAAGAAGTTGCAACTCAAAAACGTTTAGACGATCAAGAAGCTAGAAGAAAAGCTTTAGAAGAACGAAAAGCTGAATCCGAAAGAAAACGTTTAGAACTACAGCAAGCAAAACAAAAAGCTATAGAAGAACGAAAAGCGGAAGCCGAGAAAAAACGTTTAGAAATAGAAGCACGTAAAACAACAAATTAAATAATATTTTTAAGAATTTAAATAACTATAATAAAATGAAAACAATTAAAACCTTATTGATTGCTGCTGTAATGTTTTTAGGGGCTAACCAAGCAATACAAGCACAATCTAAAATCGCAAATATTAACGTTCAGGAATTAATGACTAATTTACCTGAAATGAAAAATGCAGAAGCTCAAATAAGAAAAATTGCTGAAAACTACGATAAAGAGTATGCAACAATGGTGAGTGAGTACCAAACAAAAATGGGTAAATACGAGTCAGAAGCTAAAAATGTAACGGATGCTATTAATGAAACTCGTATGAAAGAAATGCAAGAAATGGGACAACGTATCCAAGCATTTCAAGACGATGCTCAAAAACAGCTAGGTCAAAAACAACAAGATATGCTTAAACCAATTCTTGAAAAAGCTCAAGCTGCAATTGCTAAAGTAGGTAAAGCAAAAGGATACCAATATGTTTTAGATTCTACTACTCCTGGTACAGTACTTTTTGCTGATGGAAATGATATTATGGCTGATGTTAAAAAAGAATTAGGAGTTAAATAATAACTTTATTCTATATAACAAAACTATTTTAAGCTACTCTAAATTATTAGAGTAGCTTTTTTTATATTTGTGAAATATGAATAACACAAACCCAATAGGTATTTTTGATTCTGGAATTGGCGGAACATCGGTTTGGAAAGAAATTAATAAGCTTCTTCCATATGAAAATACCGTGTATATAGCTGATACTAAAAATGCACCTTATGGAACAAAAACAGCTGATGAAATTATAGCATTAAGTATTAAAAATACAGAGTTTTTATTAAACCAAAATGCAAAAGTAATTGTTATTGCATGCAATACAGCAACCTTAAACTCGGTTAAAGTTTTGCGTGAAAAATTTGATATTCCACTAATTGGATTAGAACCTGCAATAAAACCAGCAGCACTTCAAAGTCATACAAAAGCAATAGGTGTATTAGCAACCAAAGCATCTATTACAAGTGATAATTTTAGAAATACTGTAAATAATTATCCAGATATAAAAATTATTCCTCAGATTGGCTTTAATCTTGTTCAGTTAATAGAAAATGGCCTAATAGAAAGCCCTGAAATGGATACCCTATTAAGCCAATATTTACAACCAATGGTGCTAGAAAACATAGATCATTTAGTTTTAGGTTGCACACATTATCCTTATTTATCTGATAAAATTAAAGCTCTATTACCTAGCCACGTCAAAATTATAGATTCAGGAATTGCTGTTGCAAAACAAACTAAATTTATTTTAGAACAAAATAATGCTTTAAATTTAAGTTTAGAACCTGCAAAAAATTATTTTTACACAAATGGTGATGCAACGGTTTTAAAAAGCATTCTCGGTTTTACAACCAATGTTTTTGAAAAAGATTTTTAAAAATTATTCCTCTTTCAACCAACTAGAATACATGACATAGTTCTCAGAAATTCGAGCAATTTCTCCTGCAAAAGCAGACTTGTCAATATCTTTAACTTTTTTTGCTGGAATACCTGCAAAAATACTTCCCGATTCTACGACTGTGTTTTGAGTAACAATTGCTCCAGCCGCAATAATAGAATTACTGTGAATTACACAGTTATCCATTATAACGGCTCCCATTCCAACTAAAACATTATCATGAATTTTGCAACCATGAACAATAGCTTTATGTCCAATAGAAACATTATTTCCAATCTCCGTTGGGTGTTTTAAATAGGTACAGTGAATAATCGCTCCGTCTTGCACATTAACTTTATTCCCTATTTTAATGTAATGTACATCACCACGAATAACAGCGTTAAACCAAACGCTACAATTATCCCCAAAAGTTACATCTCCAATAATTGTTGCATTTTCTGCAACATAACAATCATTAGGAATATTAGGACTTTTACCCCTAACCTCTTTTATTAAGGCCATAAAATATTTATTTTAAATTAAAAAAGTCTCTTTTATAAAAGAGACTAAATATACTATAATTTTAGTTTACGGCTGGGCAATTGCAATGATAACGTTGCTTTTTACATAAAAAATCAAAACCAATAGTTAATTGATGAAAACCAGAAGTATCAAAATTAACATTACCAACCACGTAGGAATATGTGTAACTAATCATAAAATTACCTAAATTAGTTCCGATGAAGGGTGTAATATATTTTAAATTTTGATCTGCAATAATCCCATTTGTTAAGAATTGAGTCGTATCAAAACCTTCTCTATACGAAAGACCTCCCCAAACAATTCCATTTTCTAGCGGTTTATAAAGTTTTAAATTTACATCTAAGGTTTTACCTTTCGTTAATTCAGTATACTGAAACAGTAACGAAGGCTCGTACCAAAACTTTTCCTTATCTCCAAAAGTATAACCCAACGACCCAATATATTTACGTAGATTAAAACTTTCGTAATCACTATAAATATCACGTTTTTGATCGAGGGCATTTTTTACAGTTAGATGAGAATAAAAGTCCCCATAAAAATAAGAAAAACCAAAATCAACATTAAAATCTGATCCTTTAACCAAAATACCTTGAGAAACAGCTGGATCGTTAAGCGCCTCCGAACTAAACCTTGTTTGATCTAAAGACGTTTGCGAAAAACCAGCAGAAAGTCCAAAAGATAATTGATTTAAATCTTCATTACCAGTATTAAATAATAAATGATGTGCATAAGTTGCCTTGGCACCACGCTGAACGTGATAACCATTTTTGTCATTATACATAGTAACTCCAAGCGCAGAAGGAGAATCATCGCCAACTTTAGAACTAAAAGTTAACGTTTGTAATTGTGGAGCCTCAGCATGACCAAACCATTGTTGCCGTGCAGATATACGCAATTTTGCACAATTTGAAGCCCCGGCCATTGATGGATATAACAAATAATAATTATCTGATAAATAGTCAGAATATATAGAAATACCTTCTTGAGCATAAATAATGCTAGTAAAACAAGAAAAAAATAAAAAACAAAATTTTTTTAAAAAATACATTTAGAATTATTAATAGTGAATTGGTACTATTAAAACGCAAAAAAAAAATATTATTTCAAAATTTGATCGATATAAATAAGTGATATTAAAAAAAATATAACATTATATAATGAAAGGAATTCTTAATTTTGTATAAAATAGAAATACTATGTTTAAACTAGCCATAAAAGAAACTCAGAACCCAGCGATTCTTAAATTTGAGTTTCCCGACTTTATTACTAGAAGTCAAAATTTTGAGTACAAAAATATAGATGAAACTAAATCATCTCCTTTAGCAAAAAAACTTTTCTTTTTACCTTTTGTAAAAACCGTATATATTTCGGCAAACTTTATTGCGATAGAGCGTTTTTCGATAGTTGATTGGAAAGATGTTCAAAACGAAGTTGCTAAATTAATTGAAGAATATGTAGAAACTGGAGCTGCAATTATTGACATTGAAGCTACAACCGTAAAAAAAATTCCTATTGAGGTTTACAGTGAAACAACACCAAATCCGTCTGTAATGAAATTTGGTGTCAATAAAAAACTTACAAGTACACATGTTGAATGTAAGAATATTGACGAAACTGCAGTTTCTCCGTTAGCAAAAGCATTATTCGATTTTAATTACGTAAAAGAAGTTTTTATCGATGAAAATAATGTTTCTGTAACAAAATACGATATTGTAGAATGGATGGAAGTCACTACAGAAATTAGATCTTTTATCAAAAAATTTGTTGAAGAAGGTAACATTGTTGTAGATGAACAAGTAATTGCAAATACCGAGGCACACGTACAAAAACAAGACGATTATTTTGATAATTTAGACGTCACATCACAACAAATAATTAATATTTTAGAAGAATATGTAAAGCCAGCTGTACAGTCTGATGGTGGAAATATTGCTTTTAAATCATACGATGATGAAACCAAATTAGTAAAAGTAGTATTACAAGGCGCATGCAGCGGTTGTCCTTCTTCTACATTTACATTAAAAAATGGTATCGAAAATATGCTTAGACAAATGCTTAATAATAATGACATTATTGTCGAAGCAATTAACGCATAATTGTACATTTAAAAAATAAAAGGCTTAGAATTTCTAAGCCTTTTCCTTTTTAAAATAAAGGCAATAAAAATTGTTATTTAGCATTATAGAATAATCAAAAGGTAAACTATGAATGAATTAAATAAAGAAACCAGCCCTTACTTATTACAACACCAAAAAAATCCAATTTATTGGAAAGCCTGGCATTCTAATATTTTAAAAAAAGTTCAAAAAGAAAATAAACTAATTGTAATTTCAATTGGGTATTCTGCTTGTCATTGGTGTCATGTAATGGAGCATGAATGTTTTGAGGATGAAGATGTGGCACAAGTAATGAATAAAAATTATATTTCAATAAAAGTTGATCGAGAGGAGAGACCCGATGTTGATGCTATTTACATGAAAGCTTTACAACTAATGACTCGACAAGGTGGCTGGCCATTAAACGTAGTTTGCCTACCAGACGGAAGACCCATTTGGGGAGCAACCTATGTTAATAAATCTAGTTGGATTGAAATATTAAACGAACTACAACAACTTTTTATAAATAAATACGATAAAGTTTTAGATTACGCTGAAAAATTGCAACTAGGAATTAATCATACAGGCTTAGTACAACAACCCAAAACAAATAGTAACTCTGAGAATTTGTCCAAGATAGCAACCTTAATTAAAAATTGGAAACAAAATTTTGATTGGGAATATGGAGGAACTGCAAGAGCTCCGAAATTTATGATGCCAACAAATTTAAATTTTTTACAAAATTATGGTGCTTTAAATAATGACAATGAATTAAATCGTTATGTTGATTTAACCTTAACACGAATGGCACAAGGTGGTTTATTTGATGTTGTTGAAGGTGGATTTTCTAGATATTCTGTTGATGTGCGTTGGCATATTCCACATTTCGAAAAAATGCTCTATGATAATGGTCAATTATTACAAACTTATGCCACTGCATTTAAACGTACTCAAAACGAGTTATATAGAACCATTTGTTACAAAACAATAACCTTTATAAAGAATAATTGGCTTACTAATAATGGTTTAATATACAGTGCTTACGATGCTGATAGCTTAAATAAAGAAAATGTTTTAGAAGAAGGAGCTTTCTACTTTTGGACTTTAGAAGAATTAAAAACAATTCTAACCGATGATATAGATTGGTTTCAAACTCTATATAATGTAAATGAATTTGGTATTTGGGAGCATAACGTTTATGTATTTATTCAAACACAAACTATCAATCAGGTTGCAGAACAATATAATTTTGATGCAGAAACATTTGAACAAAAAAATATTACTGCTTTAGAAAAACTAAAAAAGTACAGACTTGACAACAAACCCTTACCAAGACTGGACGATAAATGCTTAACTTCCTGGAATGCTTTATGGATAATTGGATTATTAGAGTGTTATGAAGCTTATAATGATTCTGAATTTTTAGAGATAGCCAAACAAACGATTCATACCATTCTAAACAAAATGTTAGATCCAGAAACTGGTATTTTATATCGTAACTATAAAAATAACACGCGCAGTATTTCAGGGTTTTTAGATGATTATGCCTTTACAATTAAAGCATTGATTAAGTTATATCAAAATACACTAGATGTTAACTACATTAGTCAAGCAAAACAAATTACTGATTATTGTATGGATCATTTTTATGATATAAATGCAAGTTTATTCGAATTTAAAAATAAAAATGACGAGCAATTAATTGCTAAACATTATGAGGTAGAAGACAACGTAATTCCATCATCAAATGCAATAATGGCTCAAAATTTATGGCAACTAAGTATTATCTATACTAACAGTTTTTATAAAGAAACTGCAACAAAAATGCTAAACGTAATTATCCCGAATATAGACTATGCATCTGTATATTCTGATTGGTTACAGCTTTTTCTTTGGGCACAAGATGACTACCAATATCAAGTCATTAGCGGTAAAAATGCATTAAACTATGTAAAAGATGAATTAAAAAAGTATCAAGTTAATACGCATATTTTTGGAATAGATTCGGCTAATAATTTACCCATTTTTGAAGATAAATTTGATTTGAATAAAAATCAAAAATTTACATGTACTAACACACATTGTACTAATCAAGAAATAATATAATTATTTTTTAGTAGAAGTTGTTAGTACAAAATCTTTTAAATAATAAGGTTCGAAATAAGCTACGTCTTCAAACTGGCTCGTTTCGAACTTTTTATTTGCTATTTCTCCCATTTCATTAGCTGAAGGAAATAAGATTTCAGGATAATAAATAAAATTAGACGTGTTTAAAAATTCATTACATTTTAACGCGCCGTCTCCTATTAAATGTAGCTTTTCTGAATATGGGGAAAGTGAATTTTCAGTAATAATTTCTGCTTGTACCTCTTCAACTAAGTCATAATTCACATCGTAAACACCCATAAAAACTTCCATTCTACGAGCGTCTAACATCGGAACAATTAATCCATCAACATTTTTTAATTGATTAGCCAAAATTTCTAACGTATCAATAGCAAGTAACGGAATGTTTAAGGCATAACTCAAGCCTTTAGCAGCAGAAACACCAATTCTAAGACCTGTATAAGAGCCAGGACCTTTACTTACAGCAATAGCGTGAAGATTATTCAAGCCAAGATTTGCTTGTTGTAAAACATCAGATATAAAAACATGTAAATTTTCAGCATGTGCAAAACCCTGGGTAGCCGTTTCTTTTAATGCTATAATTTTACCGTTGTTTGATATAGATACCGAACAATTTTTAGTAGCTGTTTCTATATTTAAAATGTAAGCCATGGCAATTATATTTTATTTTTAGCAAAGATACAACCAAAATAATAACTTAAAAAATGGAAGAAAAATAAAAATCCCATCTAAACTATACAGCTAGATGGGATTTTTATATAAATTAGGTTGAAATTTATTTTTTTACTTCGTTAGTAATTTTTTTACCCGTTTCTAAATCTTTAGAAACAACAGAATAAGGGCCAATAATTACTTCATCTCCTTTACCCAATCCACTAATAATTTCAATATTACTATCGTCTTGAATTCCGGTTTTTACAACTTTTAATTTTGCTTCGTCACCATTTTTAACAAAAACACATTCAAATTGAGCATCCGATTTTTTAACTGCTCCTTCTTCTTTATTCTCTGATTTTGTAACAGAACTTGTGTCAGATTTTAAAACAACTGCACTAATTGGAATTGCAATAACATTTTCTTTTTTATTGGTAATAATATCAACCGTAGCAGTCATTCCTGGTCTAAACGGAGAATAAAATTTAGGTTTACCAGCCATTAAATCAGCATACGAATTTTTATCGATACGAACTTTAACCTTAAAGTTTGTTACCTGATCTGCAGTTGTTGCATCTGCCGATGAATTTGAAATGCTAGTTACGGTACCAGTAAATTTTTTCTTGGCATACGCATCAACTTCAATATTAGCTTTGTCACCAATAGTCACCTTAACAATATCATTTTCATTTACGTCCACTTCAACTTCCATGTTATTTAAATTGGCAATACGAAGCAATTCTGTGCTAGACATCCCTTGCGTACCTAAAACACGCTCACCTAATTCAACAGATAACTTAGAAATGGTACCATCTGATGGTGCGTAAATAGTTGTTCGTCTCAAATTATCTTTACTTTCTGTTAACGAAGCTGTAGAACTTTTTACATTAAAATATGAAGATTGTTTAGATGCTACTGCAACTTCGTAAGTTGAAACAACTTTATCCCACTCCGATTTAGAAATAACTCCTTTTTCAAAAAGTTGTTTGTTTCTATCGTAATTTAACTTTGATTCTTTTAACTGAGCTTCTGCTTGTTGTAATCCTGCTTTAGAAGTAGATAAAGCCGCTTCTGAACGATTTACACCCGATTGATAAATATCTGGATTGATTCGAACTAAAAGATCCCCTTTTTTAACTTGCTGTCCTTCTTTAATTGGAAGTTCAATAATTTCACCCGAAACTTCAGATGCAATTTTAACTTCGATTTCAGGCTGAACTTTACCCGTTGCCGAAACCATTTCGGTTACCGATTGTAAATCTATTACATACGTTTCTACTTGCGTATAATCCGCTTTTTCATCTTTATTTACTATTTTAAAGGCAATAAATCCAACCACTAAAATACCTAATCCAATAAATATTTTTTTCTTCATAACTTATTTTGTTAATTCTGTTACAGGAATTCCGAAGTAAAATTCTAAAATTTTTGTTTTAAATATATAATCATATTTTGTTCGTAAAGCTTCTGACTGAGCATTTACATATAATGTTTGAACTTGCGTATAATCAAAAACATTTAATAAGCCAACTTCATATCGTTCTCTGGCATATTCGAAAGATTGCGCTCTAAAAGTTAATGTTTGTTCTGCAGCTTCATAAGCTTTTAAAGCTGATTTTGTATCGGCATAAGCTGTGTAAACTTTTTTCTCTAAATTTTGCTCCTCTTGTTCATAATTTAGTTGAGCTCTTTTAACTGCAACCTTGCTTCTTTGAACATTATTTCTAGCTGCTAATCCGTTAAAAATAGGAACCGATAGCGACAAACCGTAGCTTTGCCCTTTGTTGGTGTCAAATTGATCCCAAACATTTTGTGGACCTCCAAGAAGCGGAGAAAAGTTAGGTGAAATAACATTATCACCCGTATTTTGTACAGTACCAATTACGTTAAACGGATTACTGGTATTGGGCGTATAGCCAACAACACGATCTGAATAAGCAGCACGAGTATTAAAATTATAGTATGCTAACAAAGTTGGTTGAAAACGGCTTCTAGAAATTTTTAAATCTTTTTCTGCTATTTCAATATTGGTTTGAGCAATTTTAATTTCTGCTCGTGTTTCTTTAGCTTTTTTTGCAATTGTAGCTGCATTTTCGAGCATTATAGAACTTTCTATAGAAGAATAATAGTTCTGATCAACAATATCAAAAGTCTCAAAATCTTCAAGTTGTAAAAGCTGCGCTAAACTTATTTTAGAAATTAATAAATTATTTTCGGCAGTAATTACATTTTGCTCATCTTTAGCAACAGTTGCACTAATATCTAGTAAATCTCCTTTAGGTAAATTTCCAACTTCAACTAAATTTTTTGTACGTTCGTATTGTTTTTTATCGTAGTCATATTGCTGTTGTTGTACAATAAGATTTTCTTTATTAAAAACAATTTGCAAATAAGCATTAATTACATTTAATGAAACATCATCTTTCATTTTTTGCAACTGATATCTAGATGCATGTAAAGCTAAATTAGTACGTCGCAAAGTATATTGTTTTTCTAAGCCTCGATAAATATCAATACTTGCCTGAAAACCAACCGACGAGAATTGGGTAGTTTGATTTTGTAACAATCCGGTTGTAATATTTTGATTCAAACCAACGTTCCATGAATGATTTGCATTTGCATTGATTGAAGGTAAAAATGCTGCTTTAGCTCCAGTTCGATCAATTTGAGATAATTGAACGTCTAATTCAGTATTTTGCACACTAATATTTTTAGCCAAAGCATGCTGAACGCACTGCTCTAAAGTCCAAATTTGTTGAGCAAACCCTGAGCTAGCCAAAAAGAATAATCCGAGAAAGGCAGTTTTAAAAATGAAATTTTTTTTCATAACATTTATTTTACAAATAGAGAATCAGTTTTTTAACCCTCACTTCTAATAAGTCGTACACTTAATTAATTTGTTACAAAAAATATAATTTTAAATTAAATTATAATGAAATTAAAAATATTAATCTGGAATTTACTAACCAGCTATCTATTGATTAGCTGTGGAACATCAACTAAAATTGAGGCTATAAAACCTGAGGCTGAAACAGCCAATAACATTGTATTTACCACAAAGGTATCTTATGTTGGTATGCCTGTTACCATGGAAATTGCTGATATACAAAAAGTATTAAATCAAAATATTAATAATTTAATTTATACTGATAGTATTTTAGACGATAATAATATGGAAATGAAAATATGGAAAACAAATACTATTAGTTTATCGCAGGAAAACGAAAAAATTAAAATTGTTATGCCAATAAAAATTTGGCTTAAATATAAATATGGTACTGATTTTATGGGGCTAAATGACAGCCGAGAATTTAATTTAAACGGAAAAGTTACTGTATTGAGCGATATTTCATTATCCAATTGGCAATTAAAAATAAAATCAAAAATTGAAAAAATTGAGTGGAATGAAAGTCCAACAATTAAAATAGCAAATAAAAACGTGTCTATAACTTATTTAATCAACCCTGCTTTATCTTGGTTTAAAGAAGATATTGCACAGCAGCTTGATGAAGCAATTGGAAAATCTTGTGATTTTAAACCACAAGTTATTGATGCCTTAAAAACCTTAGCTACTCCATATTTAATAAACGAAAAATTTGAAACTTGGTTAAGTATTAATCCTCTAGAAATATATGCCACCGATGCAACAATTACGAAAGGAAACGTTTTGATGGATTTAGGAATGAAAACCACAATAAAAACAGTTATTGGAGATAAACCAACAGAAAAAATGAATTGGAATACACTAAAAATGATAAAAGTAAAAAACATTCCAAACAATTTTACTGGTTCTGTCGCTGCAATTACAAGCTTTAAAAGTGCGTCGCGAATAATTACAACTAATTTTAAAGGACAAACTTTTACATCAGGCAGCAAAAAAATTACAATTGATAACGTGGATATGTGGCAAAAAGATAATAAAATAATAATTGCGTTAACGATGAATGGAAGTTTGAACGGAACTATCTATTTAAGCGGAAAACCAAAATTTGACAGCACCACACAAGAAATATATTTTGAAGATTTAGCCTATGTTTTAAACACAAAAAATGTTTTACACAAATCTGCTAGTTGGTTACTAAATGGAATGATTCTCAAAAAAATTAATGAAAATTGTAGATATAGCATTACTGATGATATTAATTTTGGGAGAGAAAACATAATGCCTTTTTTTAATAATTACTCTCCAATTAAAGGAGTTTACATCAACGGTAGTTTAGGAACACTAAAATTTGAAAAATTTGATCTACTAAATAATGCCATAGTCAGCTTTATAAATGCTTCAGGCAATATCTCAGTTAAAATTGATGGCTTAGAATAAAAAAAGAGGCTTATTCAGCCTCTTTTTTATCGTTTTTACCATTCATAATTCTATAAGCAACGTAACCAACTATGGCTACTAAAATGTACGGAAATGCCATTAAATAAATAATTCCGTCATTCACTGCTTCAGCAGTAACACCGCTTTCTTCACTTTCTAAAACAGCTCTACACATAGCACATTGAGCAGAAGCAGGCAAACTAATTGCTATTAGAAAGATAAATAGTAGTATATTTTTGTTTTTAATGTACATAATAAGGTGCAATCATAATATAAACAATAACTCCGGTTACAGCAACGTATAACCATAAAGGAAATGCGTATTTCGCAATTTTTCTATGTAATGGAAAATTACCAACCATAGCTCTAACGTAAGTAATTAAAACTATAGGAATAATAACTATAGATAATATTATATGAGTTATTAAAATAAAGAAATAAACAGTTCTAATATATCCAGTTCCACCAAAAGGAGTAGAATCAGATGTCATATGATATGCAACATATAAAGCCAAAAAAACAATTGAACATAACATGGCAACTTTAATTAAGTTTTCATGTAGTTTTAATTTTCCGTTTTTTACAGCAATCACAGCAGCTACAAGCAACATAGCAGTAAATCCATTTATGGTAGCATATATTGGAGGTAGTTGATTTAACGGTTCAACATCAAAACCAAAATCTTTTAATTTAATACCAAAAAGTAAAGCAACAACTACAGGAATTACAATAGAAACTACAGTTATTAATTTATTATATTTTTTGGTGTCATTCATTTGTTTCATATTATTCTTCAATTAATTTTTTAATATCTTCTTTTATCATTTTAA
>Ga0233372_1000298_pt1 | contig 22927 bp, 46 predicted proteins | sample ElkDunMinimDraft_4_FD_191538 | JGI IMG/M metagenome (GOLD analysis project Ga0233372, IMG submission 191538) | Fecal eukaryotic communites from dung pellets of Tule Elk in California, USA - Elk Dung D8 | ecosystem: Host-associated > Mammals > Digestive system > Large intestine > Fecal | place... | reverse complement strand
AATAGATAACTTAAAGGAAAGGAAATACAGTATTATGCACTTAGAAAAAGAAACATACTTTGGAGAATCAGAAGCAGACTTAGAATTAGGATTAGATGAAGAAGATTTCGATGTTAATGTAGATGAACATCTAGCATTACAGTCTCACTTCTATAAATTAGTAGAATGTGATAATGAAGTAGGTACATGTGATGTAAAAGAAATAGTAATAAATGGTATGAAAGATGTAGCAGATATACAATACCTAGCAGATATAGATAGTCAAGGCTTTATTAATGCAGTATCTGAATTAATAACTATAACAGATATAGAAGATATAAGTAGATTGTACTTTATAAAAGAATTACAAATAAAAGAAGAATATAGAAATAAAGGATGTGGTAGAGTATTGTTAAGAGCAGTAATGAAAGATATATACATGAATACAAATGATGATGTTACTGTAGTATTAGAAGCATGTCCTTTTATAACAGAAGGTAATGATGAAGAAAGAATAGCATATGAAAATGCTAATATAGATAGATTAACAAAATTCTATAGTAAGGAAGGATTCGAAAGAATAAGAGATACTAAATATATGTATTTAATATAAAGTAAAAGAATACTGAATGTTAAATATGACATAGCCCTTTGTAGACAGTAGTTTACAAGGGTCTCCTTTTATGGAGAATGGAGTATAATGATATGTAAGTATGGGCAAAGAGGGGATGAATAGTGGGTTATAGAGGTGTATAAGAATAGGCGTGGCTGAATCTGCCCATGAATGCAACACAAATAAAGGCTGTAATGCCTTAGTGGAAAGGTATTAGTGGGTATGGGTTAGAGGAATAGGTGGTTTTATGGTGTGGGTGGCGTGTTGCCTGGCCCCTGCCTGCCACATATATTCTAACAGTTTACGTCATTCTCAACGATTGAGTAACCTAAACTAAAATATAATAATCTGGCAACACCAAACATTAAATCAATCAACCATGCACAAACTAATCAATCTTTCGTTAACCATGGTTATAACTTTGGTTAAGTTGTTCATGTACCCTCGATAACTTTTCACCAAATTAATCAACCAATCAACCCACAATGCCCATACAGCCTGTATTACAGGCACATTTGGGCAATCAATCAACCACCCATTTCACCTCATTTCAATCAAAACTCGTCATGTACCCTCGATAACTTTTGAGAATCATCATCCATCAAAATGGCCAGAACACTTATCATTACTGGCTTAACAACCATCGCCATCAATCGCCACTTAAATCACGAAGTGATTATTCTGGCATGATATGGCTGGCATGTCAATCACTTTGGTTATAACTTTAGTTATGAATCTATATTATATTCTATTGATAAGAGCATTTCAATCTATACACATCCAACTACTTATATCCCTACCCTTTTCAATCAAAAAGAAAAGCGATTAACTTCCAGCCTTGAAATCAATCGCTAAATTAAATATCCCTTTCCCTTTTATATTTATATGTTATTGTTTATGTGTTAATCATACTATAATATAATAATATATAAAGTAATCATTACCTTCTGGGAATTTTCAAAATTTCATGGAATCTTTCGCACTGTGGCATAAAGAAACCCATACGCTTGGAATTTAGTATTTTGTAACAGATAACTAAAAGCGTATGGGATAGAAGATAACAAATTTAGTTTATATTATGTATTCAATATATCTTGGATTAGATAAGGGAACTTCTTAATATGTTCAATAACCTCGTCTCTTGTAGTATATTCTGCAAGGAGTGGTATTAGATATACATCTTTAACTCTGTCTGGATTATGTTGAAGTAAGGTACACTCAGCGTCCATAACTACTACTGATTCAGTTAAGTCTGTAAGTACCCATAGAGCTTCAGATAACACATCATCTCCTGCGTACTGGTCATCCTCTGCACCGTGGATGATACTTAACTGGTTGTTAGCGTCTAACGCTTCGATACCACGAATCATACCTTGCATTATTTCTTCATTCTTTCCTATTACAATTATGTTTCTTCTTTGCATTTCTAATACTCTCCTATTAGTTAATTAGTTAAAGTTCTCTACTTGTACGTTATAATGGTAGATGTTAAGGATTTTAACAGCTTCATTGACTGTTAGGATACGGTTAACATTATTAGTATCGTGACGTAGTGTATCCATTTTAGTAGCTAAGAATTTATCTTCACGTTGAATGTCTACGAAGTCATTAACATCCATATCACAATAACGGATTCTTTCCTCTGCAAAGTCTATTAAGTCTTGAGGGCCAGCGTACATATCAACGTCATCATCAGTCACGTGGAATAGTTCTATAGAGTCTGGATTCTTATGGACAGCCTTTTCTAATAAATTATCTAGGCTTACCCAAGTAACACCAGTCTTAGTTATAGTAGCCCCGGAAGCTGAATTATATCTGAATCCTTCATTACCTACTTCTTTATAGATAATATATGAATCTTCATATAATTCTTCCTGCAAGTAATCAAATAATGTTATTTCTTCTACATCATCTTCCGTTACTTCATCAGTGATTACTGCACCATTCATATTTAGTTCATATAATCTTTCTTCTATGGCGTCTTCTAAGGATTCATTATATGAATCATAATGTCCAATAATAATACCAGTATGGACATGTTTAAGAACATACATCTCATCATGGTACTGGGAATCGCTTGAGTAGAAGCAAATGCTTCCATCATCAGCAGATTCAGTATAGAATCCTAATCCGTTTAATATATCTTGTGCTTGTTTTGGATGTTTAACTCTAAAATAGTTTGAAATTGCTGTGAAATCATAGTTCATTTTTGTTATCTCCTTTAATTATTGTGTTACTAACAGCCCATTGAGTTGCATAACTCGCAGAATTCTTCATATTCTTGAAGAGATATGCGTACATTTGCATAAGTTACTACTGCATTCTTCAAATCTTTTGAAGTAAACGGTAAGTATTTGTAGGTATCTCTATCATTTAACTCTTCTATATACATATTCTCTGCAACTCTCATCAAATCTGCAAGAGTCCCTGCTTTATCATCAATGAATTCACGCATAGTCATAGCATATGTTTGAGGGGTTACATTATGCTCATTGATGAACTGTGCATAGGTCATTTGCAGGAAGTCATACATTAGTCTTGTATCCGTAATGAATGAGTATCCCTCATCAGCATGTAGTTCACTCTTCATGTATATATTCGCTGTTGGTACGGTCTGTGGAGTAAGACGGAAGTTCACTGGAGTATCCTTATCTATAGGGAATACTAACACTCTGCCTTGTTCTCCTATTAAATGGAGTGGTGCGTATGTTGCAGCTTCTGCTGATGTATACGCTTGTACATAGGATACATCTTCTATGTTATAGTCCATAGCGATTACTATGTAATTGTCTAAAAGTTGTTTCATCATTTGTTATCTCCTTATGTTACCTGTTACTTAATCATTATATCATGCCTGTACTATCTTGTCAATTAACTAATCATCACAACCGTAGTAATCATTGTTAAAGAACTCAAGCATACACACTGGCTCTGAACCGTAATCATGGTCCTCATAGTAAGAGGCTACATAATCATCATAGGTCTTCATGAAATCAATTAGTGTTTTAGTATCTAACTCTTCTACTATATCTTCTATTGAATCTACTGCGAAATTTATTCTCATTTTAGAAACTCCTTATTATTCCATGTACTCTATCTGATAATAGAATACTTAAAGCTCTGTTTATTATAGGGTCTGATGTATTCTGTCCACCTTCAAGGTTTCCACAAGAATCAAAGTAGATTCTATCAACGAAATCAACTGAACCGTCTTGTAGTATCCTTTGAATCTCGCAGGTGTATTGGTCAGATTCTGTTGGGTCTTGTGCATAGGCATGGACTAAATAGTCAAAGCCGTCTGCACAACCATTCATAAAGAATTTTACTTCATCAATTATTATTTCCATTATCGCACCACCTCATAGCTGTTAGCTACATCTGTTGCTGTCATTAGTACATTAGTCTTTTGTTGCATTTCAAAGTAATCTTTGTTAGCTTTGATAAATCTTTCATCATCAATATCATCAATCCAATCACCTGTTTCTTCATCAAACACTGTTATTGAACCGTAGCCCCAAGTGTCATTAGCTAATTCAACTGACTCTCCAAGTAGTTCAAAACAATCTACTTCATTTGTGTCTGGGTTGGCTACGAAATCAACCAAACCACAGTTAGAGCCTAAATCTTCATCAGCATATTGAACCCTTACAGGCATGTCAAGTTTAACAGCAAGTGCTTCAAATACTTTATAAGGCATACACCAAGCTGTTTCAAATTCAATTACATCTCCACAATCTTGTGTGTTGCTTGCATTCCATTTAGTACCCCACTCTTTGCGTGACCATTCGTACCAATCAGTGTAACCATACTTTTGGAAGTTGTAGTATCCTGCTACGAATTGTTCCACATTAGAGTTGAAGTCTTTACTATTTTTATCCCACCCTTTAACATTACTAATAACTTGTAATGCAATATGAGTAGTTAATACTTTTCTTAAGAACTCTCTTTGAGTTAATGACTCATCAAATAGTTTGTCAAGTTCTTTGTCAATAATAGCTTGGTCTTCTAATTGTTTCTTGTGGTAGTCCACAAATACTTTTGCTGTTGGCATTTGGTATGAGTTACTACCTGCACTAATCATAAGGTCTTGTGGCATTGGAATTACTTTGTTAAAGTCCACATCTCCTTTTTCATTTAATAATAATTCTTTTAGTTTAGCAGGGTCTTCTGCTATTACTCTGTTTCTTACCCAATTTGGCATAATTTGTTCTCCTTTTGTTATCTGTTACATATATATTGTATCATGGTTTTTGTGTCTTGTCAAGTGTTAGGGTTTGTATTCATATAATCTTCATCATAGTCTTGTGAGCTGTCATAGTTTATTTCAAATAATCCTGCAACTCCTGTGTCTATATCTCCTAAAGATATACTATGTCTGTTGCCTGTTGCCAGGTCATATAGCGTTACTTCATTGTCAAGGTCTTCATAGGCATTGAGTAGGTTTATTAGTTCTCTTACTAACATAGTTCTTCCCTTTCTATTTCTTCATCATCACAATAGATAGTACCGTCAAACTCATACATGTCAATGAAGCGTACTATTAAATAGTATGGGTGCTGTACACTGTCTTGCAGGGCTTTAAATTCTCCACTATATATGAAATCTTCAAAGCCCCTTAATGAGAATACATTACCTTGCATTTCTGCTGTAGTAAGGAATATCTCATCACTACAAGTTTGGTAGTTTATTACGGAGAAGTCGTCAATAACTATTGCTACTCGTTTCTCCTTATAGTATCTTGGTGTACATGGTAAGTCGTGCATTGGTGTATCTCCTATTCAAACTCTACATAGTCAATTTCACCGTTTAGGAGAAGGTCATATTCCTCTCCAATTTTATCTTTGAAGTTTTCATATTCTTCTTCGGTAGGATAGCCATTAGTGCTTCCTTCTTCTTCCAACAGTGCTTGTCCTGTTGCGTAGTCGTCTTCCATTGTTCTTACGCTGTTTTGGGAGAGTATTCTCCTGCAACCACTGTACTCAAAATAATTGTCATACCTGTCTAATTCTTCTATGTCAAATGGTTGTTCCATATAACATACTTTAAAAATGCGTGCCATAGTGTTATCTCCTTTTGTTATCTGTTACTCTTTAATTATAACACAGAATTATATTCTTGTCAAGTCTATATCTTCTGTTATGCCAATAAGACCCATGTTGTATAAGGTATCTGTAACTACAAAGTACAACGGTTCATATTCTTCAACATTGGATACATGAGCAATGCTTTGACCTTCGCTGTTGAATATAACTAATACTTTGTTGTGGTCTAAACTGAAAGAAAATTGTTTCATTGTTGCACCTCTGCTCTTAGCTTGTAGTATTTATCTACTTGTTCTTCTGTTTCAAGAAGTTCAATTATTTCTTTATCAACATCTACACATTCATACGCATAGTCAAGCCCTTTGACTTCTATGTCAATGAATCTGCTAAGGCGTATAGTGTTTGTAAGCGTGTCTTTTGATAAGGTACATAGAATATCCATGCCCTCATCAGTGCAATAATAGTCGTCATAGTATTCATCTTCAAATACCTGCTCTGCTGATAGCCCTGCATTCATAGGTAGTAATGAGTTCAAGTGTCTTAGAGTCCATATCATTTCTTCTAAGTGTTGCACTGTCCATTCCAAGCCTATAAAGTCCTTTACCATTTCTGCAAACTCAGCGTGCAATTCTCTTGCTAATACATACTCATCTACGGTTAGTTCCCTTTGGTATTCTTCTCCATACACTCTGTCTGAATAGTCAGCAAGTTCTTTTGTTTTCAATAGTTTCATATTATCTCCTTTGTTATCTGTTACACATACATTATAGCATAGGATTTATTTCTTGTCAAGTGGTCTTTAGGAATTTCCAGATTCTCCAGAAAGTTTACGCCCTGTGCCACAACAAAAAGGAGAAGCGTTTGCTTCTCCCTCGTAGATAACAAATGGATTCGGTTTAACTTGCTAAATGTTCTGTATTCCAATTAAATTCATTTTCTTCGTCTTTGGATACAGCACATAATACTGCTAATCTTGTTACATCATCTTCTTCATAAGATAATTCTATATGTCCAGAGTAATCCGGGATTAAAGCTGCACAACCATGTTTAATGTATCTTTGTAACTTCTCCTTATCGTATCCATAGTTGGTAAGGTCTGATAAGGTACAACAGATTACCATGCCTGCGTCTGCTGTGAATCTTCCTAATACTTCTCCTGTTGCAGAGTTGGTTACAGTGTTTGACCAGTCGCCATAGCCTGTATCAGCTGCGATAACTTCTCCAAAGTTATGGTATTGTCTTAGGTAGTTGTCAAGCCCTATAGGTGTTGGTCCAAATTCTATATTACAGTATTGGTCCCAATCTTCATCTTTCATAATATAACATGGGTCTGTAATGATTAGTGAATCATTATCTGCAATCATTTCTTGTGCTACTACAAATGTTGTCATTGTTTTATCTCCTTTTGTTTTCTACTTAATTATTGTATCATAACTTTGCTGGTCTTGTCAAGCAGTAAGGGTTAAACCCCTACTGCATTTAAAGTGTTTTCCATTTCTTCACTAAAGGTTACATTAAGTTTAGTAAATCCTTTAGGTTCTACTTCTTTGATAATCAATTCATCATAAGCCCAATGACCTACTAAATGACTATCAATGTAGCATTCATGGTAGTCGCCACCACCCTGGTCGCCACCTGTTGAAGTTAGTAATGGAAGTGGGTGGATACACCAACCGTCTTTATCGCCACTGCGTTCAATATATTCATCCATGTTGATGTATTCTTTCTTTGTTAAGTTAATCAAGAATTTGTGTTCCATTGTAAACGCAGGGTCATACTTAACGAGGTTCATAAACTTAACATTTGCAGGTACATCAAAGTTTCTATCTTCTTCCAAACATGCTACCATGTATAATTGACCTAATGTTAATGGTGTTTCTTTACCGTCTGTTGCTTTGAAGATTATATCATCTGAATAGTCGCCTACCCATGCTATTCTACCTTTTTTGTTTAGAATTCTTTTAGCAACACCGTTTACTAAATCATTCTTTAACCATGAGTGTTCCATAATCTTTAAGCCATGATAGTTGTAATAACTATCTCTTTTGCCTTCAATCTTGTCTTGCTCTGTTACTAAAGCTGTTCTGTTGTTGAATACTGTTGTTTTGTTACCTTGTGTCATAACTGCGTGGTAGTATTGTCCCATAATGTTTCTCCTTTTGTTATCTGTTACATCTTTATTATATCATAGTTTTGTTTTCTTGTCAAGTGTTTAATACCATAAATGAAATTCAAAGGTTCTATCGCCATACTCTAAATCCTTTAACTCATTTTCTTCTATAAAGGATGTTAGTTTATCAATAGCGTTATCTAACACTGATGTATCTCTACTGCAACGGATGTCATATTCCCTTTCTGCTTCGAGGTCATTTAAAGCATTGACTATATCCTTAGCGTCAACTGTTACCGTAGAACAGTTAGACATTTCTGATAGGGCCGGGATACTATCAATAATCTTACTACATCCGTATCCTCTGAAATTGTCAAGCTGTGTTACTGTGTACTGTGTTCTACCTTTGCTGTCGGTTCTAAAGTCTGTTTGTTCTGAAACAAATAAATCTGTTCCCATGTTGTTATCTCCTTTTGTTATCTGCTACATCTTAATTATATCACAATTAAATCATCTTGTCAAGTGGGTGGGCTTAATCGCCCATTTCCACTTGCAAAGCCCATAAAGTATCTCTTGAATACTTATCATTCTTGGCTCTGTTGCCATGCTCTACAAAGCATACACTGTCTTTTGTCAAGCACTCTTGACAATCTATCATACACTTTTTGCCTTCGGCATGCCATGTACTATCGTGAGGGCATATAAAAGCATTATAGTTATCTTGAAGGAATTCGCAATATTCTTGGCTACCATAGTTTCTAACTTCGCCTATAACTGTATCTATCATTGAATAAATGATGTTTACATTCGCTAAGGCATTAAGTCTTAAAGCTGATTTGTTTTTAGTGTATCCATAGAATTTGATATGAGGGTTTACAAGTGCAAGTTCAAAACATTTGTCAATATATTCTTCTGAATAAAAGTCGCCACTCTCATGAAATCTGACGATAGGTGTTGCCTTGTATTTTAGTTCTACTGTAGATAGTTCTACAAACGCCTCTGATTTGGTCATATCCCAATTTCTATCCCAACGCTTTTGAACATTAGGGTATTGGTATCTGAAACGAGCATAGCAACTACCAGCACATGTTGCACAGTTAGTGCAAGTCTTTACAGGTGGTAGGTTTAAGATAGATACATTGTTACCTATCTTTGCATTGTTACCGTTTGAATAAATTTCTACTTTAGCCATTTGTTATCTCCTTTGTTATCTGTTACTCCTACATTGTATCATAGGATTTGTGTCTTGTCAAGTCTTAGAAATAGAATTTGTTCTTTTCTAAGTCCTCGCCATAGTCTAACTTGCGTACTCTAATACCGTCAAAAGGTTCTTTAGTACCGTCTGAACAGTGTCTTACTATCATATCTCTTTTAACAAGATATTCAATAAGGTTGCCACGCAACATAAGTTCTTTTGCGTCTGATGAATATGCTATTGCTTCGTAAATGTCATTGTCTTTGTCGTATAGTTCTAAAGCATATATAGTCATGGTTAGTCCTCCTCTGAATATGCACCTGTAATATCTGTCAAGTTATCTTCAAGAGTACCCTCATCACTGTCTTTGATGTATCTCTCAAAGTAATAAGGTAGTATAATCTCTTGTGCCTGACCGTCATCATAAGGGCTATGACATTCAAAATCTGCACAGAAGAAATAGTCGTCCATTGCTGTCAATACAACTTCTTCATCATCTCTGAATTGGCTAAGCCATTCTTTTAGTTCTTTTACTTTCATAATATTATTCCTTTGTTATCTGTTACTCTTTAATTATAGCACACATTTAATCTCTTGTCAAGTGTTTAAATCAATCAATCTTCAAAAGTCCTGTTGGAATTTTCAAAAATTGAGGGAGGTTTACCCGGTGCGGCACACGACAAAACAGGCATGGAAGTTGGGGAACTTAACCATGCCTGTTATCTGATAACAAAGTGAGGTGATTTAAACTTCTTCGAATACTTGGTATCCATTCTGAACTAATACTGACATTGCATTAGATAGACTACCTACTGTAGAGTCAAACATCTTTGCCATATCAATTACACCATATTCAGTCATACCGTTTAGTAATTCTATTGAGTCACTGCCTTTAGGTTCTACATAGTATACTGCCATTTGTTATTCTCCTTTTGGTTCTCTTGTTACTACTGTTACAGGGAATACATCCCAATTCATTTCCTCTGGTGAATCCACTTCATAGAACTCTAATAGATATGTCTTAAGGTCTGTTGATAAGTCTTCCCACCATATTGGTAACTCAGTTTGGTCATCATCGAACATTTCTTTTATCCTTTCGTTATCTGCTACATCTTAATTATATCACTGTTGTTAGTTCTTGTCAAGGGTCAGAGAAGGGGAGTGGGAATTACACCCACTCCATTTATGAATGACTAAAACGAATAAAGTTCTATATATTCCTCATAAGGATATAATGTAACTACTCTACCATAGTCAGTATCTTCGTCATATCCTAATGATGTTGCGTGGTTATTAGTGAACTGTAGTGTACCAAAGTGGTTGCCTTCTTCATCACTTGATAACATTACAGGAATGTTTCCTGCATTCTTTACACCTTTTGCAGTGAGTTCTTTCTTCAAGTTTGTTAATGTTCTAATAACATCATTGATACTTGCAGTTTCTAATTTCTTTGCCATAATTCTTTTCCTTTCATTTGTTATCTATCTATTGTGTTATCTGCTATGCTTTCATTATAGCATGCTTTTATTCTCTTGTCAAGTGTTAGTCATTATGTGTTGCAACTACTGATACAATAATAAGACTTCTATAGGCTGTGATGTCAATGTTAGTTGCGTCATAATAATTATCACGACCGAACCACATATCAAAATACTTCTGAATAATATCTAAAGGTCTTACTATATCGGAATTCTTAATGGTGTCTAATACATATTGTTGGTTACTACCATAGCCACCCTCATCGGTTTCTACCCAATTATATTCAGCACCATTGTTGCCACAAAAGTCTTCGTCATAGAAATTAGATAAGATATCTAATATTCCTTCTTTTGATGTTTCCACATCAAAGACTTCTACTTGATGTATTACTATGCTCATTGTTATTTCCTTTTGGTTATCTGCTACTACTTAATTATACCATAGGTTTATTATCTTGTCAAGGGTCAAGGGGCAGAGGTGGTTTGTTAGCCCCACCCCATTCGGCAAGACCTACCGTCATGCTTATCCCTACCATGAACTTTGATATAGGAATGTTATATCCCAATCTTCATCATGGCAATTCTTAACCACTTGTGATAATCCTTTTATGGTTGCTTTTATATCTTCAAAGTAATACTCATCATAGGCAGTACCACCAAAGAAGAACCCCTCTTGTGTAGGTAATAACTCTTGTGCTAATGAGTGGTCTTTGTCTATTTGTTTACATATTTTAAGAAGTTGTTTTAATTGGTCTACTGTTACTCTGTATTCTTCGCAGTTATCCACGCCACCTTGAACATTATCTACAAACCATTTATGGATTTGGTTTGACTTTCGCCAATACATGGCTTCCTCTGTAATGTAGGCTACTTTGTCTAATGATATAGGTATCTGTTCACCTGCTTTTGTAATGTAAATAGTACCTTTGATTTGTCTGTGGTCGTAGTTACCACCAATGTAAGTCCTTTTGGTTAAATACATGTCTAAACCCATTTCGTTACCTCACTTTCAGTTTGTTATCTGTTACATTTGATTTGGTTTATACCTTAATTATACCCATAGATTTATTGTCTTGTCAAGTGTTCTGCTAACTTTATTAAATCCACATAGTAATTAACTCGGTTGCACATTCTTTCAGTATCCTTTTCATAAGTACCGAAGTAATTGCCTGTATCATCTCCTCTATGGAATAATAAGTTATCGTATTCGCTGAAATGGTTTTTGAATATGTCTATGTCAATTCTACCATATAAGGTAGAGTTCTCGTATGTTGATAGATATAATGCACTTGTATCTATTTGGTTAATGAACTCTCTTAACTTACTATCATTAGTCAATGCTAAAGCAATACCTTTAAAGTTCTCGCCTACTTCTGCTACAAAGTTACTTATTCTATCTGCTCTTACATAGGCATGGTAATAATAAACAGTGTAATATCTATTTGGAATAGGTCTGCCGTAGTCATCACATTCTTCTACCATTTCAGTTTTACTTACACCTAACTTATAGTCATTATCTCCTACATAGGTTGCCAGGCATGTTGAGTGGTATTGATTATATACAGTGATGTTTCTTGTGTATTTAAGGATTTGTTCATCAGTAAATATTCTTTTAAGAATGTCATAACCTACTAAATGTTTAGGTAACATTTCTTTTGTGTCAATGAAGTTGTCTTTGACTGAATCCCAATGTTCTCTTGTTAATGCCATGTTGTTATCTCCTATTTGTTATCTGTTACACTTTCATTATAGCATAAGATTTAAGTCTTGTCAACTGCTATGTTCACATAGAACTCTACACCATCTACTATGAAACAGTATTCTCCTAATACAGTATCATCAGGTTCAAAACAGTCTATCCACCTATCTTCTTCAAGGTCATGTAATGTAGCATAAGCTGATGTGGTCAAGTCTTCTTGGTAAGGAACTGACTGTGCTATATGTATCTCCCACCTGTCGTGTATCTGAATAGCCATACTAACATTTTCTTCTCTCTTGAGTCCGAACTTATCATAACACTCTGTACCTGTTAAGCCTTCAAGTCTTTTGAATGGTTCGTATTCTTCTTGTGTTAGTAGCACATCAAAGTGAACTGACATAGTTCTGAAACTTGCTTTAGCCATTTGTTATCTCCTTTGTTATCTGTTATGTCCTAATTATACCATAGGTTTATTAACTTGTCAAGTGGTTGAGCCTAACAAGCTGCCCAACCACCTATAACTGTATAAGGTTCTTCCTCTCCGTTATCAACTGTAACGGCTACTGCGAAGTCCCACTTCTCTGCTTTGTCTAAACAATATTCATAAGCCTTTTCCTCATCAGTAAAGGTCTTGTTATCTATTCTAACACTGTCTATTGTAGAGAATGTTCCATTATATGGGTCGTGTCCATGCATATAGATACCATACTCTTGAGCCTGTTTAAATGCTTCAATAATATCTTCTTTCTTGGTTGACTTAACTTTCTTATAAACTGATTCTGCACCCATTGTTATTCTCCTATGTATGTTGCTTTTACTTCCTGTATTCTTTGATAGTTTGTGTAGTGAGTATATATGAAAGAGCCAACTATCATGCCTGTTCCATATAGTATTCCTAATAGTATTGTCATTGGTTATCTCCTTTGTTATCTGTTTACAATCCTATTGTACCATATATTTGTTCTCCTGTCAAGAGAAAGGAGAGGGATATTTCTATCCCTCTTGAATAACAAATTAGACTTTAATCTTGTTTAACTCTGCAATAGCCGTTTCAACATCTACACCCTCTAAAACAATTTTATCAAGTGCGTCTTGTTTAGCTTTGTATAGTTTATCACTATAATTGTTTACAATAACATCTCTTTCTTGTACTTCTTGTTCTACTTTCCTATAATCAGCCTCATTGATGATTTCTGATAAATAGAAAGAAGGTGCATAATAAGAATTCTTTTCAATTTTAGATGAAAGGATTTTAATTAGTTCTGATTTTGAAGGGAATTTGATTTCTCCTGCAATAATTCTTTCCATTACAACTTCATGAACTTTCTGATTGTTGCCGATTTCTCTTTTGAATTCTTGTACCTTGTCTTGAACTACTCTTGTTAATTTGTCTGATAGGTAGTTAATTTGTGTTTTAGTAAGTGCCATAGTGTTTCTCCTTTTGTTATCTTGTACTATCTGTTATCTGTTACAATTACATTGTATCATACTTTTAATGTCTTGTCAAGTCTAATGTCCTAAATATCTTTTTGCATATTTCTTTAATGACTTTGTATATCTATTAAGTGTTGCGTTGCTAATAGGTTCATTGTTGTAAAGCATATTGCAAAACTTCTCAATGTTTACACCTGGTTTAATTTCTCTGAATAAATAATGGTTAGTGCCGTCATGATGTATAGATGTCTTGCGAACATTGTATCCGTCATAGTATAAGTGATTATAGTCATGGTTGCCTACTGTTAAGCATTCGGAGAATAGTCTATTACATATCTTATAAGCACTTCTTCTGCCGTTCCATAAGCCTAAATCTGCAATACAAATGATTTGATTATCAGTTTCAAATTTCAAATTTAATACCATATCACTAAAATAGTCAAAGTCTATGTATTCCATTTCTTCAGGTGATAGGTTTGATGTGTCAATGTCATCATTGTAAATTGTGTAAACTGTTTTAGCCATGTTGTTATCTCCTTTGTTATCTGTTACTCTTTAAGTATATCATACTTTTATTGTCTTGTCAAGTGTTTAGATTAAAATAATAGCCACACCATTACAGGCATGGCTATTATCTATTATAATACTTTATCAAATTCTGCTGCTAATGTCATTACAACATCATCACAAGAACTATTATAGTCTAAGTGTATTTCTCTAAAAGATACACCATCTTCTGTTTTCATACTGTTAAGAATTCTATTAACATCTTTAGGTTGATGATTAGGATTTTCTGCACATGCTTTCTTTACCATGTCTGCCATAATGTTATTATCTAATAAGGCTGTATACATTGTTGTTAATGCACGTGTGTCTAACTCTAATGTAACTGTTCTTTTACTTTCAATGGCTTCTCTTAATTTGTCCATTACTGTTGTTTGGTCTTGTAACATGTTTTACTTCCTTTCTACTTTATAAGCGTTATCTGTTTACTATTCGATTGTATCATAGGTTTATTGTCTTGTCAAGTGTTAAGAGAGGAATAATATCCTCTCTTACATACTTATTTAATTACTACTTTGTCAAGATATGTTTCATGTCCTGTCTTGTCATTGATTAAAAGAATATCACCTGTCAAGAAGTCTAAGAGTAATGATTGACCTTTGTTCTTACCATTTAATTTGAATTCTGCTGATGGTGTACCTTTAGCACATATCTCTGTACCAAAACAACCTGCTACCATTTCTAATAATGCACTTGAATCCAATTCTACTGTGGATACTGTTCTCATACTAACCTCTTTCTGCTCTGTGAGCGTTTACTGTTTACTGTTACACTATATCATATACATTTTAACTTGTCAAGTGTTTAATGAAATACATCACAATACTCATCAAGTTTATCTATTTCTGCATTGATTAGGTTTGTATAGAATTCGTTTAGTTCCATGTATCTACCCTCACGATAAAGATACGGAAGCCCTGTATTCTCTGCTATGTGTTGCTCTCCCATATTAAGCATATAATAGTTTGTGCCGTCTTTGTCAAGTTCTATTTGTAATATGTTATCTATAATAATGGTTGCTCTCTTATTGTAGCCTTTGCTTGTAGCCTGTAACTTACATACACCATTGCCCTCATAGGTATATTCAAACACTAATCCGTAACGAGGTATACAGTCGCTTTCTTTAAGTTCTGATACTCTTGGGTTGTTTCGGTCGTCATACCATTCTTTTATTTGTTTACCATAAAATGCCCATACTAATAATACTATTACAAGTATCTTTGCTAATACGATTAGTTCCATGTTGTTATCTCCTATTTGTTATCTGTTCATACCTTAATTATAGCATACATTTGTAGTCTTGTCAAGTCCTTTGGGAATTTTCAGAAATCATAGGAAGTTTACGCCCTACCCTGCACATAATCCCTGCATAAAAGAAAACTATCACGAGAGTCGTGTGATAGTTTAAATAAGAAGAGAGAGCTGTAATTTAATTCTTTGTTAATACCATTGAGGATAGTAATAATGTAATGCGTCCTTAATGGTAGGGAAACAAGGAGTGCTACTACCTTCGCCACCGTCCGGGATTGGGTCATAGCCATAGCCGTTAAGACTTGGTTGCATTACTCTACGATAACCAACATATCTTTTAATAGGTGTGTATATAACATAGCGATAGCCATAAGCTGGGCTTCTCTTGTCATATATTGCTACAACCTTTTCACTTACTACTTCATTCCTATCTGCATAGGAGTTATAGTGAGGAGTAACAAAGGTAGTATTTCCTTTGATGTCTTTTGTTTTGATTTGTTGTTTGCCAAAGTGTCTATAATACTCTGGACTCATATAAGTATTATCTATTGCATAAGCACTATTGAATGTCAATAGCATAACAAGTATTGTTAAGATTTGTTTCATAGATGTAATTCCTTTGTCTTCCTCTGTCGTTACATCTACATTATAACATTACTTTCTTATCTTGTCAAGTGCTTGTTGCTTTTCATCTGCTGATAAACTATACCAATAGATGTTCTTTAATACTTCTCCTTTGTCTAATGATTTCAAGAAGCGTTGCTTCTGATACCACATCTTCTTGTAGTTTTGGATTTGTTCTTTGTGTTCTACTTGATACGCTTTGTCATAAGCTGCTCTGTACTCTTTAACTCTTTCTTGCTTTCTATAAGCTCTGTTGAGTTCCCTGTACATTTCAGCGTGCTTGCGTGTGTACTGTCTGCGTCTTTCTTTTAGACACTCAGCACTACCACATATCTTTTGTGATGGGGAGTTAGGAGAGAACTCTGCACCACAAATGACACATATCCTTTTTTCATTTGTCATAGTGTTGTAGTCTCCTTTTAATTGTCTACTATAATTATAGCATATGTCTTTTATCATGTCAAGTATTATTTGTCAACTATGTAAAGTTATATTAAGAATTTGAAAAGGAAAGGGAGAACGAATCTCCCTATTTAACCTATCTAACTTAATGCTCGCTTGGACACAATAGGCAGAACACAGGTGGTTGCCATTGTATTAACCCTAAATACATTTTAACTTCACACTTTGGTAGGTCAGTATATTCTAAGTCTTGCTCTGCAACCACTACTTCCTCATACTGTTCTACTTCCTCATTATATATTTCTCTTGTGATTTGGAATAAGGACTCATGGTTTTCTTTAACGAATAGTTTAACCATATAGAATGTATCTTCTGTTTCTCTGTGTTCTTTAATAACCTCTGACATATGAGAGCCAACTACATCCACAAACCATTGTGCGTCACACTTTTCACAGAATGTCTTTACTCCGTCTGTGTAAACCATATTGTAGAATGGATTTCTTTTGTAATAGTTTTCTGTTCCATAAGAACTTCTTAATGCTTCTTGTACTTCTAATGCTGTTACCATGTTGTTATCTCCTTTGTGTTATCTACATTCTCATTGTAGCATACTTTTATTCACTTGTCAAGTGTTAAAAGAAAAAGGGTATAAACTCTCTCTTATACCCTTATGATTTGGGGAGGAGGTAGGAGGGTAGGGCTACCCTCCAAAGTCTTTATGATTTAAGATAGTGTTTTAATTGTGTTACTGATAACTTAAATGATTTATCATAGTTATTAGATACTGCACATATACATGGATACTTTGGTTTCTTATGGTCAATGCCTACGAACTCCAACTCATAACCCTGTGCGTTAAAGGTCTTGCCTAACATATCTTCTTCAAGTCCATACAACTTATAAACTTGTTTAAAGTATTCAGCTTGTTTATGGAATTTACTTACTCCGTCTTTCCATACTGTTATCTTACCTGTGAACTGTGTTGAACTGTATGAGATATTGCCTAACTCAATGTTTACTCCATACTTACTTTCAAGTTCAATTACTGCTGTGCTGAAGTCTTTTCTAAATTCTTTTAGTTCTGCATTTGTGAATGCTTTTGTCATGGTTGTTATCTCCTATTTGTTTGTGTACTTCCTTATCTTATCATAGGACTTGTGTCTTGTCAAGTCCTACCTCTCTATTGTTTGTTTGAATAGTGAAAGTGTGTTTGCAATATCACTTGCAATAAACTGTGGTATGTTGCAATACACTTCTAATTGGTCTGCAATAGGAATACTGCCACCGTCAAAGCTGGCATGGTATTGTAACTCTGCCCAATTATTGCGTGCGAACTCAACAGCTGCGTTCCATTTCTTATTGAACTTGTTTCTGTATTCTAATCTGTTGCTTGCTTTAACTTGCTTTTCTCTGTTGTAGTCATATCTGTTCATGTCGTATCTCCTTTGGTTTTGTCTATGCTTTCATTATACCATGCTTTTATTCTCTTGTCAAGTAAGAGGAGAGAGGGAGTCCGAACTCCCTCTATGATAACGACATGAAATTAAAACATTTCAAATACATTGAATAACTTATAAGCCCCTGTGTCATACATATCCCCTTTATACTTTTGAGGAATGTACTTGTGTTCTACAAGGTAGTTGAATACTTCTTGCTTTGCACCTGGTGTGCAACCTGTTTGATATGTAATCCTGTCTAATAATATTGGGTGTCCGTCTTTGTTAAGTTTGTAGATACTTACTTCCTTAACTAAATAACCATACATCTTACTTCTTTTAATTGTTTCTTGTTTGAAATAAAAGTTCTTTGCCATGTCTGTTATCTCCTTTGTTATCTGTTTACACCCTTATTATAACATGGATTTATTATCTTGTCAAGCCTATGAGTTTAAATGAGTTTTGATTAAGTTATAAATGCCTAACCTATCAAGACCATCAACAAATGGTTTTATTTGTGTTTCTACTAATAGGTCTATCATTTCCTTTTCATCAGTCATCTTAATAAACTCTAATATTAAGAGTAATCTCCATGCCTGTATCATTAACATTTGTTCTACTGATGAGTTGCATAACTCATTGTGGTATAGTTGTCTTAATGCTTTACTAATCTGATATGTAATGGTGTCGCCTGTAACTTTATCTTCAACAAATCTTGAAAGTAAAGAAGCTATTGTGTATAAGTGATTCTCATTGTATTGTTCTGCTACCATGTCTGTTATCTCCTATTCAAGTTCTACTGTTATATTCATTATTCCTGATGATAAGAAGCCTTTACTTCTCATCTGTTCTAATAGTATTTGTGTTCCTTTAGCATATACTTGGTTATCAGTACTCATAAGGAAGTGTTTTTTATATGCTGTGTGTGCATATATGACATAAAGTCCGTTCATCTTGTTGTGTCCTTTGTTATCTGTTTACATTAACAATTATATATCACTTTTCTTGTCTTGTCAAGTGCCTATTTATTTAATAGGCACTAATGATATTGTAGGTACTTCTGTATTGTATTTGTTTAATTCATCTTGGGTTAGTTTAGTAATCAACTTGTTAGGTGTTAGGACTTTGCAAGCCTTATATTCATCTACATTATGTTGATGTTTTACTGAGCAGAATTGTTCTACTACTTGTTTGCTTTCTATCATACTCATTGTATTAAAGTAAGCTAATGCTATCGCACCTAATACAATTCCTACCATAACTAATCTTCTTTTCATGTCTTTCTCCTTTGTTATCTACTCTTTAATCTTACCATACTTTTGTTGTCTTGTCAACTATTTGCTTACTGCATTTACTATTTCAATAAGGTCATCAACAGGGAAGTTAATCATGTTACCCATTCTTTGATGTTCATTGTAGTTAGTAACAAGTTCTTTAATCATATCATAAGCCTTTGCTTTAGTTAGGTTCTTACGCTTGTTGCTTTGGTGTTCTTGATAGATTTCTCTCATCTTATCTATCTTCATTTTGAATTTGTTTTCAAGATATACTCTTGTGTATCCGTCAGAGAATGGACTCTTAATGTAATCTTCATACGCTTGAATAATCTTTTCAGTCTTTGTTAGCTTTGGTTTATCTTCAACCTTTGTAATCTCATAATAACCAGCGTTAGTTGTTATGATAATATTTGTTCCAACTTCTTTTAGTTGTATCAATGTTCCTACTGCGTCTTTGCCGACTACTTCGTATTCTTTACCTGTCTTAATGTGTTTTGCCATGTACTTTGTCATATCGTTATCTCCTTTGGTTTTTGTTTATGTCTTTATTATACTATTACTTTTTAATCTTGTCAAGTGTTGCCTGTGATATGTTTAGTTTAGGTGGATTAACTAATCCTCTGAAGTGAGAGCATAACGGCTTACCCTTACCTAATGTCCAATACTCTGCCCTTTGTTGTCCTTGTGGTTTGTATCTTGTATAAGGTTGTGCGAACTTCTCAATCACTTCATCTATATCTTTTGCTGAATTTAAAGCATTTAAACCATTCTTGCCTAAACCTTTTCTAACTGTTGAGCTATATACATAGCTATTCTTTACTTCATCCTTCTTCATATCGTTATCTTCCTTCCTGCTATCGCTTTGTGCTACCTCTTAACTCTACCATATATTTGTTATCTTGTCAACTCCTGCGTTGGAATTTCCAGAATTTCTGGAAAGTTTACGCACTGCCCTCCTAGTGGCTCGTGAATCGGTGTTGCATTTGTTATGGATAAGTTAATCATCTTTATATTAAACTCTTGCTCACGAGGCTCTCAGTAGCCTCTCGTTGAATGTTTTAAATCACTACTCAATGAAAAGTTTAAAGAAAGGAGAGGGAGTAATGGAGGCAACTCCCTCATTAACGATTATGATTTTAAACTCTTTATTGAATAGTGAGAGGGATTAAATCCCTCTGCACATTTCGCCTGTTAAATCGCCTGTGTAACATCTTAATTGTAAGTCTTTGATTACTTCTTGTTTGTTTTGTTCATCTATTTGGTGCATTCTTATTTCGTCTTGCATTTCCATTCTACCTAATAGACCTAAAGCAAGTATGAATATGATTAGTAGTAATATGTTTTTCATTTTGTTATCCTCTCTTATCTTTTCTTCATAAATACTATTTCTTTAACCATTTCTTTCGCTTGGTCAATATCATAAACAAACGCTGCTTGTAATAATGATATCATCATATCTATATCTTCGTCCTTGCCTGTGTATGTTGTTTTTAAAGCCTTTTCAAGTTTCTTAATGTTAGCCTTTAAATCTTTTTTAGTCATTGTATCTTTTAATTCAATTTCTACTTTGTCATTGTTAGTAGTTAGTTCTAATCCTAATGTCATTTTTGTTATCTCCTATTTAATCTGTGTTACCCTCAAGCAGGGGGGGTTATTTCCCCCTGCTGTTTGTGTATTCCTTTTTTGGTTTGTTTGAAATCACTTCCATTAGCTTGTTAGCTGTGTTCATAATCTCTTTTGAAACCTTTGGTTCAAGTTCGTTTGACTTCAACCAATTTTGAATGTATCCTCTGCATTCACTCAAGACCTCTTGGTTATCGCAACCTATCATATTGAGGACTATGTAAGCAACTGTTTCAGCTTGCACTTCTTTGATATCTCTTGAATGCTTGCTGTCTTTGTGCATTAGTGCGTGTGCTACTTCGTGAAGCATTGTTTTGTCAATCGTTTTGCAAATCGGATTGATTGCAACTGTTCCCTCTGTCGGATTGCACCACCCTTGAGCATTGCCGTTTGTAGTGTTCCATTTGACTTTGGTTAGGTTTAAATCTTTGAGAACTCTGTCCCATTCAATGTTTAGCTTAATTCTTTGTGGCTCATCTGTTCCGTAATCCTTTAGCTGACTTGCTGCAAAGTGTTGTCTTTTAGTGAAGAAACCTTTGATGTATTTAATCGTTTCTTCTTTTCCTGTTTCTTCATCCTTTGCTTTGAAGTATCCGAAACTTGGATAAAGGATTTCAATCGCTTTTGAGCCTTTGGCTATTGACTTCCCTAAATCGTTCCACCCTTTGAATGTCTTAATCGGTGTGATGTCTATCTTCATAGCTTTCATTTGGTAGCTTGCATATAAGCTGTTTAGCAAGCTGTAATCGTGAAACAATGAGTAGGCTTGGTTAATCGTTCCTGGTTCATTGATAGCCCTTTGAATTAAATCGCTGTAAACTTCGTTTGTCATGTTTGTCATAATCGTTATCTCCTTTGTGTTATCTACTACTGCGATTAGTTGTTAATCGCTTTTCTTTTCAACCTATTAGCAAGCCTTAAATCAAATCGCTACTTGCGATATACTTCCATTGATTTTGGTGGGTTGCCTAACATCTTGAATGTGTCAATATCAAGATTGTTTTGGTCGCAATATTCTTCAACAAGTGAAGAACTAATTGAGTAACGAGGTGTACCCTCGCTGATGTGAGCCACGAACTCACCTGCTTGCAAGTCAATAAGGTTGTTTTTGACCATATATTCCTTTAAAGCCTTTTGGTGTTTGTTGTAGAGTTTGACAGTTTCTTCTGCTTTGATTAAGAATTGCATTGTTTGTTTGATGTCAAATTCACTGTCAAATGCTGGTTTTTCGCTGATTTCATAAGTAAGTTGTTTCTTCATAGTTTAGAGTTCCTTTCATTGTTTTTCTTTACTAATACAAACTGCTTACTAATAGGCTGAAAAGAAAAGCGATATGTAATTGTCAATGTGCTATGTAAGGACTTATCTTGGCTTTGCCTTACTCTCTTATTATAGCAAACTTTTGTTATCTTGTCAAGTGTTCGGTTTCTTATTTAATAACTTGTTTTGTTTGCTTGGCTTGGTTGCCCTTGCCTTATGCTTCCATTATGCACGAAGTGGCAAGTCTTGTCAAGTGTTAGGCTGTATGCCTTATGTGGAGTGGGTTTCGGCTGTTGGTGTAAGTTGTCAAATTCCCGGAAGTGCCATGCCTGTTGTGTTTGGCGTGGGTGGTGTGGCTGAAATAGGCTCAGGGATTGCGTTTGAGCCGATAGAGCATTTTTTAGCATGCCAAAAGTGGCGTTGATAAACACCTCACAGAAATTTTCAAGATTTCTGGAAACTTTACCTATGCCACGCAAGGCCATTATATTACTATATAACTAGCACAAATCATCACTATCTTCTAAACTTTCATAAGTCTCTTCTTTGTGAGGTACTTGCTCAGATAATGTATTACTCTCTTCTAATTGTGATTCTTCAGCTATATTTATAAAGTCTTGTATATCTTCTACTAATGATGACTTAAGTTGTTGACCTTCATATTTCTTACATAAATACATTATACAGTTATCTATATAGGTAGAAGATATTGTCAATCTTTCATTAGTTGAAGGTTGTACATACACTTTCAATGTTGATTTCTTTCTCTCTTCTACTAGATTATGTAATTTACTATAAGCATATTTTGCTAATAAGCTACATTCTTCTTTACTAGGGTCTCTAAAGAAGTAATGATTAAATAATTGTTCAACACGGTAGTAGAATCCTCTTGAACCATATTTAGTTACTTCCCAGTCATATTTCTCCACTAGCTTTAAAT
>Ga0233372_1000296_pt1 | contig 23038 bp, 20 predicted proteins | sample ElkDunMinimDraft_4_FD_191538 | JGI IMG/M metagenome (GOLD analysis project Ga0233372, IMG submission 191538) | Fecal eukaryotic communites from dung pellets of Tule Elk in California, USA - Elk Dung D8 | ecosystem: Host-associated > Mammals > Digestive system > Large intestine > Fecal | place... | reverse complement strand
CAGAGCAAAAGGTAATTATTAAACCAAAATAAAACAACCATTCTAAAGGTTTACCCGAAAAAGAGGTAACCGCGTGTAACATTAGTTTTAATCTTTTTTTAAGTGTATAGGTACTTGCTCCGTCTCTAATTCCTTTTTTTATTGGGATGCCTTTTTGATTAAAACCTACCCAATACATCATTCCTCCTAAAAATAAATTTGCATCATTAAGTTCTAACAAACTATGAACGTATTGTTTAGTCATTAAACGCTCTGTTAGAATATTGTATGGAATTTTAGTATCAGACATTTTATTTATCATGTACCAAAACATACTGCCGGCTTTTTTTTCTATGAACCCACCTTTACGTTGCTCCTGGTAGCCATATACAACATCTAAATCATTATTCAGCTTTAGTTCGTTATAAAATTGTACTAAAACATTTGGATGTGTTTCTAAATCATTATCTATCAAAAAAATGTAATCGCCTTTCGCTTGTGCTAAACCAGCTTGCATGGCATGATGATGTCCAAAATTCCGGCTTAAATCTATAATTTTTACTTGAGGGATTTCCTTTTTAATTTGTATTAAATGTGCTAATGAATCATCAGGTGAACCATCATTAACAAAAATTAATTCATAAGTTGTGCATCCAATTTCTTGAATTGCTTTTTTAATTTCTTCTATAAAAACAGGCAAAAACCTTTTTGAATTGTATAAAGTGGTTACTACTGATAATTCCATACTTTTTTTAATAAATATAAATATTTATAATAACTCTACCTTTTGAGAGGATTGATAAATCAAGTATCCCGAACGATCGTTACTATTTACTACTGAAGTTATATTATTTGTTTGTATTTTTTTTTCAATATCAAACAAATTATCTTCTAAAAAATAAGGTAATATTTGTTCTGTTTCTTTACATAAAAAATATACCCCTGCATTATTGTTATTATTTAAATTAGGGATCTCAAACTTTCCAAGAGCAACATCAATAACTCCTTTTACAAAATCATACCCCGTTGATAACTTCACCAAATGAGAGCCTATAAAGTCTCCTCCCATTCTCGATCCAAGTTCTATAAGGTAAACTTCCCCTTCATCCGTTATTTTAAACTCTGCATGGCTTGCTCCATAAGTTACCTCTAAAGCATTTAGGCATTTTATTGTTTCTTTCTTTATTTTATCCTGAATAGTTTTAGTCAATTCAGAAGGCTGATGATGAGCCAATTCTACAAAATGAGGTGCTTCTGTAGTTATCTTATCCGTTATTGTTAAAATATGATGTTGCCCTTTAAATGAAATTGTTTCTACACTTACTTCTTTACCTTCTATAAATTGTTCTACCATAACCTCTTTGGAAAAAGATTCTTCTAAAGCATATATTATAGCTTGTTGCAAAGTAGAATAAGTATCTATTTTAGTAACCCCTCTACTTCCAGATCTATCAGCAGGTTTTACAATGAGCGGAAGGCTTAATTGATACAAGCTTTCATTGAAAGAAACAATTTTTTTAAAATATGGTATTGCACATTTTTTTTGAGCTAACTTAGTTCTCATTGCTCCCTTATTAGTTGTTAATAAACAACTCTCAACAGAATTAGAAACTAATCCAAGTATATTAGCTACATATCCAATAGTAGGTACAGCCATATCCGTAGCTATGGTTGTAATTCCATCTATTTGTATCTCCTTACATTTTTTAAAAATTTCTTCTTTATCCAATATTGATATTGGATAAAAAAAATCTGCTAAATCTTTACAAGTTGCTCCATCAGCCCATGCAAAACAATGGGTTTCAATTCCTAATTCTTTAGCTTTAGTAACTAAAGGTTCTTGTAAATAGCTAGCTCCTAAAATGGCTAATTTTTGCTTCATTAATTTTGCATGTATTTATTAATGATTATAAAAACTATTGTAACATTTTATTTATAGCCTGAACCATTCTTTCTGAGGCTTTATTGGCAGGATGTTGATTAATAATTTCGAACCATTTTTGCGCTTCTATATGCTGTGGCGTATTGTTTTGCATCATGTTTAAAATGATAGCTTCTAAATCTGTTGGTTTATTTACCCAATGTACGGCTTGTTGGCTCGGCATAGATCTAAAATGTACATATTTATAAATTTTTTCAACATTCCATTTACTTAACTCTGTATTTGGGGCGTTGTAATTAAAATAGGCACAGGTTTTACCGTGTGCAATAGCATCAAACACCATAGACGAGCCTAAATTAAATACCCCTAGGGTATGGTGTATGCAATTGGCTTGTAACTGCATGTCCTGGATGGTAGGCATAACATTGTTCCAAGCCCCGCCCATTTGTTGCCAAGCTGGGGCAATAGGAGTTATTATATTTTCGTATTTTTTTAATACTGCATCAAATCGAGTTGAAAAATCGACCGGACAACGTCTAAATATAATTCCTAAATTGTTGCCTTCTTCATTTAATTTTTGAATGGCTTTAGCCGTATCCTCTAAATACAAGGGATCATTTGGTGAGGTCGTGATGTCGTCCCCAGAATATAAAATATATTTTTTATTTAAGTCTAACTCATACTGCTTACAAAAATCTGAATAGGTTACTAAACTAGTCGTATCAAAATGATTTTCGAATTGTGGCGTACCTGTTACTAAAACTTGCTCTGGTTTAATGTGTGGGTAATATTTTAGCAGTTCGGCTTTCATAAACTCACTCCACGCCAAATAATAATCGGTATCTATTAACAACATGGCTTTAGGTAGGTTATCCCACGAAAAAATAAAGCATGCTGTTTTAATTCCTAAACTTTTTGCAGCCTCAATAGGAGCAATTGATAAAGACGTTCGTTGGTTAGTGCACAATACCAAATTAGGTTTATGCTCTTGTAATTGTGCTACACACGAATGGTAATAGGGCGTGTTACGCTCTAGTGCATAGGTTTTGTTAATAATTTTATTTAACCCTTTTTCGGAGTCATGTGTTTTAATTAAAAACTTTGTTAGTACAGTACGTATTTTATTTTTTACTCCGTTGGTATTAAAAGGAAATATATAGGATTGATATACTGGGTCGTTAAAACGTTTTACATTATTGATTAACTCTAAACGACTGCGTACATTTTTATATATTTGAGTTAACGGGTTTAATTTTGCATTTTTAATTTCTACCTGTTTACAATTTAATTCTTCTAAATCAAATACGGTATTGTTCCAAAATACTAAATCTAAATTTTGCTTTTGAGCCATATCCTTAAATGCTGTGAACGCAAAGTTTTTTAGTCCAACCCCGTCTGGTAGCAGAATAAATACTTTATTTTTATTCATATTTAAGAATCTTTAAACTGTTTTTGATGGTTTAATTGCCATACTTGCTTTTGAGCTATGGTATTAATAAACAATTCGGTACTATTACCTTTCCCAAAATTGACATCGGATTCTGGAATTTTTATTTTATATATTGTATTTAATGCTTTAGAAATACTTTCGTTGCTATAATCCGTATTCATAATTTTAGGATTATTAGTTCTGTTATTTTGTCTTGTTCCAATATTTATGGTTGGAATTTTATAATATGGAGCCTCTCTAATTCCGGCACTACTATTTCCTATAATAAACTGAGCATTTTTTAAAAGTGTTAAAAAGTACTCAAAGCGTAGAGATGGAAAAACACGGAATCGTGTGTTGTTTTTTAATTTTTCGTACTCGCTTAAAATAGCTTTGCTCCCTAAGTCGTTGTTTGGAAAAACAACCACATAATTTTTAGTGTCTTGCAACAAAGCTTCTACAAAATTGTGTGCGTATTCATGCATGGTTTCGTACTCAGTTGTAACGGGATGAAACATGGCAATGGCATACGTATCGAAATTAATTTGGTAGTATTTTTTTACTTCGTTTAAATTAGGAAGTGTGTTAGAAAACATCACGTCAATATCTGGCGATCCAATAACAAACACTGAATGTTCCACTTCTCCCATTTGTAGTAATCGTTTTTTAGCTTCTTTATTGGCTACAAAGTGTACGTGAGACATTTTAGAAGTTGCATGCCTAATTAACTCATCTATAGTTCCCGATATTTCTCCGCCCTCAATATGTGCTACTAAAATATTATTTAATGACCCTACAATAGCCCCTGCGAGTGCCTCTACTCTATCGCCATGAATTACGATCATATCGGGTTTAATTTGACTCACATATTGTGATAACCCTTGTATGGTTTTGGCTAATGTTAAATCCATGGTTGTTTCGTCGGTATGGTTTTCGAACTCATAAATGTTTTTAAACCCACAGCGTTGCACTTCTATTAGCGTATATCCGTATTGAGGTTGTAAATGCATTCCGGTAACAAAAACGAATGCCTGAAAATTATCAGCCTCGTCTACCGCATGAATTAACGATTTAATTTTTCCAAAATCGGCACGCGTTCCTGTTAGGAATAATATATTTTTCATTTAATATCTCTTCGTTTGAATATTATTATGATTGTGTACAATGGTGTTATTAGAAATATTTTTTATAACTAAAGTATGAGCACCTATTATTACATTATCCTCTATTTGCAATTCTCCTATAATTGAAGAGTTACAATACATAGTAACATTATGTCCAATAGTATTACCTTGACCACCTTTATTCGTTTTATGACCAATTGTACACCCTTGATGAATTTTGAAGCCTTTACCAATTTTATTTCTACTCCCTATTACAGTACCTTCTCCGTGTACTACATAAAAACCTACTTCTATTTGATTATTAAAATAAATTTCGCAACTGCATAGCTCTTTTAATAACCAATGTAATTGAGGAGTAAGTTCATCTTTTTTTAAAAGAAAAAGGAGATTACCTAGTCTAAATAAAAAAATCGCTAATTCGTTAGAATTATTGGTAATATTGTTTTTAACCTGTTGTAAGGTAACTTCAGGGAAATGATACTTTACATCATTGTACGTAAGTTCTAAAGCTTTATTTACAAATTCTTCTTCAATTGGTTCAGAATTATATACTTTTTTAAGTATAAAATTTACAAAATCTATCATTATTGAAAATCAGAAAAGTCTAACTGTTCATCGTTTTGAATGTCACGGGTAGCCAGTTTACCTAAAATATTTTCGAATTGGTCGGCTAATATTTTTCCTGTTCCTGGGCGTTTTACCCATATATTAGCTTTGGTTAAAGCCTCGCCTTTTTTAATTGGAGCAATGGTACATACGGTTGCAAAGGCAAAATCAATAGTTACTTGTTCCTCTGCTGCAGGTTTTTTATCGCCCCCACGCATTTGTGCCATTTCGGCTGAATTTAGAATTAATTCTCGACAAGCTTGTTCGTCCATACTACACACAATATCTGGTCCTGTGCGTTGCATATGGTCGGTAAAATGGCGTTCTATAATAGAAGCTCCTAATGCTACAGCACCTAAACAAGCATTGTTATTAAGTGTATGATCGCTTAAACCAAAAACTTTATTAGGAAAGGCTTGGTGCATTTGCATCATAGCACCAAAACGTACTAAATGTATAGGTGTTGGGTATAGGTTTGTAGTATGTAGTAATGCAACAGCTACGTTGTGTTTATCGAAAATAGCTACTGCTTTTTGAATGCTTTCGATAGTATTCATTCCGGTACTTAGGATAACCGGTTTACCAAATGAAGCGATATGTTCTAATAATGGGTAGTTGTTACACTCTCCTGATCCAATTTTATAGGCAGGTATCTCCATTTTTTGTAAGCGATTGGCTGCTGCTCTAGAAAAGGGAGTAGAAATAAAAATCATGCCTTGTGCTTCGACATATTCTTTTAATTCTATTTCTTCTTGCTCATTTAATGCGCAACGCTCCATAATTTCATAAATAGAAACGTTTGCATTGCCTGGAATTACCTTTTTAGCCGCACCACTCATCTCATCTTCAACTATATGTGTTTGGTGCTTAACTACCTCAACGCCCGCACGTTTGGCCGCATCGACCATTTGTTTAGCAACTTGAAGGGAGCCTTCGTGATTGATACCAATTTCGGCAATTACTAATGGTGGGTAATCTGGTCCTATTTTACGACCTGCAATTTCTATATATGGATTCATTATTCTAGTGTATAATTTTGTTTTTGTATTACATATTCGGCGTATTCAAAATCTTCTAAATAGTCTATATCTATTTTGCTATATATACTATTTTCTATAAAAGGAAACGCATTATTTGTAATAATAGTATTATTAATTATATGTTTTGCTTGGGTTATATAAAGTAATCCGTTTTCATAATATAAAGGTTCTAGGTCTTGACTGCGTTGCCCTATTTTGTAATTAAACGGAATAAATATGTCATTGTTAATTTTACCCAACTTACTCTCGTTTCTAGAAACGGTAAATAGACTATCTAACTCCTTATTTATAAAGATATCAAAAGCCTCTGTTAATAAATTTACAGGTCGCAAAGGGTTAGTGGCTTGCAAAAGGATAACATTTTTAACGGGGTAGTTGATACTATTTAGTACATGACTGAGTGCGGATGCTGTTGGTTCTATATCGCCACTTAAATGTTCTGGTCTATTTATTACCTGTGCGCCATAAGCTAAGGCTACCTCTTTAATTTGAGGGCAATTTGTAGTTACATATACCTGGTCTATAAAATTATGTTTTAAGGCATATTTTATACTGTATGCTATAAGGGGAATTTGATTTAAGCTTAATATGTTTTTGTTTGGGAGTCTTTTAGAGCCACCTCTAGCAGGTATGATTGCAATAGTTTTAGCCATACAAAAGTATTTAATGTAGTAAAATAGTATAAAAATTAAAACTTGTTAAAAGTATGTAAATAAACGCAATTCACCAATATTTTATGTAAGGCATTATAAGGTAAAAGCAAAACCGTTCTGTTTTAATAAAAAAAGTAGCTTCTAGATTATAAAGCCGCTTTTTTAAGAGTTTGTAGTTGTGCTATAAATAAGAATTTGAAGTAAAAACACTTAGTTTTAAATTTTAAAAATCGAAAAATCGTATCCTAGATTAGTTCTACATTATTTTATGAGATAAACTTAATCTTTAACGCTTATTCTCACCTTCGACTATTTTATTTAAAGTGGGAATCACTATTTTATTGAGTAGAAAATCAATACTTGGTAGCTTTAATATTAAAAATTAGTTGTTTTTTTATTTAAACCAATATTCTTTTAGCATTTTTTTTACTCTACTACTTTCAAAAACACGGTTAATAATCTTTAAATATAATACTCTAAATATACTAGGTTTAGCTACTTCGGTATTTGGAAAATTGATTATTACTGTTGTATCTTGCTCAATTTTTATATATATATCTATATAAGTTTTATCTAAAGTATTACCCATGTGGTACGCAAAGTTGTCTTCTGTTGACAAACGCCAAAAACCAATGATACTTGCCTTACTGTCTATGATGTTGTTCACGCTATTTCCTCCTAATAGATATTTGGTAAATCTCGTAAATTTGCTATTAAACAAGTCCGTTTTATAGGTTGCAATAAAATGTCCTGAACCTACTACGGCATTAAATGAATTATTTTTAATAACCAAATATTGCTTTAAATGGCAACGTTCGTAATATTCCAGTTCATTAATACTTTTAGCAAATTCTCTAAGCGCTTCTTTATTTTTTATTTCAGAATAATACAGTTTTTTATTAAATGAGTTAGAAGCAAATAAATCAGCGTTTTTATAAAAAGTATTTGATGGATTAGGCACGGGACTAACCACCCCACATTTAGGGAAATTATTAAAAACCTGATACGTTTGATCTTGCCAGGTGTTTAAAAACAAAACATCTGCATCTGTAATCGTTACTATTGGGTATAACGAACCTGCTAAACCTTTTAGGATAGCATTTACTTTACCTATGGCGCTAGTATAAATTACCTCGTGTATTTGTTTGTTTTGATATAATTGATTGATATAGTTTTCTACCTCTTTACAACACCCATTGGCTACTACAGTAATATAGGTTTTGTGATGAACTGTTTTAATAAGTGATAGAATGGATAATTTAAAAACTTCAAAACTGTCCGTATAATACGTGCTTAGCTCTGGTATATATATAGGCATGATTACTTGGTGTAAATATTTACCTTTATTTACCAATTTATCACGCTGTGGGTTATTACCTATTCTCATAAAAAGTTTAACTATTATAGTATTATTACGGTTTTCTCTAATTTAAATTTTTATTAGCGAATTATAAACGATTTTTTTTACTTTAAAGGACAATAATAATTTTCTAATTCCAGAATTTTTAGTAATTAAACTGATAAAATAAATTTTTAACCTAAATTTAAAAGAAAAGTGATTTGTATTATTATTTATAATTTCTAATATTAATTTAAAATTAAAATCAAATTTATAATAGTAACATTCTAATATTTCTTTAATTATATAATTATAATATTTTTGTTTTATTTGTTTTTTATTTATTAACAATACTGAATTGATAGTAGTTAAAATAGTAAATTCTTTTTTTTCTTTTAGTTTTAGACTACTAAAAACCCCTTCAGAATTGTCTCTATAAATTGAGGTGATTTCATCTATAAATTTAATTTTCCCTTTTTGAGCTAGAATCACTGTCATTAGGGTATCTATTCCGCAATTTTTGAATTTTAATAAATCTTGATACTCAAAATTATCTTTATCCCTTTTTACTAACCGTGTTAAAGTGGGCGCAAAAAAAGGCAAATCATTTTCAGTAAATTCATTTTTGCTATATGTGATGTTTGAATTTTCTAAAATTTTATTATCCTTTAAAATATTTCTATTAGTAAAACACATAAGAAAATCATCATTCTTCTCTAAAAAATCGACTTGTTTTTGAATTTTTAAGGGATCTATCCAATAATCATCTCCCTCACAAATAGCTATATACTCACCAGCAGCCTGTTTTAATGCCCATATAAAATTAGCAACCATCCCTTTATTGGTTATATGTTTGGTATACTTTATTCTAAAATTACTCGGAATATTGGTGTTTTCTATGAAATTAGTAATAACAGTATGTGATCTATCAGGTGAATTATCATTAGCTATTATTATTTCTATTTGCCCATCATACCTTTGCATTAAAAAGCTATTTAAAGCATCTAAAATATAATTTTCGTGATTATATGTAATAGTAACAATACTTACTTTAGGTGAAGTCATTTTTTTATTTTTAAATAGTTACATTATTTTAATGACGGATATTTATTAATGTTACAATTTATACTATATCATTATGTAATGCAATTAAAATTATTGAAATTTACAACCTTATATTTATGTCCATTTTATTTGGTGTTTTAAAACCTTATTGTAATTTTTATAAGTAGTATAGGCTTCCTTCAATTTAAACCCTAATAGATATTTTATACATAATACTAAAACACGTTCACGAAGTACTACATTACCAAAATGTTTTTTGTAAAAGTAAAACTCTAAATAATTTTTAATTTTATTGATATCAATATTTTCTTTATACGAGCGTTGCCCACCTGATTTAACAGCTAAATGTGTAAAATTAATCTCTGGTTCAAACTTAATGATTGCCCCTGCTTTATAAAGTCTAAACCCTAAATCCCAATCGTCTCCCCAAAAAGTAAAAGTTTCGTCAAAATAAAACCCTGCCTTTTTAAAGTATTCCTTTTGGATGACAGATAATCCGCTAGATACTAATAAACGGGCACATGATTCGCCTAATATTACATTTTTTGCAATTGTATCTAATAAGTTGTTGTATTTTACGTGGTGGTTTTTTTGTCTAATTTCGTTATTGCCTAGTATTAAACAATTAATATTATTCTTTTCTAAATATTTAGGTATTTTTTGTATTTCTTGTGGTAAAACACGTAAATCATCATCTAAAAAAAATAGCCAATCTTCTTGATTGTATTCATTTAACGCAAGATTACGGGAATGATTTGCACCTTTACTACGATCGCCCCTAATAAATTTAATTGGGAACTGATATTTAGAATAATCAAAAGTATCTGCTATAAAATCAATGCTTTGGTCTACCACTATACATTGCGAAATGTAAGGAGCAAAGGCATTTAAATCTGACAAAAAATTTAAAAGATGTTCTTTACGATCTCGAGTTGGAATTGCTAAAAAAAAACTCTTTGGATTAATTGTTTGCATATTATTTTTGTCTAAAAATTAAATATATAAATCGGGTTAAACAATATATATTACCTGTTTTTATGTAAAAGCGTATAATACTCCAAAAGTATAAGCTTGTATTTGAATTTATATAAGCATGTTCTAGCTTTTTGTATAGAGTAGCCCTTGTGTTTGGTGTTAACTTATTTTTTAAAGGTAGAAGGTATTTTAAAATAAATTGTTGAGTAGCTGTTGATTTTTGAATCAAATGTTTTTTTGAACCTGTAATACTTTGATCAGAAACACGAACGAATATCTTTGCCTTATTAATAGAAAAAATAGGGGTTGTATTAGCTATTTGGATTATTGCTATATCATCTGAATGCCATGCTAAAGGTAGTGTGGTAAAACCAACTTTTTTAAGTTCTGAAAATCTAAAAAATTGTTCACTTAATGAAGAACGAGTTTGTTTGGAAAACTTACGATTGATGAACTCTATATTAGACTCTAGTTTTGGGTGCTTAAAAGTTTCTGACTTTACTTTAAACTTTTGGTTTATAATTGCTGTTGCATACCTAACTACATTAGCATTTAGAGTATTAATTTCGTTTAAATTGTTGTAAAACTCTTGTACTACATTGTTTTCATAACAATCATCATCTCCTAATATGGTTACCCACTCTTCCTCTTTAACCATAGCTAAACACCTATTCCATTGTTTAACTAAAGAATTTCCTCCTAGATTTTCGTTAAAATTTTGATAGATTATATTTAGTTGATCTTTAAAAGATTCAATAATATCTGTAGGATCTTCCAGACTAGCATCGTTCCCAATAAAAACTTTAAAGTTTTTATTGGTTTGATTGGCTAAAGATTCTAGCGTTTGTTTAAAAAATGTTTTTTTATAGTAAGGAATTACAATTGCAAGCATTTATTTAGTTTTTTTTATAATTTTTTTAGTTTTATCAAATACAAAATATAACATTTTAAAAAAAACATTGTGAGAAATTATTGAGTCTTTATAATTATTTTTAATGACATTTTCATATTTATTTATAATCTCTAATTGCCTATGTAAAATATTTTTTTTAAAACTACAAATCAGATAAATACGAAAGTAAACAAGTGTAAAGTAAGATTATTTTTAATTCTTTTTACTCGATTAATCGATGAGAAGGTTCCTGCCCCAAATCTATATACTGCCATCGATGTATCAAATTATTTATATTTACCATAATTCCCAAAATTATGTATAAAAAATAATCTCCAATAGTAGAATATTTTAATTCAAATGAATATTCTTGTACTACATTTCTAAAAATAACAGAAGGGGTGTGAATATAATTACCTCCACTTATAATATCAATTAAATTTTCATGTTTTTCTGGAACTTTAGTTATAAAATCCTCAACCAAATCTCCTGAATCACTTCTCAGTATTTTAATCTTATGAAATACTAATACATAGTCTTCATTTTTTTCTAAAAAATCTACTTGTTTTTGAATTTTAAGCGGATCATTCCAATAATCGTCACCATCACAAAGAGCGATATACACTCCAGTAGCTTGTTGTAGTGCCCAGGTAAAGTTAGGCATCATCCCTTTATTGGATTGATGCTTGGTATATTTAACTTCAAAATTTAGAGATAAAGAAGTTTGTTCTAAGAATTGGGTGACTAGTTAGTGTGTATTATCTGGTGAATTATCATTAGCAATAATAATTTCTAAAGGACCATTATATTTTTGATCTAAAAAACTTTTTAATGCATCTAAAATATAATTTTCGTGTTTATAGGTAATAGTAACAATACTAACTTTTGGTAGTATCATAAACTTTGTTTTATAATTTTTGCAGGAACCCCTACAACGGTACAATTATCAGGTACATTCTGTGTAACAACAGCTCCCGCACCAACTTTTACATTATTACCAACAGTTACTTTAGGCAATATAGTACATGAAGCGCCTAAATGTGTATAACTACCTATTTTTGCGGAACCTAAAACTACGGCATTAGGTGATATTTCTACAAAATCTCCTATTAAACAGTCATGAGTTAATACAGAATTGTAATATATTAATGGGGCTTTACCAATTTTTACACTGTTAGAAATTTTGACTCCACTTAAAATATTAGCACCAATACCAATAGACACATCAAAACTACCAATATCAGTCTTATTACTTATCACTTCTACAAGATTACCTCCAATAGCTTCAAATTTATCAGCGATTAATTTTCGCAGATTAGGATTCCCTATGCCAATAGTAAATCGTTTATCAACACTTTCAAAATACCGTTTTGCCTCTTGAATTGTATGTAATATAGGAAATTCATTAAAAAAAAGATCACCTATATCAGTAGTTACATCATCGTAAAAAACTAAATTATCTAATTTGTTGTTTTGTTTACAAATTTCTAATAACTCTTTAGCAAATCCTTTTGCTCCAACTATTAACATATTTTAATTGTTTTGAGTTCTTAAAATTAGACTACAAATCAAATCAATCTCTTTATAAGATAAGTTATAATATAACGGCAAACACATGATACGTTTACTAATATCCTCTGAAATAGGACATTGTTGATAAGCATATAACTTGGTGTAAGTATTTACTGAAGGATAAAAATATCTTCTTGGAAAAATATTCTCAGAATTTAAAATTTTTTCAACATAAAGGAGTTGTTTTTCACTCTCAAAAATTATTGGAAAATACGAATAATTACATTTTCCGAAATCAATTTGTTGAAAAGAAATTGATTTTGCATTATTTAATTGCTCTACGTAATATTTATATTTACGCTCTCGATCATTTAAAACTGCATCAAACAATTTTAAATTTGCTAAGCCTAATGCAGCATGAATTTCAGTTAGTTTACCATTAAAACCATCTTCAATTACATCTGATTTATCATCGGAATGTCCAAAAAAACGAATTCTTTTCAATTTCTTATCTAATTCTTCATTAGTTGTAATACAGCCTCCACCTTCTCCTGTGTTCAATAACTTCGTAGCATGTAAACTCGTTGCAGATATATTACCAAATTCTAATATACTTTTATTCATATAAGTGGTCCCAATAGCATGTGCTGCATCGTAAATCACCTTCAGATTATGTTTTTTTGCAATTTTTTCAATTGCCAATACATCACATGCATTCCCAAAAACATGTACTGGCATAATTGCTACAGTCTTTTTTGTAATTAAAGCTTCTATTTTTTCGGGATCAATGTTTAAAGTATTGGGATTTATATCACAAAATATAGGTTGACAACCTTCCCACTTAATAGCAGAAACAGTTGCTACCCAAGTAAATGGAGTAGTTATTATTTCTCCTTGTAATTCTAAGGCTTTTATAGCCATTTGTAATGCTATAGTTCCGTTATTAACTACAGTAAAATGAGATATATTTAACTTGCTTTCTATTTCATTCTCTAGTTGCTGAACTAATGGACCGTTATGGGTTAAAATTCCTCTCTCCCATACTCCATTTAAAAGTTCTGTAACCTCCGTAATTGGAGCCAAAGATGGTTGCGTTACATAAATTTTTTTATTACTCATCTAGATGTAATTTAAATTGATTTAGTAATTTGGCTTGAACAATGTTATGATTATACTCTGTTGTTCGTAATTTTTTATTAAATATACAATCATAGAAATGATTAAGCATATTACAATAAGCATTAGCACTTGCTAATATAATTTCATGAGTACCTTCTGGCGTCTCATGGATAAATAAAGGATTATGATTTGGTGGGGCGGTAAAAATACGATTAGTATAGAGTTTTCCTAATGTTCCCAAAACTTCAATATTACACTGATAGAAATGATCAAATCCGAAAGCAAATTGAAGAAACATTGTACCTTTTCGTTGTTTAATGGTTCCTCCTCCTGCTACATCGACCGTTTTGTCTGATATATAAGTATTAGCCGATATCAACTCTATATCCATACCCATAAGTTCTTGAGCTATTTTTATTGGATAAGCTCCTGCATCAAGAAGGGCACCTCCACCTAAATCTTTTTGGTATCTAATATTATTAGAGTCAGGAAATGGAGGAAATGAAAATGTACTTCTAAAATATCGTATTTGGCCTAATTTTCCGGTTTCTATAAACCTTTTTAGGAAGTCTAATTGAGGATGCATTCTAAATTGAAAGTTCTCTATTAAAACTAAATTATTATTTTGAGCTAGAGTATTTAATTCGAAAACTTCGTTATAACTACAAGCTAATGATTTTTCTACAAAAACATGAATATTATTTTCTAATGCTTTTTTAATCCACTCGTAATGTAAACTATTGGGCAATGGTATATAAATAGCATCAATTTGTTTAAAATCTATCAGATCTTGATAAGATGTAAAAATATTTATATCTGGATATTTACTTCTGATCGCAAATTGCTTTTTAGCATTAGTTGATGCTATTGCCATTAATTTAAAATGCGATGGCAGCGATTCAATTGCGGGTAATATAGCCTTCATTGCAATATTTGCATATCCTAAAACACCAATATTTATTTGTTTCATTTTAAATAAAATTTATAGCAGCTAATAAACTTCTACTCTGTATATTCAAATAATTATTAAATTTTATAAATGTATGCAACTGACTTAAGGACATCCATACAAAATTTTCAGGTAAATCCTGATCCCACTCAGAATCTTCAGAGAGTATTAATAAATTTCTATTCTGCTCTTTATAGAAACGCCCACCTTCTTCAGATTGCAACGTATCATAAATAATTTTATTTTTAGAAACGTTTAATACATAATCTAGAAAAGGAAGTTTATTTTTACCAGTATGTCTATAATTACCAGTTAGGCATTGTACAGTAGGCGCTAGCTCAAGAATATCAAAGTTACCCGCTTCTAACTTTGTTTGCACAATAAAATGAATTTTCCCATTTATTTTTTTACAAATAAATGCACATATGCCTTCCTGAGCTGGCTTGACCATGGGCTGTGTCCAAGATACAACCTCTCTATTTTCAATGGCAACCCTCGTAGCTACTATTTGAAAATACTTATTTTCTAAATGTCGTATTTTATCTTTTTCTATAACCCATTGATCTAAATTTTTTAGTGAAATCAATTTCACTTCCAAATCATAATTTACTTTTCGCTTAGTAATAAAATGTAATAATTGATCGAAATGTAACAGATCATTTCTATCGTCTTTTAATGACTGTAAAAATATATTCCCAGAATCTTCATTTATGTATAAGTTTTCGTAAGGAATTCCAGAAATAACAGTCCTAGTATCCATATTAATAATATTATCTATCTGCATTAATTCTTTAATTTGGGCTAATGTCATCCAAATAAAATTATCAAATAAATGGATATCTGCATCTACTTTTATAATAATATTTCTGTTTCTTTTTCTTAAAAAACGTCCACCCTGCTCAGACTGTAGCTGATCTAGTAAAACTTGGTCTGGCGTAGCATTAATAAAGTAATCTAAATATTGAGGTTTTTTTCCTTTATGAACTTGTTGATAATTACTTTTTGTAGCCTGCAACGTTGGAGATAACTGCACATAGTTAACATTCCCAGGCTCAATTTTAGCTTGCATTAAAAAATGTAAAACGCCATTAATTTCTTTAACAATGAAGCCTAAATAACCTACTTCTGGCTGATTTATTATTGGTTGTTGCCAGTTGGATATATTACCGTAATTTGTTGTTATATGTATGCCTTCTATACTAAAAAAATTTCCTGATTCATGTCGGAGTGCTTCGAAATCATTAACAAAACTCCATTTGTCCATTTCATCAAAAGAAATGGACGAAATATTAACCTGAATATTTTTATTTTGATTTTTAATCCATTCTTTAATTGCAGGAACATCGTTATACGGATTATCAAAACTAGTTGCAGATTTAATAAAATAATTTTTCAAGGTATGCATTATTAATAATATTTTTAATCTGTATTAAACCTATATTTCTTGTAATTCGACCATTTTTTTAAATCGAGGAGACGTTTGTGTTAATTTGTCAAAACTACCTGATGCAATTATTTTACCTTTATCGAGCACATATATTACATCTGAATTTTTAATTGTTGCTAAGCGGTGAGCAATAGAAATAATAGTAATTTGCCCTTTTAATTCGTCAATACTTTGTTGTATTTCATTTTCGGTCTCAGAATCTAAAGCCGAGGTTGCTTCATCCAAAATCAAAATTTGTACATCTTTAAATAACTCTCGGGCTATAGAAATTCGCTGGCGTTGACCCCCGGAAAGATTAATTCCCGCCGTTCCAAGCATTTCATCTTCTTTATTAGGAAGTTGCTGAATAAAATTAAATATAGCAGCTTGCTGTAATACTTTATAAAAACGATCTAAATTTTCAGAAGTCTTCGGTGCCCAAAATGTAACGTTATTGTATATTGTATCGTTGAATATAGTTGGCTCTTGTGAAATATATCCAATATATTTTTGATAGGTAAACTGATTATAATTATTTAGAGGAACATCATCAATGATAATTTGTTCATCTTTATGACCCAATAACTTCGTAATAATATTTACTAAGGTTGTTTTTCCACTTCCACTCTCTCCTACCAAAGCTATTGATTTATTTTTAGGTATTTCGAGAGAAATATCATCTAATATAGTTTTATCACCGTATTTAAAAACTAAGTTATTTATTTTAATCTGATCCCTAAACCCTGGAAATGTAGTTGTGCCAATTTTTTCACTATGATTATCTAATTCCAAAATAAAACTTTTAATATTATCAATAGCACCTTGGTTACCAATAGCATTGTTATAGTTATTTTGAACAGAAACAATTGACGTTAACGCTCTATAAAAAAACATTAAACTTATTAAAATAGCCGAAATAGTAGCCTCAAAAAAACGAACCTGAAACAAAATAACAAAAGCTACAATACAAATTAGTAAAGGCTCTCGAAATGAAACTACTTTGGCATTTAAAATTCCTAAATCAATATGTACAACATGCATATTATCAATATCCTGTTTTACTTTATCTTTATATTCTTGAATTTTACCGGTTGCTTTTATATACTTAAAATTATAAACGTATTGAATTAAACTGTTAGCAAATTTGTTAGTGATTACTGAAATATCTTTAGATTTTTGTTTCGTTAATTTATTTATTTTTTTAAAAATAAGATCAGAAAAAATTCCGCCTAAACATACTAAAATTGCAAATTGCCAATCTACTAGAAAAGAGAATATCATATAAACAGAAATCATTATAATTCCTTGAATCATACTGATATAATTTGTATAGGTATTGGTTAAACGACCAATTTCACCTAAAAAAATATTTTGTACTTTTCCAATGTCAGTTTTTACAAATTGTTGGTACTGAAATGTAGGAAACTTATCCACAATAGTCATCCTTATTTTTTCAGATAACAAATGAACGGATAATAACTTAAATACATTGGTTTTATAAACAACTATGCCCTTAACAATAAAGACTAACATTAAAAAAATTAAAGCCTTAGATATCGTTAATTTGATATTTAACATTGCTAGAAAGTCAGTAATAAAGCTCAAATTTCCTAAATCTACAATCGTTCCTCCATCTGCTAGCTGTAATAAAGGTAAAAACATGGTTAAACCAACAGAATCTAAAATTCCTGTTAGAATACTTAGCAGGATTACAATAAAAATTCGTTGCCTTAAAATACTATAGAAAAAAGTAAAATTAGTAAAGTTAGTGCGTATATATTTTTTTATAAATTTCATTTCTTGTAAGGGATATAGTACCAAAAATACTATATAATATTAAAATAAAAAAAATTAAACTCGTTTGTAATTTATTATATTAGCAATAAAAAATTTATGTTTTCAATTTTTTCGAAATCTAAATACATTTCGGATTATATTCCGACTGAATATACTGATATTCACTCTCATATTTTATTTGGAATAGATGATGGGGCTAAGACTTATGAGGATAGTGAATTGATTATAAAAACACTCCTCGAAATAGGAACTCAAAATATTATTACTACACCACACACGTCAACTCACATTTGGAACAATACCCCACAAATTATACAAGATAAACGAACAGATTTGTACAATATTATACCAGATTTAGCTACAAAAATGAATATAACCGTAGCGTCTGAATATTTATTAGACGATACATTCATGCAATTGATCGAAACTAAAAATGTTTTAACTTACAAAGACAAACATATTTTAGTTGAATTTTCTTACTTCAATGTTCCTCTAAACTACCAACAACTATTTTTTGAAATTCAATTACATGGATATCAACCCATTTTAGCTCATCCAGAAAGATATAGTTATTTCAATAATCACCCCGAAATTTTTGAAGAAATTAAAAAAAGTGGCGTTAAACTTCAATTAAACTTATTATCTCTAGTTGGTTATTACGGCCCTGACGTTATGAAGATGGCAAATGAGTTATTAAAACGTAATTTATACGATTTTACAGGAAGTGATATTCACCATAAAATGCATTGCAAAGCTATAAAAAATCCGATTCGACTTAAATATCACAATGGACTAAAAGATATTATGAATAATAATAAAATCCTATTAATACAAAAAGAGTAAGTTTAAAACTTACTCTTTTTTATTTTTTATCACAGATTTTAATTTTTTAATTAATTTTTTATTATCGGCTGCAACACTATCACTATAATTATATCCATAATTATAATAAGTAGATCCGTAATACGAATCTTTAACGTTAACATCATTTAATAATAAGCTCATATTTTTAAGTTTATTATCATTAAATAAGTTAAATGGTAAGTATAATAAATCCTTATCCAAATAATTTGCACGTACTACATAAATAAAAGCATCGGCATGATTGGCAATTAATTGAGTATCGGCTACTAAATGCATCGGCGAATTATCTACAATAACATAGTCAAAAGATGCACGGAGTTTTTCGAATAAAACAGTCGTTTTATCACTTAATAACAATTCTGCTGGATTTGGCGGAATTGGCCCAGAAGGCATAACATAAAAGTTATTATAACCTTTAACTTTATGAATAAATGGATCGATATCATCATTTTTAGTTGATAGATAATTCGTAACTCCTATATTTTCAGTCTTAATATATTCGTGAATTTTAGGATTACGAATATCCATACCTATTAAAGCAATTTTTTTACCCGTTAATGCCAAAGTTGCAGCTAAATTACTCGAAACAAAAGTTTTTCCTTCCTTAGGTAAAGTTGAAGTAACAAAAATTACTTGTGCTTGATCATTCAACTCTGTGTCTAATAAGAAGTTAAGGTTTGAACGAATAATTCTAAGCGCCTCAGCAATTATTGAATTTTTAGATACTATTTCAAAAGTATTCTCAGAATCGTACTCTGGTATTTCACCTAAAATTGGAATCATTCCAAGAATTTTCTCTAAATCTCTTCGATTTCTAACTTTATTATTTAACACTTTAATTAAATATAAAATAGTTGCAGGTATTGCAAAGCCAATAATTAAAGCCGCTAAATACAAAATAGACGATTTAGGCGTGGTTGATATTTTGGATGCAACTGCAGAATCGATAACCTTAGCATTAGATGTGGTTACAGCTAAAGATATTGCAGTTTCCTCACGCTTTTGCAACAAATATAAATATAACTGCTCTTTAATATTTTGCTGTCTACCTAAGTTTTTATTCTGTCTTTCTAATGTAGGAACACGCTGAATATTACTATTATATTTAACATTCTGCTCTTTTAAATTTTGTTTTTGTAACTCGTAATTTGTTTTTAGTTGAACTAAACTTGATATTATACTTTGATGCAAGTCTAATAACTTATCTTCTAACTGTAAAACTTTATCGTTTTTAGGACCAGCATCTTGTAAAATTCTTTTTCTATCTAACACCAACTGATTATAATTTGTAATCAATAAACTTGTTGGGGTACTCAGTGAAATAATATTTTCGGGCAAAACATTAAAATTATTATTATTTTGCACATAATCTAACATGCTATTAATAACCTTAATCTGAGTTTCGGCCTCTAATTCTTTTACTTTAAAATCATTTGCTCCAGTAGCAAAAAGATAGGCTTCTGTTTCTAAATCTGTTAAATGGTTCGATTTCTTAAAACTTTCTGTTGATCGTTCCACAACATCCAATTCATCAGAAATTAGTTTTATACGCTCGTCAATAAATTTAGACGTGTTATCAAAAACAATGTTTTTATCTAATATAACATCATTATTATAGACCTTTACTAAATAATTTAAAAATGCTTCCGATTTATCTTGTAATGGACCAACAATACTTATTTCAATAATATTGGTGTTTTTATTTACTCTTTCTATCTTAATATTTTCGAGATAACTATCTACAATTTGATCAATTGGATAATATGTAACAGCAATTTCAAAAGGTTTTTCTAAATATTTTGTATAATTTTTAGTTTTTACAAGGGTAATTGTACCTTGAGGTACATTAATAACCTCACCAAAAGTATAGGTATTAACTTGTTTACTCGATGCATCTGTAAGTTCAAAACTAACCTCATCAATTCCTTTAACTTGATAAAGGGTTTGAATATTTTGAAAACCTTCATTAAAAGATGTAAAAAACACATCAAAAGGTCGATTACTGTATATTTCTTGATTTTTTATATTGCCCTCGATTACATACGAAACATTCAAATTTAGTTGTCGTATTGTACTTTGTATGATTGAGCGCGATCGTAACATTTCTATTTCATTATCTAAATTCGTATTTAGATTTGAAAATGTTCCCAGGTCTGAAAACACAGCCATTGTAGGATCAGAAATACCATTATTTCGATTGTTATCTTTAATCAAAATAGTAATATCTGCCTTATATTGAGGAATTGTATAGCGTAAAAATAAATATACCGAAAGTATTGTAATAAAAATACTTAGCGCGATCCAAATCCAGTTTCGAAAAAAGTAAAAAAACACCTCTTTTACATCAGAAAAAGTGGAGAATTGAAATCTTTTATCACTAGAAATTACGTTTTCTTCTTGCATATTATCTGGTGAAAATTAAAATTGCACTAACTAATAGAGAGATGATCGAGATGGTTATAGAAACACTTGGTCCAAATTTTGAACTATTCAATTTAACTTGGTTAGGCTCAACATAAACCACATCGTTTTGTTTTAAATAATAATACGGCGAATTAATAATTTCTGAATCGGTTATATTAATAGAAACTATTTCCTTTTTTTCTTCGGTTTCTCTAATAATTTTAATGTTTTGCCTTTCTCCGTAAACAGTTAAATCACCAGCATTAGCAAGGGCATCAAAAATTGTAATTCTTTCACTATCAATAGTAAAAGTTCCGGGTTTATTTACTTCGCCTAATACCACGTATTTAAAGTTAGAAATTCTTAAACTTACCATCGGATCTTTGATATAATCTTTCAAAATGTTTTTTAAATGATTAATCGCTTCAGTTCGAGTTAATCCGGCTAATTTAACATTTCCTAGTTTTGGCATTTGAACGTAACCATTTGCATCAACCAAATAAGTTAGAAGTAAATTATTATTATCAGACGTTCCATCAATTCTATTGGTTGACAAAGCGAATCTGCGAATATTAAATGGTTCAGAAATTTCAGGGTTATCAGAGGTTATTACAATTTGTAAAACGTCGTCAGGTTCAATTAAAACTTCTTTAAATATATTGGCTGTAGAATCGGCTGTATTATTAATCAAATAAACCATCTTGTCCTTTGATGCACAAGATGTTATAATAAAAATACTTAGTATAAAAAAAGCTTTAGTGAGTAGTTTCATAATCCTATATTAAAAATCTAAATCGCTGTATTTAGAATTTTTACTTTTAAATTCAGGCACAATATACTTCATTTGTGATACAAGTTTGCAACGATCTTCATTATTTGTTAACATTTTTTTTAACTTTTCAATGTTAGAACAAATAATATCATAATCTGGATACGTATCAATAGCTATTGTAATTTTTTTATTGTAGGTTTCAATAGACTTACTAGAATCGGATAACAACTCCTCATATAACTTTTCACCAGGTCTTAATCCAATCACTTCGGTTTTAATATCTTTTTCAGGTTCAAAACCAGCCAATCTAATCATTTTATGAGCAAGATCGATAATTTTTACTGGTTTACCCATATCAAATAAAAATATTTCGCCACCTTTTCCCATTGCTCCTGCTTCTAATACTAATTGACAAGCTTCTGAAATTGTCATAAAATATCGAATAATATCTGGATGGGTAATGGTTAATGGTCCACCTTGTTTAATTTGACGTTGAAATAAAGGCACAACAGATCCGTTAGAGCCTAAAACATTACCAAATCGGGTTGTAATAAATTTAGTTTTAGTATTAGGTGTATAAGCTAAAGCTTGTATATATTTTTCTGCAATACGTTTACTCGCTCCCATTACATTGCTAGGATTCACAGCTTTGTCAGTAGAAATCATCACAAACTTTTCTACTTTATATTTTAAACTTAAATCAGCAACGTTTTTAGTCCCAAAAACATTAGTATTAATGGCTTGTTCAGGATTAGCTTCCATTAACGGTACATGTTTATAAGCTGCGGCATGATAAACATAATTTGGTTCAAATTTTTCAAAAATATTTTCTAGCGAGTTGTAATCTCTAATATCGCAAATAATAACCTTTAAGCCAATGGTTGAGGCTGAACCAAAAATTTCAATGTATAAATCGTGCAGCGCACTTTCAGCAAAATCTAATAAAATAAGTGATTTAGGTTGGTATAAAATAACTTGTTTAACAATTTCACTTCCAATAGATCCGGCTGCACCGGTTATTAAAATTACTTTGTCTTTAATGTTATTTTCGATAGCCGTTTTATCTAAAGTAATTGTGTCGCGACCAAGTAAATCAATTATATCAAAATTTTTAATTCCGGTTACCTTACTCGGTTTGTCAAAAGATTTAACCGTTGATGCAGAAAATACTTTGTAATTATAAGCAATACAATCGTTAACAATTTCTAAAAT
>Ga0233372_1000293_pt1 | contig 23202 bp, 26 predicted proteins | sample ElkDunMinimDraft_4_FD_191538 | JGI IMG/M metagenome (GOLD analysis project Ga0233372, IMG submission 191538) | Fecal eukaryotic communites from dung pellets of Tule Elk in California, USA - Elk Dung D8 | ecosystem: Host-associated > Mammals > Digestive system > Large intestine > Fecal | place... | reverse complement strand
TTTGTCTAGCATCAGATTTTTCATCAGCAACAACTGGAGCTTTTTCCTCTTCTTTTTCTACTTTTGAATCGTTTCCAAGACTTCCTTCTGCAAACATTTTTTCATACATCTCAAAAGTTTGTCTAGCATCAGATTTTTCATCAGCAACAACTGGAGCTTTTTCCTCTTCTTTTTCTACTTTTGAATCGTTTCCAAGACTTCCTTCTGCAAACATTTTTTCATACATCTCAAAAGTTTGTCTAGCGTCAGATTTTTCAGCATTATCAATAGTTTTAATTAACTCTTGGGTTGTATTAGATATTTGAATATCAGGAACTTCTGGCACAGCGTTTTTGCCAAAACTTCCTTCGTTAAACATTTTTTCATATAATTCATATGTTTTACGGAGCTCATCATTAGCAATAATAACAGGTGGCTTACTTAATGATTCAGGAGATTTTGTTTCTACTATACTTTTGGTTGTACTATTATCAGGGATGACTTCTTGATATTTTTCTATCTTATCAATTTTATCTTCCGTTTTAGCAATTGGAAGAGTAGGAGCTATAGGATCTTTTACTGTATTAATAGAAGAAAAAGTATTATTTATAGATTCGGCCTTTTTAAAAAGACAATAACCAGAAACTGTTTTAGATAAATTTAAACAAGTTATATCACTGTAGGTATAATAAAATTCAGCAAGAGTGGCGTCTATCGGTAAATTAAAGTATGTAGGTAAGTTTTCTTTTCTCATAAAGCGTAAATTATTGTGGAAAAAATAATTAAAATAAACTAAAAATATTTATTTTTATTAAAACTACAATTTTAATAAAAACTGCCTTAAAAATAACATAAATAAAAAGATTTAAGCTTTTTTTTCTTTTAAAATTTCAATAAAATTTACAATTATTAGGCTAAATAATTCAGCCTCTTTTATTATTTATAGATTGGTTTTTCAGAATATTCACCAATAATTAGCAAAGCTCGATTGTCTTCTAATTCATTAAGGTAGTCAGATAAGAATTTTAAATGCGAATTAATTTCTTTAAGTATTTCAGAAAGTGTTTTTATTTCATAAATATAAATAATTTGAGCCAGCTCTTTTTGAATAATAATTTTATATTTTGTAGTAAAATCATCAATGATATTTAAAAGGTATGCCGATTCTTCTGAAGTTATATAATAACAATTCTCTTTAAGTTTAATTTTATTAACTATTGTTGGGGGCAGGTTTTCTTTAATAATATTTATAATACATTCAACAATAGTTTTATAATTTTTAATAGTTTTTGTTGATAAACTTTTTCGTCTTAACCATTCTTCAGAAATTATTGGTTCATAATCATTTTTCAGAAAATCATTATTAAAAGTAATCTTTTCTGAAGAATTAATTATAGCTAGTGTTAAGTTGAAATTTTTCATTAATAAACTTTATTTATGTTAGCTCCTGTTAAATTAAACAAAAAAATGTTAAAGTGAATGTTTTTTTATGAAATATTGCTGTAAATTTAGAAAACTATTAATTTATTTGATTCTTACACTAATTTTAAATATAAAATGAAAAAAGCTTTAATCATAACTTTTGTATTTTCACTTATATCAACTTCTAACTTAGAAGCACAAATTTTAATACCTCAAACAAGTTCTAGATCTAATATTGAGCAAATTGTAGGGTTAACTAAAATTAAATTAGATTATGCACGACCAAGTATTAAGGGACGAACTGTTTATGGTGAACTTGTTCCTTATGGAAAAATATGGAGAACAGGTGCTAACGAAAATACGACAATTGAATTTACAACTAATGTTAAATTCGGAAATACTGATGTTAAAAAAGGAAAATATGCAATTTATTCACTACCAAAAGCTGATAATTGGGAAATAATTCTTTACAATGATATTAATAATTGGGGAACACCCGAGAAATGGGATGAAACTAAGGTTATAGCTAGAGCTATTGCAAAACCAGAAAGTACTTCTAGACCTATAGAAAATTTTACTATAGGTTTTAATAATATTGATACGAATGGTGCGGATATTGAATTGTCTTGGGAAAAAACTATAGTAGCTGTTAAAATTAGTGTACCTACCAATGAAATAGCTATGAAAAGTATTGAAAGTACATTAGCAGGACCAAAGGCAGGAGATTATTATGAAGCCGCTCAATATATTTACCAATCTAATGGCGATTTAAATAAAGCTTTAATTTGGGTTAATACTTCAATTAATTTAAGCAAATCTGAAACACCTTTTTGGTATTTTAGATTAAAAGCCTTAATACAATCTAAATTAGGAGATTATAGAGGTGCTATCGATTCTGCAACAAAATCTTTAGAAGGCGCTCAAAAGGCAAACAATGCTGAATATATTAAATCTAATACGGATTCTTTAAAAGAATGGAGTAAAAATTTATAAAAAAAGAGAGCTTAAATTAAGCTCTCTTTTTTTATAAATTTTAAAATGGTAAATCACTATCATCTGGATCTTTATCCATTTGCTGCTTTGGTATCTGTACGTTATTATTTGTTCCTTCTTGTTGTTTAGTAGTGGACGAGGGTCCATCAATAAACTGTATTTCTTTAACAGTACAAACAGTTACAGCAACAGCTTGTCCATCTTTTATATAAGCGTCAGCACTAGCTTTACCAGTAACCAATAACTTAGTTCCTTTTTTTACATAGTTTGCTAAATTTGGAGAAGTGGTATATCTAATGCATCTAAACCAATCGGTTTTGGTCTGCTTTACACCTTGATTATCTTTCCAACTTTCAGTAACTGCAATATTAAATCTAATGGCAAATTTGTTGTTTTCAAATTGATGCGTTTCTGCATCACTGCCAACGTTTCCAAGTAAAATTAACTGATTCATAAGTAATTGTGTATTGGTTTTACTAAATATACAAAAAATTAATAAACAGCTTTTAAGTTATTTATAAAATAATTCTCGGGTGAATACTCAAGATTATTTAATTCTGAAATAAGTAATTTTTTAGGCACATAATCTTTATGTTCAGTTCCATAATTAATTCTAATCATACTAATTGGTGACGTGAATAAATCTTCAAAGTTAGCTTTAGAAAATAAAAAATAATTTGCTAAAACTCTGGTATTTTGATTGTTTTCTGGATTTCTAATTAATTGACTACATCTATCAAAAGCTGACAATAAAGTTATTATTTTGCCATTTTGTAGCTGAACGAATAGCTTTGCATTTTTATCAATACATAATGTAGGAATAAAATTAGAATTTGCTTCTATTAATTGTGTATATAAATATAAAACACCGCCGTCATTAACTAGTGAAAAATTTAAAATTTCTTTTCTATCACCAAAAATCTTTTCATCAATAACATATTCTACGGTTTTTTTTATGTCGATAGAATCATTTTTTTCATGAAAATCAATTTTAGCTTCAGGAAATTTTTCTTGAGAAAAAACGGGTAATCCTACAAATAGGATAAATAATAAGATAATTTTTTTCATAGTTAAATTTTGGTGCAAATAAGTATTGTTTTTTGATTATTTATTGTTGTTGTTGCAAATGTATAAATAAAACCTCCGTCAGATATTTTGAATTTCTTTTTTAATTCATCTACTGTTAAATTAAAATTTCGGGTAGTTACATTCATTTTCTGACCTTTTAAAAATTGATTAGCATTTTGTTTATTAAATTCAAAAAAATGATCAACTTTAAAACTACGTCCTGGAAAATTTTCGATTAAAACATCGGATGTATAAATATGTGAATGTTGGTGTAATTTAAATAAATTTAATTGATTTGCAACAGAATTAAATAAGCCTGATTTCATAATTGCTGCATTAGGTTCGTAAACAAATTGTTTAGGCAGGCTATAGGATGTACTACTGTCATCTTCAATAATATGTTCAAAAACTTGATTGTTATTTTTACTTAAATTTATTGTTTTTAAAATGATTTTTTCTGAATAGTCTTTTTTAATTTCTATTAAAAACTCTTTCACTTCATTATCTAGAGCAATAATGTACACTTTTTTAACATTTTTCAATTCAGAAATAGCTAAAGAAATATCTAAAATAGGAGAGTTCTTAATCAGGATAGAATCAGAGAATTCAAAATAAAAATCAAGCAATTCGGGCACATTAGGCAAACAGTCTTTTAACATAAAAACTTTGCCTTTTAGATCGTTTCTACGAGATGGATCTACATAAATCCAGTCAAACTTACGGTTTAATTTTTTTAATATGTCTGTTGAATCGCCAGCAATACAATTAATATTTTCTGCATTTAAAACTAAAGCATTTTGTGCTACAATTTTTGATAGCTCAGCATTTAACTCACAGTGAACAACTTCTTTAAACTGCTTAGTAAAATAAAAATCATCTATTCCAAAACCTCCTGTTAAATCTATAAGTGAATTGCCTGCAATTAAATTTGCTTTATATTGTGCCGTTGCCTCAGACGATGTTTGCTCAATGGATAATTTACTAGGATAAATAATATTTTTTGTTGCAAACCAAGTTGGTAATTTGTTTTTAGCTTTTTGTTTTGCAGCAATTTGATTTATAATATCTGACCAAACAATTCCAGGAAAAGGATTTTTAGTTAGAGCTAGTTTATTAATATCTGTATTTAAATTAGCTTCTATAAATTTTTGAACGTTTAAGTCTAGCAAATCTATATTCATAGCTATTTTATTAAATTAGTTATTTGAAATAACATAATTGCAGTGGCTTGAACCACATTCATGCTACTGTTTTTACCGTACATATCAATATGAACTTTCTGGTTGGCTAATTCAATTAAACTTTGTTGAATACCGTTAATCTCGCTACCTATAATTAAATAAATGGGCTTATCGTTTAATTTTAAATTATTTAAAGCAATACTGTCATCAGTAATTTCAAGAGCTAATATTTGTGCATCAATATTTTTTAATTGATTGATTATTGTACTTGTTTCTTCAACCAATTCAAAAGGAACAACTCGATGTGTGCTACGTGAAGTTTTATTTATTTTTCTGTCAATAAAAGGAATTTTTTTTCCTAATAGAATTATTTTTTCTACACCATAAGCTTCTGCAATACGAAATAGAGAACCGATATTTTCTTGAAAATAAATATGATCGGAAATTATAGTTATTGGAAATTTTTGGCTTGTAAATTGATTTTGACTATGAGTTAACTGTTCAGACATTTTATTTGAATTGCTTTTGAGAAGTTAAGACTATTTGTTCCTAGTATTTATAGGCAGTACAAAAGTACAATTCTATTTTTAATAATTTTAAACAAAGACCGCTGAACCATAATTATCATACAATTCATTTTGACTAAATAAAAAAGGCAAGAAAAACTCTTGCCTTTTAATTATTTTTTATAAAAAAATTCATTTTTATTTATGATACCTTTTGATTTTTCTTCGGCTTCTTTAGCTCGTAATTCTACACGTCTAATTTTTCCAGATATTGTTTTAGGTAATTCAGTAACAAATTCAATAACTCTTGGCATTTTATACGGAGCTAAATGTTCGCGAGAATAATTAAATAATTCTTCGGCTAATTGTTGGTTAGGTTCACAATCGTTATGATTTGATAATACTACAAAGGCCTTCACTTCAAAGCCTTTTACAGGATGTGGTGTGCCAACTACAGCAGATTCTAAAACACATTCATTTTCTAATAAAACTGACTCAACCTCAAACGGTCCGATACGGTAATCTGATGCTTTAATAACATCATCATCTCTACCAATAAACCAAATATATCCATCAGAATCTCTATACGCTTTATCACCAGTATAATATAAACCATGTTTAAAAGCTTGCTTTTCGCGCTCTTTATCAAAAAGGTAACCTTTAAAAATTCCGTTAATATGCTCACCTTGGGTCATACGGATGCAAATATTACCTTCTTCGTTATCAGGCTGAATTAAGCCATTATCGTCAGCAATAACAACATCGTATAAGAAAAGTGGTTTACCCATTGATCCAAATTTAATTAAATCACCAGATAAATTTCCAACAATACAAGTAGATTCGGTTTGTCCAAAACCATCACGAATAATAATACCCGTACCGTCTTTCCATTCTTCAATTACTTCAGGATTTAGTGGTTCGCCAGCAGCTACACATTCTTTTAATGAAAATTTATATTGCTTTAAGTCTTCTTGAATCAACAAACGTAAAACCGTTGGTGGTGCACATAAAGTTGTTATTTTATGTTTTTCTAATAAACTTAAAGTGGTTTTAGCATCAAAACGATTTAATGTATGGTATGCAAAAATTGTAGCACCCATATTCCAAGGAGCAAAAAAACTACTCCAAGCAAACTTAGCCCAGCCAGGTTGTGAAATATTATAATGAATATCATCTTTACCTAATCCAATCCAAGATGTTGTAGTTAAATGTCCTAGAGTTAAACTTAAATGGGTATGACAAACAATTTTAGGTAGCCCCGTTGTACCAGAGGTAAAAAACATAAAAAGTGTATCATTTGGATTATTTTCAACCCCTTTAGCTACATCAGATTCTTTTGCAATATCCTCTAAACTATACCATCCTTCACGAGTTCCTTCAGCGATGATTTTTACTGGAATTTGTTTTCCAATTAACTGTTCGGCCTCTTCAGTTTTATAGGCATTTTCTTGATCCGCAAAAACTACTTTTGGAAATGTTTTTTCAAATCTATATACCAAATCCTTTGTTCCTAGAATTGAAGCTGCCGGAATCATTTGAAAACCTCCCTTAATATTTGTAAGTATAGAAACCCAAGTAATAGGTTGTAACATCATTTGAGTTAATAAAATATCTCCTTGTTTAACGCCTTTATTATTTAAAAAATTTAATAACTGGTTTGTCCATTTAGATAACTTTATATATGAATATTCAGTTACTAATTCTCCATCTGTCCATAATAAGGCTGTTTTTTCTGGATGATTTGTTGTGTGAATCTCTTCGAAAACATCAACAACCCAATTCATTTTTTCTGGCTTAGTAATAGTATAATTTTGTAAATCGACATATTTCTTATCGCCTAATAACGCGATAACATCATTAAATAACTTTTTCATAAATTTTAATACGTGTTTTTTATTTATTTTGCTAAACACAATATAATAAATATATATGACTACAAAATATTTTTTTAAGACTTTTTTGTAGTCTTATTTTTATACTATTAAATTATGTTGAAAAGGTTATATTTATAAATAAATTTTAACAAATTAAGATGAGAGTTTCAAGAATTTTTTTAACGGTTGATATTGTTTTGTTTCGAAAACTAGATTTAGAAACTCAAATACTATTAATTAAACGTAAAAATGAGCCCTTTAAAGAACATTGGGCATTACCAGGAGGTTTTGTTGATGAGGGAGAAGATATTGAATGCGCTGCTTTACGTGAATTGAAAGAGGAAACTTCAATAGAATTATTTACTTTGAAACAATTAGGCGCTTTTGGTAAACCAAATAGAGATCCAAGAAGTCACGTTGTCAGTATTGCGTATTTTGCTTTTGTTTCAAGTAATACAGTTGCAATTGCTAATGATGATGCCAAAGAAGCGGAATGGTTTTATTGTAACGATTTACCCAAACTAGCATTTGATCATATTGATATTATTAAAAAAGCAATTGATTTATATATTTAATTCTGAATAGAATAGCGAAAAATCTAGCTTATTAATATTAGTTTTATTTAAAAAAAATATATTTTATATAAAAAGCCTCTTGACATTTTACTTTATGGCAAGAGGCTTTTATATATTTTTTATAGTTTTACTTTTTATTTTGATAATCTACAAAATTTTTAAAATCTGAGGAAGATGGTAATTCAAAAATTTCTAAATCAAAATATGATACAGATGCTAAAATGTGATCAAAAATATCAGCAACTATATATTCGTAGTTTTTCCAAACTTTATCTTTACTAAAAGCATAAATTTCTAAAGGAATTCCTTTATCAGTTGGTTGCAAATGACGAACCATTAACATCATATCCTGATTTAATACGTGTTGCGACTGTAAATATTCAGTTAAATATTTTCTAAACAACCCAAAATTAGTAAGGTTTCGTCCATTAATTAAAATACTCTTATCAATATTATTTTTGGTATTATATCGTAAAATATCTTTCTGTCTATGGTCAATATAATTAGTTATTAGGCTTATTTTTTTAAAATCTTCTAATTCACTGTCTTTAACAAATCTAATTGAACTTTCCTTTATAAAAATATGTCTTTTTATTCTTCGTCCATTCGAGTCAAACATCCCTCTCATATTTACAAAAGAGTCCGATATCAAACTATAGGTTGGAATTGTTGTGATGGTATTATCAAAATTTTGAACCTTTACTGTTGCTAAATTAATTTCTGTAACAAAACCGTCAGCTCCAAATTTTTGTAAAGTTATCCAATCTCCAATACGTAATAAATCATTAGCAGATACTTGTAAACTGGCTACGAATCCTAAAATAGTATCTTTAAAAATTAATAATACAATTGCAGAAATAGCTCCAAAAGAAGCTAAAATAGCGCTAATATCAACATTAAATAAAGTTAAAAGGATAGATAAAAATCCAAAAATCCAAATAATTATGTTTACAACCTGAATATAACTATCGATTGGTTTGTCTTTAAAACGATCTATTTCTTTTAACTGATCCTTAAAAGCTTTAGCAAAGCTAGTTAATATAAAAATTATAGTAAAAACGGTTGCAACATCTAAAATTTTAAAATAAAAATGTTTTAAATTAAGATGTTCATTTAATAAAAATGGACCAATTTTATATAAAAAGTATAAGGGTGCTATGCGAGCTGAATTTCTAAAAAAATGATTTTTAACTAGAAAGTCATCAAATTTAAATTTTGTTTTATCAGAAATACGTTCAGTAATAAATAATAAGGCTGATCTAAATAAAACTCTTAGAACATAAGCTATTATAATTATTAGTATTGAGTTTAATGCCAAGCCAAAATATACGGCATAATATTCTTGTAAACCAATAGCTCGAAATAAATCAGGCAATATTTTAAAAATATCAATCATTTACTCCTAAGCTTTTTTACAATATTTATATTCAACCCAAAATGTAGCAAAGGGTAGAAGAGAGGCTAAAAAAATTAATGCTATATCTTTAAGTGTCCATTTTTGAGGTTTTATTAAAAATAGTGCCAGTACTATATAAATAATAAAAAAAAGACCATGTGCCCAACCAAATGGCTTAGCAAGTATTTGATATAAATCTTGAAAAAAATATTTATTAATAAACATGTTGTAAAATAATAGAATCCAAGAAATACCTTCTAAAAAAGCAATAATTTTAAAGTTTTTAAGCATTATAAGTTTAATTTAATTACCAAAAATAAGCTTTCTTTTAGACTTTAGTGTTAAATATAAATAAAAAAGGACTTACAAAATGCAAGTCCTTTTTTATTATGTAAAATAGAAGTTAAGCTTTAAATTTAACTAACAATTTATTATATTCACGTAAATCAGCAATATTTGTCTTATTATCTAAATCTAATAAAAGTGAAATTAAATAGTCTAAACTTTCCAAATTATTTTCATTAGCTAACTCAACTTCATTAGCAGCTTGTTCTTCTTCAGACTCAAACGGATCATCGTCTGGAATTGGAATTAAAAACGCATGGTTCGCTTCAATATGTTCATATGTTAAGCGTAAGGCCTTAACCAAAACTGGATTTTGTTCTTCTAAAGCATACTCACGTAATTTTTTTAAATCAGCTACTAAAGGTTGAGCAACAAATCCATTTTTAAATAAATCTTTTTGGATCTTATTAATTAATTTTTGCGCATTTGGATTCTCCACAGTAAAATTGAATTAGATTATGTAACAAAATTAAACTAATCATTTTTTTAATACAAGTAATTCTTGATATTTTAATTTTAACTGTAGTATTAACGATGAATGATAATTAATATTATGTAAAATAGAGTTTGTTTATCTTTAAAAAAATGTATATTTATAATAAAAAGCTTATGAAAACAATTTTCGAAACTGATAGACTTTATATAACCACGATTGAATCTGAAAATGATATAATTGCATTATATGAAAATATCTATAATAATAATGAAAACTTAAGTTTTTTGAATTTTAAAGAAAAATTTACATTAAATAATTTAAGATTAAAACTTTTACTTTACAGAAAATATTATAAAGTTGATTTAGGAATCTATATTGCAAAAAATAAAATAAATAATGAGATAATTGCAGAAGCAAGTTTTTTTAATACATTCGATAATATCCTAACCCCTGAAATTGGTTATATTATAAATAAACCATACTGGAATAAAGGCTATGGTACAGAATTAGTTAGAGGAATGATCGACTACTTATTTCTTAAAAAGATTGAAGTTATTTATGCACGAATTAATGCTAATAATATTCATTCCAGTGCTGTTTGTTTAAATAATGGATTTAGTGAACTTTCTAAAGAGTTATTAGATAATGGCATTATTAGACAAACATTAATAATAAAAAGGACCTAATTAAATCAAGTCCTTTTTATAGTACTAAAGAATTTACATTAGAAATATGTCTATATTCAGTAATTCCTTTTTTATTAACTAATGCAGCATGATTACCTAACCATTTTGCAATATGAATATTTCCATTACCTATTACTCTTATAAATTTACCTGTAATATCTCTAAGTTCAACATTACCACTATCATCTGTTAACAAAATTAATGTTCCCTCATTATTTAATTCTGCATAAATAATATTTCCATCTCCTATTTTGTACTGTAAAAATGAATCTTTATAAAGATTCAATCTTCCTTTAATTACTTTTAAATCTAACATAATATATATTTTAATATATCAACGTATATTAAATGTATATATTTCTATATTTAGTTAAAAAGCATAAAAAAAAGGATAAAGTGTAACTTTATCCTTTTTTTTATTAATTTAATTGAAATGATGTAGTTCCAACTAATTCATCTTGTTCAAAAACATTTACAAAAAAGTAACCTTTGTCTAAGTCTTTAACAGGTAACTCATGTTTAATAGTAACTGTCTTTCCTTGAAAATCTATTTGCTCAGAAAAACTATATGTTAAATATTTTTCTCCAAATAAAATTGTTTCATTTTGACCAACTACGTTATTGTTACTGTCAATAATCTGAATGTAGTATAATTTTTCTCCTTTCGAAGCTAATTTATTTGCAGCAATTGCAAATTCTACTTCTAATACATCCGCTTTACTAGCTTTTTCAGTATTCTTTAAAGAACTTCCACCAAATAAACCGCCTTTTTTATATGCATTAGATTTTACATCTGTAATTACTAATTTAGAAGCTTCTGCAACTTTAGAGTTTAAAATTTCAGTTTCTTCAGCTAATTTATTAACAATTTCTTTTGAAGAATTCAATTCAAGAATAGTACTATCTCTTTCAACTGTTAATTGCTGATTTTCTGCTTTTAATTGTTTGTTTTCAGCTAATAATTTATCAGATTCTTTTTTCAATGCAAAAAATGAATCTTTATATTTTTTTAAACTTTGAACATCATCCTGAGCCTTTTTTAGCTCATCTTGTAAAGTGATTAACTTATCTCTTTCTGCAATTAACTCAGAAGATAATGACGTATTTTCAGCAATTGCAGCATCTAATTTAGCTATAGATTCTGTCAATTCTGAGTTTAATTGATCTTTTTCCGAAGTCATTGTATTAACAGTTGACGTGTGGTCACTATTCATTTTGAAAATGTAACCTAAACTTCCTATTAATAATAATGCCAAAACGGCAATAATAATTTTTGGCCCCTTATTATTTGAGCTCTTTTCTTCAACTTTTGTTTCCATAGATTTTTTTTATTTTATAATGAATTTGATGTTGTAAATTTAATATTTAAAATATAAAAAGCTTATTTTTGTTTAAAAATATTTTTTTAAATGTCATATTTTAACAAAATAAGCTCTACGTATTTAAATGCTATTATTAAATTTCGAAATAATGAAATTAAATTAGGCGAACGTATTTCTATACCCAAAGATAATGAAAATGTTGAGAATTTTATTATTAATACTGAAGCTGAATTCATCATCTTCGGTATTGAGGAAGATTTTGGAGTTATAGCGAATAACGGAATTGCAGGAACTAAAAAATCTTGGTTAGAATTTGCTAATTCTTTTGTTAATATTCAGAATAATGTTTTTTTAAAAGGTAAAAAAATAGCCGTATTAGGAGCTTTTAATTTCGATTCAACTATTGATATTTATAATAACTTTAACGTTAAAAACGCTGAATCTATTCAAAAATTATACAAGGTAGTAACTTTAATAGATAAAGAAATATCCTATTTAGTCGCAAAAATAATAGAAGCTGGTAAAACTCCTATTATTATTGGCGGTGGGCATAATAATGCATACGGCAATATTAAAGGTTTATCTTTAACTAATAATAAAAGTGTTAATGTTATTAATTTTGATGCACATACTGATTTTAGAAATTTAGAAGGTAGACACAGTGGTAATGGTTTTTCTTATGCATACGATCATGGCTTTTTAAAAAAATATTTTGTTTTTGGAGTTCACGAAAACTATTTATCTAAATCAATACTAAAAAATATAGAAGCAACTCACGGCGATGTTATTTACAATACTTATGAGGAATTAATAGTTCGTGATGAGAAAAAAATTGATAATGAATTTAAAAAAGCTCTAAACCATATCAATAATACGTGCTTTGGTGTTGAATTAGATATGGATTCTATAATTAACATTCCCGCTTCAGCCCAAACTCCAAGTGGATTTAGTATGGAACAAGCCCGAAAATTTGTTCATTTTTTTGGTTCACAAAAAAATGCGGCCTATCTACATATTTGTGAGGCTGCCCCTCACCTTTCATCGAATACTAACGCTGCTCAAGTTGGTAAAGCAATGGCTTATATTGTTTCAGACTTTATAAAAGCTAAAATTAATAGCCTAGAAAAGTAGATTTTATTGTATTTTTGTAATATGAAATTTATAGATTTAAAACTTTCTAATAACATATTAGAAGCCATTAATGAAGTTGGATACATTGATGCAACACCTATTCAAGAAAAAGTAATTCCAGATATTATCTCTGGAAATGATATTGTTGGATGTGCACAAACAGGAACTGGAAAAACAGCGGCTTTTGCTATTCCGATTATAAACTCTTTGCATCGTATTGTAGGTTCTGGAAAAAAAGTTAAATATATACGCACAGTAATTTTAGCACCAACTCGTGAATTAGCACAGCAATTAGGCGAAAATTTTGATTTATTTACTCCGTATACAAGTATAAAATCATTAGTTATTTATGGTGGTGTAAACCAGGTACCACAAGTAGATCAATTAAAAGAAGGAGTTGATGTTTTGATTGCTACGCCAGGTCGTTTTTTAGATTTATATAAGCAAGGTTTTATTAATTTAAATCACATGCATCATTTAGTGATTGATGAAGCTGATTTAATGTTAGATCTAGGTTTTATAAATGATGTAAAAAAAGTAATCAAACTATCGCCAGATAACAGACAAACACTGCTTTTTTCTGCAACAATGCCACTAGAGGTTAGAGAACTTGCCGATGAATTTTTAACAAGACCAAAATATATATCTGTAGATCCTATTTCTTCAGCTGCTGATAATGTTTCTCATAAAGCATACTTAGTTGAAAAAGAAAACAAACGTGATTTATTAAACTATTTAATAAAAGAACAAGAACTTCAAAATATTTTAGTATTCGTACGAACTAAACATAGTGCTGACGCTACTAAAGAATCGTTATTAAAAAATGGATATAAAGTAGATAGTATTCATGGTGACAAATCACAAGTCGCTCGTAATGCTGTTCTAGAATCATTTAAAAATAAAGAAATTGATATTTTAATTGCTACAGATGTTGCAGCTCGTGGTATTGATATTGAAGGTTTACCGTTAGTTATTAATCTTGATTTGCCAAATATTGCTGAAACTTTTATCCATAGAATTGGTCGAACCGGTCGTGCTGGCGCTTCTGGTTTAGCAATATCATTTTGTTCTAAAGATGAAAAAACATATTTAACTGATATTGAAAAACATTTGCGTTTTAAAATTAAGTTAGCAAAAGACAATCCATTTCCTTGGAGACAGGATGATCCTAAAAATGGAGGGAAAAAAGATTTTAGAAAAAAATATAATCCAGGAGTAAATAATAAAACTGGAGAATCATCGAATAGCAGAAAATCAGATAATTCTAAAAAAAATAAAAAACGTTGGTACTAATTTAAGTATATAAAAAAACCTACTATTTATAGTAGGTTTTTTATTTGATATCTTTTACAAAGCTTAGTAAATAAGTTTACTTCTTCTACAATCCACTGTTCATTTTTATCTAGTTCTTTAGCTATAATCTGTGCCACAAGTTCTGCGGATGCAAGAGCTGCTTCTACATCTAAAAAGAGTAATCTAATTCTACGAGCTAAAAAATCTTCTACTTTTAAAACCATTTCATTTCTGATAGAAAAAATTAAACAGGCAATTGTATATGGATAATTAGGATGTATTTTTTTTAGAAATTCTATATTTTCATTCTCAATATTTTTAATCTGAACTAGATCAGACCCATAAAAATAAAGTGGATTGTTTATCTCTGAATTTATTAAATATCCATGTATTTTTAAGTTTTTTGTTTGGCATTTTTTATCAGATAACAAATTTCTGTTAATCGCTTTATCTATAACGTCTTCAGCCATTTTTCTATATGTAGTCCACTTCCCTCCTATAATTGTAATCAAATTACTTTTAGAAACAATTATTTTATGACTTCTAGATATTTCTTTGGTTTTGTCGGTTGTTGTTGCAGCCAACGGACGAAGTCCTGCAAAAACAGATAATATATCCGATTTATTAGGAGAGGTAACTAAATATTTTTTACAATTTTCGAGTATAAAATCAATTTCTACATGTAATGCAGTAGGTTCTAAATCAAAACAATTTACTTTAGTATCAGTAGTTCCAATAATAATTTTATCATGCCAAGGTATAATAAATAAAACTCTTCCATCAGATGTTTTAGGAATCATTAAAGCTTCATCATTTGGATAAAAATGTTTAGGCAAAATAATGTGAATACCTTGACTAGGTTGAATTATTTTCTTAGATATTTTTGAGTCTAACTCTAAAATTTGATCAGCATAAACACCTGTTGCATTGATCACAACCTTTGCCTTGAGCTCATATGTTCTTTTACTTTCAAGATCTGTAGCTACAACTCCAGTTATTTTATCATTAGATTTAATTAAATTATCAACTTTAAAATAATTTAAAGCACTACCTCCAAAATTTATTGCGGTTTGTGCTAAATTAATCCCTAATCGTGAATCGTCAAATTGTCCATCATGATAAGTAGTAAAACCTTTTAAGTTTGAAGCATCTATATTTTTAATTTTTTTTAGGCCTTTACTTTTAGATAAAAAAGTAGATGATCCTAAACTTAATGATCCAGACAACATATCATAAAACTTTAAACCAACTGTGTATAAAATATTGTTGAAGTACGAATAATTAGGTATAATAAACATTAAATTTTTAAACAAATGTGGCGCGTTTTTATACAACAAACCACGCTCAATACTAGCTTCACGCACCAATTGTATATTTCCTTGTGCCAAATAGCGCACGCCACCATGTACTAATTTAGTGGCTTTACTTGAGGTTCCTTTGCAAAAATCTGCCTGCTCTAAAAGTAAGGTTTTATAACCTCTACTCGAAGCATCAACCGCGGTGCCCAATCCAGTAGCTCCACCTCCAATTATTATTATATCCCAAGTTGAATTATTATTTAGTTCTTTAATCAAATGGCTTCTATTCATAAATTAATATATTGGAAACTAAATATAAAAAAAATAGGATAAACAATTAAGTTTATCCTATTTTAATTTTAACAAAAAATATAATATTAGAATTGTAATTTATAAATTTCTTCTAATTGATCATTAGATGAAAGATTTACTTCTAAATCAGTTACATATCCAGAGTTAATTCCATAAACCCAACCGTGAATACTTAATTCTTGGTCATTATTCCAAGCATTTTGTACAATTGATGTTTTAGCTAAATCATAAACTTGTTCTTTAACATTAACTTCAACAAAACGATTAAAACGCTCTTCTTCATTTTCAATAGCATCTAATTCAATGCTATGTAAACGGTAAACATTTTTAATGTGACGTAACCAGTTATCAATTAAACCAAGCGATGAATTACCCATTGCTGCTTTAATACCACCACAACCGTAGTGACCACAAACAATAATATGTTTAACTTTTAAATGATTAACAGCATAATCTAAAACAGATAACATATTCATATCATTGTTTATAACCATGTTTGCAATATTACGGTGTACAAAAACTTCTCCAGATTTTGCACCAATAATTTCGTTTGCTGGAACTCGGCTATCTGAACAACCAATCCATAATAAAGGCGGTTGTTGTCCTTTTGCTAATCCTTCAAAAAATGTTGGATCTGTTGCTAAAGTTTTTTCTACCCAATTTTTGTTGTTATCTAATATTTTTTTATAAAAATCGCTATGTACCATGATAATTTGTTTAATTTTTAGTTTTTATTTACTTCTTCTAATTCTTCAATAACCTCTTTATGAGATGATTTTGCCTTTAAGCGGTAGTTAATTACTTGTTCGTGCTCAATATGAATTAAATTTGAATTAAATTCAGAATTTTCTAATTCATAAGCATCTTTAAATCCAATTAACTTAAGGTCAATATTCTTTTCTACAGTTTTAAAATCCTTAAATTCTTGAATTAAATCTAAAACATCGTGTGCAATATAAACCGTATCCGAAGCATTGATAACCACTTTAGAGTTTTTTGGAATATTAACTAATGTTTTTTTGATTGCTGCTTTATTTAAAAACGAAACTTCTTGAGCTAAATCAATATAAATTACATCACCTTCGTGATAATCTTCTTTTTTAAAGTAATACGCACGTTTAATATTTCCTCTTAAAATAAAAACTACGGCTATTACCATACCAATTGCAACAGCTTTTAATAAATCTAAAAATACAACTGCAGCTAAAGTGGCAATAAATGGAGCAAATTGGTATTTACCTTTATGCCAAAAATGTAAAATAATTGATGGTTTAGCTAATTTATAACCTACTAAAATTAATACTGCCGACAGAGTAGCTAATGGAATTTTATTTAGAATAAATGGAATTGATAAGGCACACAGTAATAATAAAACACCGTGAATTATAGCAGACATTTTTGTTTTTGCACCAGCATTAACATTAGCTGAAGAACGAACTACAACTGATGTCATTGGTAAACCACCAAGCAATGCACTTACCATGTTACCAATACCTTGTGCTTTTAATTCAACATTTGTATCTGTAACTCTTTTTTGAACATCTAAACGATCAGATGCTTCAATACATAATAATGATTCGATTGAAGCAACTACTGCAATTGTAATAGCAACAACCCAAACCGATGAGTTTGTAATCGCTGTAAAATCGGGTAAAATAAAAACATTCCCTAAATCACTTAACGATGAAATTAATGGTAGACTTACTAATTGTTTAGCATTAACAATTGCTAACGAAGAACCCGAAATAATAAACAATTCATTTAAAACAATTCCTGCAAATACAGCTGCTAGAGCTCCAGGAACTACTTTTAATTTTTTTAACATTGGTACTCTATCCCAAGCTAACAATATAGATAAAGAGATTATTGTTATTAATAAGGCACCATAATGAATATTTGCAAAAAGATCAGCAATACCAGAAGAAAAGTTAGCTAAACCAATCTTTTCTGTATAACCAAAAGCTAGAGGTAATTGCTGTAATAAAATCATTAATCCAATACCTGCTAACATTCCCTCAATAACATTATTAGGGAAATAGTTGGAAATAGCACCAGCTTTTAAAAATCCTAAAGCTAATTGTATAACTCCAGCTAATAAAACAGCTAATAAAAAAACATTAAAAGCATTATCAAACTGCATAATTGCAGTTAAAACAATAGCTGTTAGACCCGCTGCAGGACCAGAAACCGAAACATGTGATTTACTTAAAAAACCAACTACAATACCACCTATAACTCCAGAAATAATTCCAGAAAATAAAGGCGCACCAGAAGCCATTGCAATTCCTAAACATAAAGGTAAGGCAACTAGGAACACTACTAAACCTGATGCAAAGTCAGACTTTAGGTGTCCAAAAATATTTATTTTTGACATAAAATTTTGAAATAATATAAAATTAAAAACATCCATTTTAATGGATAATTCTAGATTACAAAACTTGTTAAGTTGTAACTATCTTTTTAAAATTATACTAATTCGGGTGGTGGGATAAAAATTTCATTGAACACAGTGATCACTGCATCCTTATAAGCATGAATATTTTTTTTGGTGCTTTTTGCACGAAGTGAAGAGAAGCAAGAGTTATTATTTACTAAAAATTCATTATAATTTTTTTCGTAGTTTTTTTGCTCTAATTCTTTTTCTTCTTCTGTTATAGATAATGTAATAGCATGGCTATTCTCTTCAACTAACAAATTTATAATTGTTGGAGCTGACAGAAAACTAAACCATAAAATAAGAAATATTTTTGCTGCTATATTCATACAATACAAATATAAATCTTTTACTGTTAAAAAAAAGTCAAAAAAAGATAAAAACTCATTTTTGTATCTTTTTTTGACTTTTTTAAATTGATATTAACGTATTAATCTTGTAACCAAGCGTCTAACATCCATAATGTTTTTTCTTGTTCTTGAATAAAATCACTAATCATCGAATTAGTTCCTTCATCACTAATTTCAGATGCTTTTATTAAAATAGATCTTTCCAGTTTTAATAAAATAGATAATGAAGTAACAATAATATTTACAGCATCAGTATCTTTTGATATATTCTTACCGATAACTATCTCTTTCTTATCTAAATAGTCCTGAAAAGTATGCAAAGGCACACCACCTAGTGTTAAAATACGTTCTGCAATTAAATCAACTTTAATTTGAGAATCATTATATAATTCTTCAAACTTAAGATGTAATTCAAAAAAACGACGTCCTCTGATATTCCAATGAATCCCTCTTAAATTTTGATAGTAAACTTGAAAATTTGCTAATAAAACATTTAATTCTTCAACCAAAATATTTGTTTGCTCCGTCGGAAATCCTAATTTGTTTATACTCATAATATTTTTTGATTAATTATTTCAGTAAATTTAAGAAAAAAACAGTAGCTTAAGTATAGCTATTATTGATAGTTTTTATATTTTTATAAACAAAAATTATATAATGACTATAACCCAACTACAGTATGTTTTAGCTGTTGCCGAATATAAAAATTTTACACTTGCTGCCCAAAAATGTTTTGTAACACAGCCTACATTGAGCATGCAAATTCAGAAATTAGAAGAAGAATTAAATATCCAAATATTTGATCGAACTAAAAAACCAATCCAGTTAACCGAAATTGGAATTAAAATTGTAAATCAAGCAAAAAATATTGTAAACGAATCTGATCGTATTCAGGATATTATAGATCAACAAAAAGGTGAGTTTGGTGGCGAATTTAGAGTAGCTATTATACCAACTGTTATGCCTACTCTACTTCCAATGTTTTTAAATAACTTTATTAAAAAATATCCAAAAATTAATTTAGTTATTGAAGAGTTAAATACTGATGAAATAATTTCGAAATTAAAAAAAGGACTATTAGATGCAGCCATTGCTGCAACACCTTTAAACGAAGATTCTATTAAAGAAATTCCTATATACTATGAGCCTTTTGTAGGATATTTTCCTGAAAGCCATAAAAATTATGAATTAAAAAAGATTACTACAGATGACTTATCAATAGATGATATTTTGCTTTTACAAGATGGACATTGTTTTAGAGATGGTATTCTAAATATTTGTAAAAATAAAAACATACAGACAGATAAAAATTTTCATTTAGAAAGTGGTAGTTTTGAAACTTTAATTCGTCTGGCTGATGAAGGTTTAGGATATACTCTATTACCTTATTTACATACTTTAAACCTTAGTGATAAAGAAAAACTTAAGTTGCGTTATTTTACGGATCCACAACCTGCAAGAGAAATTAGCATTCTATTTCCTAAAAACGAACTAAAGTTACATATTATAGAGGCATTTAAAAATACAATTGATGGAGTTATTAGAGGGGCAATTGCTTTTCATGATGTCAAAATAATAAGTCCCAGAAAATAAAAAAAGGAGCTAAGCTCCTTTTTTTATTCAATTTCAATTAAATATAGACTTTGATGAAGTTCGGGTTTTTCTTTAACAAAAGAAATTAACCATTTTGATAGAACTTCAATCTCATAAGGCAATAAAGTTGAAACAAATTTTTTTAATTCCTTAGAAAATAGTCTGGGGTCGAAACTAACATTTTCTAAAATTTTTTTTGCAAAACTAACTTTATTCATAAACACATCTCTATTAATTGGTTAGATGTTATAAAGGTATTAAAAAAATATAAATTTCAAAAAAAAGACTAAAAATTTATGAATTCAATAATAATCTATTTCTTACACCTTAACATTTCTCTTTTTCCAGGTGGCCCAATTAGTTTTTCTGTTATAAATCCTGCTTCTTTCATATTATTCTTTATAATACTTCTGCAAGCATAAGTAACTAATATCCCATCTTTTTTTAAAGCTTTATACATTTTATTAAAAATATCTACTGACCATAATTCAGGCTGAAACTGAAATCCAAAAGCATCAAAATATATTAAATCATATAGATTATCAGCAGAAACTTGTTTAAAAAAGATATTATTTTTAGTAATAGAAAAGTAAGAATTAACTTGTGTTTTTTGTTCCCATTCAGAATTACTTATTCTATTAAAATCAGTTTGTAAGTCAAGTCTGTTAGCTATTTCAGGATAATTTAATTCGTTAATTTCTTCATTCGTTAACGGGTAAGCTTCAACTCCGGTATAATTAATTTTTAAATTTAATTCTGGTGCTTTACACAAAGTTGCAAAAGCATTAAGTCCAGTTCCAAAACCAATTTCTAAAATAGAAACGGACTGATTTTTAAATAAATCAAGTCCGTTTTTTATAAATACAAAATTGGCTTCTTGTAGAGCACCAAATTTTGAGTGATACGTTTCACCCATTTCATGAACATACAACGATTTGGAACCGTCTGCTGTATCAATAAAGCTACGCTTCATGTTTATTTTATATATAATTTTTTAATTCTTTGTATTGGACCTCCGCATTTCACTTCGTGACATTTAATACAAGCATCCACACTGGCATTAAATAAATTTTTAGCCTGATCTGGATTTGAATATATTTTATTTTGTTGCGCTAAAAAAAGATTAGCATGTTCGATATAAAATTGGTCTTTATCTGACGGATCGGTTAGCTTTCTATCTAAAATGCCTTGAAAATATTCAGGCATCTCACCTAAAAATTCATTAGCAATAATTTTGTCTCGCAACCTCGTATTCTCAACAAACATTTGCTCCATTAAGCTCGCCATTTCAGACATTTCATACATAACAAATTCAGACTTTACTTCTGTGTTTTGAGTCTCATTATTTTGTGATGCTTTTTCAGAACAAGATGTTGTTAATAGTACAATAAAAAAATAAATAAAATATCTCATTATTGTTGAATTTGAACGCCGTCAGCTAAAAACATTTTAACAACTTTTGGCGCTATGATACTATCAATTGCAGCTTGACTTTTTCCACCGTCTTTAGCATCATGCTTTAATTGATCTACAGATGTAACTGCTAAAAAAGCTTTCCCATTAACAATCGTAGTTTTTCCTTCAGCACCTTCCTTGGGAACAAAAAAACCATAATCTTTAAATCTAACAATTGCTTGATCATCATTTCCTAAATCAAGACTCATCCAACAACCTTTCTTTTTACAAGTTGCTTTAATTGCTGATTCAAATTGAACGGATAATGTATCGCCTTCATTTAAATCAGAATATATATTAGCCATTTCTTGTTTAGACTTAACGTCATTTAATTCAAAAGTTTCACCAAAACCTGTTGTATTTACAATTGTCTCGGTAGGTTCAGAAACCAAATTTTCTTTATTTTTTTGACAGCTAGCTAATACTAAAATAGATAAAGCTGCAATAAACATCGTTTTTTTCATAATAATTTTTTACAAGACATTAATTAAAACAAAAATAATACATATTTTAAAAAAAAATGCATAATACTTTAATATCTACATAAAATACAGTAATTATATAAAAAAAAAGATTTTATAATGTATTTCACAAAAAAAGGAGGCTTATTAATTCATTTTTTATTAAATTTGTAATGTACAAAAATAGCCTAAGGCTAAAAAGACAAATCATAATTCATCATTTTACTACCTATAAAATTAATGGAACTAGCATTGAAAACCGATATTAAAATTATCCAAAGCCCAATTTCAAAAATTAATTCAGTCAATTTTGAATCTCTTACTTTTGGTAAGCAATTTACAGATCATATGTTAATTTGTGATTTTAAAGATGGCGTATGGCAACAACCTGAAATATTACCTTATGCACCTTTTGAGATGGATCCATCATCAAGAGTTTTTCATTATGGGCAGGCTATTTTTGAAGGAATGAAAGCCTATAAAGATGAAGATGATGCTATTTGGTTATTTCGTCCTGATCAAAATTTTGAAAGATTTAATAAATCAGCTATTCGTTTGGCAATGCCAGAAGTACCAGAACATGTTTTTATTCAGGGTTTGATCGAATTAATTAAAATCGAATCTAATTGGGTAAAAAAAGGATTTGGAAATGCGTTATATATTCGTCCTTTTATGATTGGTACAGGCGTTGGAGTTATAGCATCACCTTCTGAAGAATTTAGATTTTGTATCATATTATCTCCAGTAAAATCATACTATTCTGGTGAAGTTAAAGTAGTTATTGCAGATCATTATTCTAGAGCTGCAAATGGTGGTATTGGTGCAGCAAAAGCTGCAGGTAATTACGCTGGTCAATTCTACCCTACTAAACTTGCTAATGAAAAAGGATTTCAACAAGTTATTTGGACTGACGACGCTACTCATACAAAATTAGAAGAAGCTGGAACAATGAATGTTTTTTTTAGAATCAACGATACATTAATTACTGCTCCGGCTAGTGAACGAATTTTAGATGGTGTTACACGTAAATCTCTTTTAGCTATTGCAGAACGCGATGGTATAAATACAGAAATTCGCTCATTAACGGTTGGC
>Ga0233372_1000289_pt1 | contig 23341 bp, 25 predicted proteins | sample ElkDunMinimDraft_4_FD_191538 | JGI IMG/M metagenome (GOLD analysis project Ga0233372, IMG submission 191538) | Fecal eukaryotic communites from dung pellets of Tule Elk in California, USA - Elk Dung D8 | ecosystem: Host-associated > Mammals > Digestive system > Large intestine > Fecal | place... | reverse complement strand
GCGGGCTGAGCACCACGTCGGCGCCGCCGGCGGGCTCCGCCGTCGCCTCGGCCGCCGGGCGCTCGCCTCCGGCCATCCGCACCGCCCCTCGCCGCTCTGCCGCTGCCCCCTCCATCAGGCCACGGCTGCGGTTCACGCAGCGGCGGTTTACCGCAAATGCCACCTCCGCCCCGCGCGGCGGCAACCGGCGTACGGCGCGCACCCTCACCGAGAGTGGGCACGGGACCACGCACAGGCGACATCGCATCTAAGCTGATCGAACCTCCGGGCCGCGTCCATCCCGCCCTCACCCTTTCGGAAAGGCGTTCAACGATGCCCGCCTACCGCGCGGTCCTCTTCGACTTCTTCGGCACGCTCACCCACGCCGTGGCCCGCGGGGCGCGGCACCGTGCGGTCGCCGATCTGCTCGGCTGCACCCCGGACTCACTCGCCACCGCTCTGGACGAGTCCTACTTCCTGCGCGCCAGCGGCCGGCTCGGGAACGCCGCCGACTGTCTGCGCTGGGTCTGCGACCGAACGGGCGTACGCCCATCGGAGGCGGCGCTGCACGCCGCCGTGCGGGCCCGGCGGGCGGCGGTCCGCGACGACACCCGGCTGCGCGCCGACGCGGTGACGACGCTGCGCGCGCTGCGCGCCCGCGGCCTGCAGACCGGCGTGATCAGCGACTGCACCCACGAGGTGCCCGGCCTGCTGGCGGACCTGCCGGTGGCGCCGCTGCTCGACACCCGGGTCTTCTCCGTCGAGGTGGGGCGCTGCAAGCCGGACCCGTTGCTCTATCTCACCGCCTGTGCGGCGCTGGGGGTGCCGGCCGCTCAGTGTCTCTACGTCGGCGACGGGGGCAGCCGGGAGCTCAGCGGCGCGCGCGGCATCGGAATGACGGCGGTCCGGCTGGCCGCCCCGGACCTGGCCTGGCATCTGGTCTACGACAGTGAACCGGGATGGCACGGACCAACCCTGACCAGCCTCGGCGAGGTGGTCGGGATGATCGACGCCGGGGCGCCGGTCAGCGGCGGCGGACCCGGTGCAGCCGGAACGGCTTGGCCGTCCGCCGTGCCGCCGGCGTCGGGCGGGGCGCGGCAGCCAGCGAGCCGTCCGGCAGTGATTCCCCGGCAGTCGGCCGGCCCAACGGCGCCAGCCGGGTCAGCACGCACTCCCGAGCCCACCGCTGGGCCAGGTCGCTGATGCTGCCGCGGGCGTTGAGCCGCTTCGCCGCCACCTGATGCGCGATCTCCTGCCACTGCTCGCCGTCGGGCTCCACCCGCGTCACCGCCGCCGGCCAGGTCACGATGCGGCCGCCGTGGTCACCACGGAGCGTCACCGCTGCCGTCTGCGCCTCGGCAAGGCCCGGGGCGGACTGCTCACCGGGCCCGCTGACGACATAGAGCGCGCCCTCCACCGGCAGGCACCAGAGCGCGTACGCCGGACCGTCGTCGATGCTGACCCACGCCACCGCGGCCTTCTTGATCGCCTCGGCCACCAGTGGCGACTCCATCGTCTCCGTCACAGCGTCCATCCTGCCCCACGCCGGCGCAAAGGTCAGCCGACGAAGGGCGGCACGTCGATCTCACCGCGGGCGATCGGCACCACATGGCCGCTGACGCTGCTCGCCACAGCCATATCGTCACGGGCGGTGACGGTGCAGGTGAGTTCGGAGGGCCGCCCGAGCTCCAGGCCCTGCCGGATCGAGTACGCCGAGGTCCCCTCCCCCGGCAGCAGGCCGGTGGCGACCAGCCAGACACCGAGCCCCAGCGCCGCCGATCCGGTCGCCGGGTCCTCGTCGATCCCCGCCCCGGGCACGAAGACCCGGGCGTGGGCGGTTTGGTTCTGCGGATCCCAGGAGAAGACGCTCAGGTGCTCGATGCCATGACGTGCGGCGGTCAGCGGGTCCAGCCGGGCCCGCGCCACGGCGTCGGGGTGCACCGGCAGATAGGGGAACTCCAGTCCGCAGCCGGCCACCCGGCAGGGCGGGCCGGCGTGGTCGGCCGGGTCCAGACCGACCATCTGCAGCAGCGGCTCCGCGTCCAGTTCCGGCCCGAGAGTGGGCGCGGCGCCGGTGAGACGGGCCTGGTCGTGGTCGACCTCGAGCGGGAGCAGACCGGCGGCGCACTCCTGGGTGAGCCGGCCCGCCGGGTGCATTCCGCGGCGTACGGCGGTCACCGCCGCCCCGATGCTCGGATGCCCGGCGAACGGCAGCTCGGTGAGGGTGGTGAAGATCCGGGCCCGGTAGGTGGCCCCGGCCTGCGTCGGCGGCAGGACGAAGACCGTCTCCGACAGGTTGAACTCCCGGGCGAGCAGCTGCATCTGCGTTCTGTCCAGCGTCTGCGCGCCGAAGACCACCGCGAGCGGGTTCCCCGTGAACGGCCGGTCGGTGAAGACGTCCACAATCTCGTAGGACAAGGTCGACATGTTGATAAACCCTAGGCGCTTAGGCTGGTGTCCGTGAGCACAGCCAACCGCGTCTACATCGCCCGACTCGCCGGAGTCGCCGTCTTCGATCCGAACGGCGACCAGGTGGGGCGCGTCCGGGACGCGGTGGCGCGGATCCGGGTGGGCCGTCAGCCCCCGGAGGTCGTCGGGCTGGTCGCGGAGATGCCGATGCGCCGGCGGATCTTCCTCTCCATCAACCGGGTCACCTCCATCGACGCCGAAGCGGTGGTGCTCGGCACCGGCACGCTCAACCTGCGCCGGTTCGAGAAGCGCCCCTCCGAGCTGCTGGTGCTGGAGACCCTGCTGGACCGGCACGTGACGATCGACCCGGACGGTCAGGCCGCGGTGGTCGTCGACGTGGCGATGGAGTGCGGCCGCGGCGGCGAGTGGTCGCTGTCGCGGGTGGCGGTGCGGGAGCACACCGGGCGGCTGAGCCGTCGCGGGCAGGTCAGCCAGGTGGAGTGGCTGCAGGTACGCGGCCTCACCGGACTGCCGGAGGCCCAGGGAGTGGGGGGTCTGCTCGCCGTCCTCGCCGACCTGCGCCCCGCCGACCTGGCCAACGCGCTCCAGGACCTGCCGGACTCGCGCCGCAACGAGGTCGCCGCCGCGCTCGACGACTCCCGGCTCGCCGACGTGCTGGAGGAGCTGCCCGAGAGCGATCAGGTCGAGATCCTCACCGCGCTGGGCCGGGAACGCGCCGCCGACGTGCTGGAGGAGATGGACCCCGACGACGCGGCGGACCTGCTCAACGAGCTGCCCCCGCCGGAGCAGGACGTACTGCTGGACCTGATGGAGCCCGACGAGGCCGACCCGGTGCGGCAGCTGCTGAAGTACACCCCCGGCACCGCCGGCAGCGTGATGACCTCCGAGCCGGTGATCATGGCGCCGGACGCGACGGTCGCCGAGGCGCTGGCCCGCATCCGCGAACCGCAGCTCTCCCCCGCCGTCGCCGCACAGGTCTTCGTCGCCCGGCCGCCGATGGCCACCCCGACCGGCCGCTACCTCGGCATGGTGCACTTCCAGCAACTGCTGCGCGAGCCCCCGGCCGACCTGCTCGGCGGGCTGGTGGTCAACGACATCGATCCGCTGCAGCCGAGCACCCCCCTGCCGGAGATCACCCGGCGGATGGCGACATACGATCTTGTGGCGATGCCCGTGATCGATGCCGCCGGGCGGCTGGTCGGCGCCGTCACCGTCGACGACGTCCTGGACCACTCACTGCCGCTGCACTGGCGCGAACGCGACGCGATCGCCAACGAGCATTTCGACGAAGAGGTTCCCGCGGCAGGAAGACGGCATGGCTGACCCGAGACGCGCGCCACGGCTGGACCAGCCGCGAGAGCTCCGCCGCGTCCGGCTGCCCCGGCTCGACCCCGAGACCTTCGGCCGCTGGTCCGAGGGGATCGCCCGCGGCATGGGCACGGCCGCCTTCATCGTCTACATGACGATCTTCATCCTCTTCTGGTTCATCTGGAACACCCTCACCCCGGCGTCCTGGCGCTTCGACCCGTACACCTTCACCTTCCTGACGCTGATGCTGTCGCTGCAGGCCTCGTACGCGGCCCCGCTGATCCTGCTGGCGCAGAACCGGCAGGCCGACCGGGACCGGCTGGCCATGGAGGAGGACCGGCGCCGGGCGGCGATGCAGAAGGCCGACACCGAGTACCTTGCCCGGGAGATCGCGGCGCTGCGGATCGCCATGGGCGAGGTCGCCACCCGCGACTTCCTCCGCTCGGAGCTGGCCCGGATGGCCGAGGAGCTGGACGCGGCGAACGAGCGCCGGCAACGACTCGAGCAGCGGCAGTGGGAGCGGGTGCCGCCGGAACGACGCGGCGAGATCGGCGATCCGCTCGGCGAGAGCTGACGGCAGCGGTCGACGGCCGACGCCCGCGACGTAGCATGGCGTACATGTCTGCACCTGCCAGCACCGTCGAGGATGCCGTCATGGCCGCCTTGGCCACCGTCGAAGACCCCGAGATCCACCGCCCGATCACCGAACTGGGCATGGTCCAGTCGGCCGTGGTCGGCGACGACGGCGTGGTCCGCGTCGAATTGCTCCTCACCGTGCCCGGCTGTCCGCTCAAGGACAAGCTGCGCGCCGACATCACCGCCGCGGTGAGCGCGGTGCCCGGGGTCACCGGTGTCGAGATCGACTTCGGCTCCATGACGCAGGAGCAGCGCCAGGAGCTGCAGACGAAGCTGCGTGGCGGCGGCGGCGCGGAGCCGGTCATCCCCTTCGCCCAGCCCGGTTCCCGCACCCGCGTCTACGCGGTCGCCAGCGGCAAGGGCGGCGTCGGCAAATCCAGCGTCACCGTCAACCTCGCCGCCGCGCTGGCCGCCCGCGGCCTGGCCGTCGGGGTCGTCGACGCCGACATCTACGGCCACTCCGTACCCCGGATGCTCGGCGCGGAAGACCGCCCGACCCGGGTCGAAGACATGATCATGCCGCCGCAGGCGAACGGCGTGAAGGTCATCTCCATCGGCATGTTCACCTCCGGCAACGCCGCGGTGGTCTGGCGCGGGCCGATGCTGCACCGCGCCCTGCAGCAGTTCCTCGCCGACGTCTACTGGGGCGACCTGGACGTGCTCCTGCTGGACCTGCCCCCGGGCACCGGTGACGTGGCGATCTCCGTGGCGCAGCTGCTGCCCAACGCCGAGATCCTGGTCGTCACCACCCCGCAGGCCGCTGCCGCCGAGGTCGCCGAGCGGGCCGGGGCGATCGCCCTGCAGACCCACCAGCGGGTCGTCGGCGTCATCGAGAACATGTCCTGGCTCGAGCTGCCCGACGGCACCCGGATGGAGGTCTTCGGCGCCGGCGGTGGCCAGAGCGTCGCCGAGTCGCTGACCCGCACCATCGGCGCGCAGGTGCCGCTGCTGGGCCAGATCCCGCTCGACACCCGGGTCCGCGAGGCCGGCGACAACGGCCGCCCGGTCGTCGTGGCCGACCCGAGCGCCCCGGCCGCCGTGGCCCTCAACCAGATCGCCGACCGGCTCGCCGTACGGCGCGAGTCGCTGGTCGGCAAGCCGCTCGGCCTCAAGCCCAGCGGTCGCTGACCCCCTGACACCCCATGGCGACGGCCCCCACCAGTTGGTGGGGGCCGTCGCTGTCCCAGTCGCGGGTGAGCGTGGTCTCAGGTGGCGATGCGGGCGCCGAGGGTCAGGTCGCGTCGAGGTCGAACCCGGCGGGCCTGCCCGCCGCGGTCGCCGGCGTGGTCGTGGCCGGGGCACCGCGCTGGCGCAGGTCCGCCGCGGAGGTCACCTGCTGCACCTCGTCGCGGACGCCCTGCACGTCGCTGCGCAGGTTCTGATAGACGCCCTCCAGCGGCTTGCGCAGCGCCTGCTCGTCCTCCTCGCTCAGGACGTGCTTGCGGATGAACGCCTTGGGGTGCATGTCCTCGAGCTTGATGTCGGTGCCGAGCTCACGGCTCAGGTCGCCGGTGGCATCGGTCGCCATCTGCCGCAGCTTGCGCACCATCCGCAACCCGTCGCCGATCACCTTCGGCAACCGGTCCCCGAAGATCAGCAGCGCGAGGAGCAGGAGCGAGAGCGTCTCCGGCCAGCCCAGATTGTTGAACACCGCCGAGGTCCTCCTCATCACCGACCTTGCCCAGCGTACGCAACGTCCCGGGGGCCACGGCAGGGGCGATCGGGTTAATTCACGTCCGCTGCCAAAGTGACCGCTGCGGTGCGCCGCTCCGCGCCGCGGCGGTACTCCACCGTCACCACCGAACCGGGGGCGTGCTTGCGGACCAGGGCGATCAGGTCACCCGGCTCCTCGATCGGCCGGTCGGCGAAGCGCAGCACCACGTCACCGGCGCGCAGCCCCGCGCCCGCCGCCGGGCCGGCCCCGTCTACCCGGCTGAGCCGTACGCCCCCACCGGAGCCGGCAGCGCCGACCTGGGCCCCGATCACCGTCCGGCGGGCCTTGCCGGTGGCGATGATGTCCTGGGTGATCCGGCGGGTCTGGTTGATCGGCACCGCGAAGGCGAGGCCGATGTTGCCCGCCTGTTCCCGGTCCGCGGCGAGCGAACTGATCGCGGTGTTCACCCCGATGACGCGGCCGGCGGCGTCAACCAGTGGTCCGCCGGAGTTGCCCTGGTTGACCGCGGCGTCGGTCTGGATCGCCGCGTAGTAGCCCTGGCCGCCCCGCTCGCCGGACTCGATGGTCCGGTCGACGGCGCTGATGATGCCGGCGGTGACGGTGTTCGACAGCGACAGCGGCGCGCCGAAGGCCAGCACCGGGTCGCCGACGGCCAGCGCGTCCGAGTCGCCGAACTCCACCGGCGTCAGTCCGGTGCGGGAGACCTTCACCACCGCGATGTCGGACTCCGGCTCCTGCCCGACGACCGTACCGGCGGCGCTGGTGCCGTCGTGGAAGGTGACCGTCAGCGGTCCCGAGGCGTTGGCGACGACGTGGTCGTTGGTGATCACGTAGCCGTCGCTGCTGGCGACGAAGCCGGAGCCGACGCTGCCCCCGCCGGAGGTACGGACCTTGATCGTCACCACGCTGGGCAGGACCCGTTCGGCGACCCCGGCCAGCGAGTCGGCGGGGCGGGTGACCGCGCTCGGCACGGTGGCCGGCGCGGCGCCGAGGGCGAACCCGGCGGCGCCGTCACGGACCGCCAGCGTGTAGCCGAGCGCGCCGCCGATCAGCCCGGCCAGCAGCGCCGTCACCAGCGAGATCAGCAGGTACGGCCCGGTGCCGCGCGGCCGCGGGGCGTCCGGGTCGACGACCGGCTCGGGGTCACGGGTGCCCGGCGGCGGCACGGTGTCGATCACCACGGCGGCCGGGGAGTACGGGTCCCGCCACGGGTCGCGCGGCGCCTCGGCGGACCACCAGGGTGAGGCGTCGCCCCCGGGCCGGTACGACCCCGGCGGCGGCGGCCCTGCCGGCGGGTACGCCGAGCCGGGCCGGCGCTGGTTCCAGCCGTCGGTCACGTGCGGTGCCTCCCTGCGTCCCGTCGAATCTGGCCGGGGAGCTCGCGCGGCTCACGTCGATCCTGCCGCGATGTCCAGTTCCGGGTCCATCCAGGATGACACGTCACGCAAGGACGCGGTCAGCTCTTCCCCCGAGGGGCGCTCCACTCCTGACCATCTCGCGGCTGCGGCAGCGCAGCACCGCCTCTAGGCTCATACCCGCATGCTCACTCCGCGCCACTTCCCGCCCTCCGGAGGTGCCCCATCACGACGGCCGCCAGCTCCTTCGGCGCGTCCAACGCCCCGGCGTCGCAGTACGCCGAGACGTACGTGCCAGAGGATCTTGTTCTGCGGACGGCCCGCAACCTCAGTCACGAGGTCGGGCTGACCGCGGTGAGTCCGGGTACCGGGGCGATGCTGCGGCTGCTCGCCGCCGCGGGCAGCGCCCGGGCGGTCGTGGAGATCGGCACCGGCATCGGGGTGAGCGGGCTCTGGCTGCTGCGCGGCATGCGACCCGAAGGGGTGCTCACCACGATCGACGTCGAGTCCGAGCACCAGCGCATCGCCCGCCGCATCTTCACCGAGGCGGGCATCCCGCCGGGACGCACCCGGATCATCACCGGCCGCGCATTGGACGTCCTGCCCCGGCTCGCCGACGGCGCGTACGACCTGGTCTTCGTCGACGCCGACGCCACCGAATTCGCCATCTGTGTGGAGGCCGCGCTGCGGCTGCTGCGCCAGGGCGGGGTGCTGGCGGTCCACGGCGCCCTGGCCGACGGCCGGGTCGTCGACCCGTCGGCCCGGGACGTGCGCACCCTGACGCTCCGCGAAACGCTGAAGGCGCTGCGGGAGTCCGACGACTGGGTGCCCGCGCTGCTGCCGCTCGGCGCGGGCCTGCTCACCGCCGTCAAATGCTGACCTGACGCCGGCCGGCGGGCTCAGGCGAGGTCGGGCAGCCAGCGCAGCAGCGACCGCACGCCCCAGCCGGTGGCGCCGGAGACCAGCTCGTGCTGGTCGCCGTAGGCCCACGAGGGCGCGGACATGTCCACGTGCAGCCAGCGGTCCCGCAGGTCGCCGAGGAACTCGCGCAGGAAGAGCGCGGCGGTCACCGAGCCCGCACCCTGAAGGGGCGCGCTGTAGAGGTCGGCGATGTCGCTGCGCAGGTAGGGCACGTAGTCGGCGGGCAGCGGCAGCCGCCAGGCCCGCTCGCCGGCGGCGTCGGCAGCGGCGAGGAAACCGGCCGCGAGGGTGTCGTCGTCGCTGTAGAGGGCGCCGGTGTGCTTGCCGAGCGCGACGGCGTTGGCGCCGGTCAGGGTCGCCAGGTCCACCACCAGGTCCGGCCGCAGCTCGCTGACGGCGTACGCCAGCGCGTCGGCGAGCACCAGCCGTCCCTCGGCGTCGGAGTTGGTGGTCTCGCTGGTGATGCCCCCGTAGTGACGCACCACGTCACCGGGGCGGAAGGCCGTGCCGCTGACCATGTTCTCGGCGAGCGGGGCGAGCGTGGTGATCCGTACCGGCAGTTTCATCGCGGCGGCGCCGAGGGTGGCGGCGACGACGGCGGCGGCGCCGGCCATGTCCTTGCGCATCAGCACCATCGCCTCGCGCGGCTTGATGGAGATGCCGCCGGTGTCGAAGGTGATGCCCTTGCCGACGAGGACGACGTGGGTGGTGGCGTTCTCCGGCGCCCAGCTCAGCTCCAGCAGCCGCGGGCCGCGGGCGGAGCCGCCGCCGACGGCGAGGATGCCGCCGAAGCCCTCGGCTGCCAGCTGGCCGGGTTCGCGGACGGTGACGGTCAGTCCGGCCCGCTCGGCCTCGGGGCGGATCCGCTCGACGAACCACTGCGGGCACTTGACCGAGGACGGCATGTTGGTCAGGTCGCGGGCCAGCCGGGTGGTCTCGGCGGTGATCCGGGCGCGTTCCAGGGCCGCCTCGTGCTGTTGCGGGTCGGCCACGACGAGTACGACCTCGGCCGGCCCGTCGGCCTCGTCGTCACCGTCGGCGGGGCGCTGCGCCGTCGGCGGCATCCGGAAACGGTACGACGCCAGCCAGAGCCCTTCGGCGAGCGCGCCGAGCGCTTCCGAGGTGACATCGACCGGCATCAACAAAGTGATACATGTCTCATGTGCGGTGGCGCGGGCGAGCGCGGCTCCGGCGCGCCGCCAATCGCCGTCGCCGCCGTCTCCGACACCGAGCAGGACCAGCCGGCTCGGCGCGCGCCCGGGGCGCAGCGTCAGGTGTGTCTCACCGGCCTCGCCGGTCAGCCGCGCCATCGACAGCAGTGCCGTGGCCTCGTCTGCCAGCTCGGCGGCGGGCGGCCGGGCCACCGCGACCAGCTCGGGATGCTCCTGCGCGTCGCCGGCGGGGCGCACCGGCAGGACGAGCGGATCCCGCTCGGCGGGGTCCGTCACGAGTCTGATGGCGAGCACGCCTACCTCCACATGTTTCGAATTGCGCGGCGGGGGGCAGCGCGCTCTACAGGAAGTACCGGCCCTGGGTCACCGGGACCCAGGGCCGGTAGCAAGTCAGGCGCAGCCGCCTGTACCCGTTGCCGTCAGCCGGCGGCCGCCTTCAGCGCGTCACCGAGCGCGTTGGCCTCGTCGGGAGTCATCTCGACGACGAGTCGGCCACCACCCTCCAGCGGAACCCGCATGACGATGCCCCGGCCCTCCTTGGTGACCTCCAGCGGACCGTCGCCCGTCCGCGGCTTCATCGCCGCCATGTTGTCTCCCCTCAGACCTTCACCAGGGTCGGTGGGTTGCCCCACAGCCACTTCAGCAACCGCCGTGCGGCTTCTGCACGGCGCTGATTAATGATTTTCCCTGATGAACACCGCCGGACCCAAACCGGACCCGCATTGATGTAACACCATCTAGCTTATCTCGGGAAGACCTGTCACAATATGCGGTCATGCAGGCACGGTCGGCACTCTTCGACCTTTATGGCGATCACCTCCGCTCCCGGGGCGGCCGGGCGCCCGTCGCCGCGCTGGTGAAGCTGCTGACGCCGCTCGACATCGCGCCGCCGGCGGTGCGCACCGCCGTGTCCCGAATGGTGCGACAAGGCTGGCTCGCCCCGCTGCGGTTGCCCGGCGGACCGGGCTACACGATCACCCCACGCGCCGCCCGCCGCCTCGACGAGGCCGCCGCCCGCATCTACCGCACCGGAAAGATCAGCTGGGACGGGCGCTTCGACCTGATCGTGCTGACCGGGCCGCAGGTCCGCCGCGACCGGCAGCGCCTCTGGGACCACCTCGCCTTCCTCGGCTACGGACGCCTCGACGAGCAGACCTGGGTGGCGCCCCGCCCCGGCGAGCAGATCGACAACCTGCTCACCGACGCCGGCGTGCACTACGAACGCTTCAACGCCACCCACACCGGCGGCACCCCCGCCGCGATGGGGCTGGTCCGGCGCGCCTGGGACCTCGCCGCGCTCGGCCGCGCGTACGAGCAGTTCGTCGCCGAGCAGCGCGCGCTGCTCGGCGAGGTGACCAGCCGCAGCTCCGACCGGGACGCGTACGCGGCGCGGTTCCGTCTCGTCCACGCCTGGCGCACCTTTCTCTTCAGCGACCCGCAGCTGCCGCCGGCGCTCCTGCCGGACCGCTGGCCCGGTGTCACCGCCGCGAACTTCTTCGACCGGCACGCCGCCCGCCTGCGGCCGGCCGCCGACCGCTACGTCGAGCATTGCCTGGGTCTGAGCACCCGCACCGGCAAACGAGCGAAAGGGCGTACCACGTGAGCGATCCGCTGCTCGTCGACCGCACCGAAGGCGTCGTCACGCTGACCCTCAACCGGCCCAGGGCGCTCAACTCGCTCGACGTCGACCTGAAGGTGGCGCTGCGCGAGACCCTGGACGAGCTGACGGCCGACCCGGCCTGCCGGGCCGTGGTCCTCACCGGCGCCGGTGGCAACTTCTGCGCCGGGCAGGACCTCCGCGAACACGTCGCCGTCCTCGGCAGCGGCACCGACACCCCGCTCGCCACCGTCGGTGAGCACTACAACCCGATCGTGCGGGCGCTCGCCGGGCTCCCCAAGCCGGTGATCGCCGCCGTCCGCGGCACCGCCGCCGGGGCCGGCGCCGGACTCGCCTTCCTCGCCGACCTGCGCATCGGCGGCCCCGGCACCGTCTTCGCGATGGCCTTCGCCAAGGTCGGGCTCGGCGCCGACACCGGCGTCTCCTGGACCCTGCCCCGGCTGGTCGGCCACGCCAAGGCCCTGGAGCTGCTGATGCTCGGCACCCCGGTACGCGCCGACGAGGCCCAGCGGCTCGGCCTGCTCACCCGGCTCAGCGCCGACGACGACGCCGTGCTGCCCGACGCCCAGGAACTCGCCGCCCGCCTCGCCGCCGGACCCACCGTCGCCTACGGCGGAATCAAACGGGAACTCGCCGCGGCCCTGTCCGGCTCGCTCGACGAGGCTCTCGCCGTCGAGGCGCAGGTGCAGCACGACTGCGGACGTACCGAGGACCACCGGACGGCGACCGAGGCGTTCACGGCGAAGCAGCGGCCGGTCTTCCGGGGCCGCTGACCGGCGCGCCGATGTGACCCGGCCGGAGGTGTCGCAGCGGGCACGGCCGCCGGGCGGCTCAGCGGGCCAGGTAGCCGCCGTCGACCGGAAGGGTGTGCCCGGTGATCCAACGGGCATCGTCGGAGGCGAGAAAGGCAACCGCCGCTGCCACGTCCTCAGGTGCGGGCACCCCGGGCATCGGGTTGAACGTCTCCAGCCGCCGCCGCATCTCCTCCGGGTCGTCGGCTTCGGCGATGAACTCGGCCAGCAGCGACGTCATCACCAGCGTCGGGGCGACCGCGTTGACCCGGATGTTGTGCCGGGCGTACTCGATCGCCGCGGCGCGGGTCAGGCCCTCCGTCCCGGCCTTCGTGAACGTGTACGGCGAGATGTTCTCCTGCCCGGCCATCCCCGTCGTCGACGAGGTGCTGACGATCACGCCGCCCTCGCCGCGCAGCAGCGCCTCGATGCCGAACTTGAGCATGTGGAAGCAGCCGTCGCCGTTGATCCGGCGCACCTCGTTCCAGTTCTCCACGTCGGTCAGGTGCAGCATCTGCTGTTCACCGTCGATCTCGACACCGTTGTAGATCACGTCGAGGCGGCCGTGGTGCTCCATCGCCGCGGCCAGCGCCTGCTCCACCGACACGGCGTCCCCGACGTCGATGGTCACCGCGTGGCCGCCGGGCACGTCGGCGGCGACCGCCGCCGCCCGGTCGGGGTCGGAGTCACCGACGACGACGCGTGCCCCCTCGGCGGCGAGCCGTCGTACGGTCGCCTCGCCCATCCCCGACGCGCCGCCGGCGACGAACGCGATTTTGCCGTCGAACCTCATCGGCTCCCCCTACCCGCACCAGCAGCCCGGCCCGCGGGGGGTAGCCGTTCTCGAGGCGGTGAAACACCCGCGGGCGTTCACTGCTCCTCGTCGTCCTCCTCGGGGTCCTGGTTGGCCTCGGCGCCGAGCACGAACGCCTGCATGGCGAGCTCGTCGTGGCTCGGTGAGACGAACGCCGGCAGCTCCCGCGGGCCGAGCTCCTGCACGTACGACCAGAAGATCCGTACCGCCTCGGCCCGGCTCGCCGCCTCGATCGGCAGGTGCACGCTGACCAGCCAGTTCTGCCGGTCCGGGTCCGGTCCGAGCCGGCTCACGACCGCCGCGACGACCTCGTCGGCCACCGGCGTGAGCAACGCGGCAGCCGGACCGGCGGCCACCGGGTCCAGGGCGGGCAGGCCGTCGGCGGGCAGGGGCTCGTCGAAGAACTGGCGGGTATAGCGGACCTCCAGCGGCCGGCCGGGCCGCCCGGTGTCCCGCACCCGGCCCAGCGCGACCACCTGCGCCGGCTCCCCGGCGAGCACCAGCACCTGCTCCCCGGCTGCCGGCGTCCCGTCTGCGGGCGCGGACACCTCAAGGTTGTCGTGGTGGATGAGCCGCTCCGTCTCGTGCTGCTGCTCCGCGAGGAACACCGCCCAGGCGCTCATGCCGTCACCGCCACCGGTCGCCGTACCGGATTCCGCTCACTCACGCTTCCCGCACCTCGCTGCTGTCGTCCATGCCGTCCATCCCATCACGCCCACCCGCCGGCCCGACGTGGCAGCCGCTCAGATGATCGTCCACCATGCCGGTGGCCTGCATCAGCGCGTACGCCGTGGTCGGGCCGACGAACCGGAAGCCGCGCCGCTTGAGCTCCTTGGCCAGCGCCGTCGACTCCGGCGTCAGCGCGGGCACCTCGGCCAGGGCGCGGGGCCGAGGCCGCGCCGGCGGCGCGTACGACCAGAGCAGCGCACCGAGCCCGCCGGGCAGCTCCAGGGCGGCGCGGGCGTTGGCGATCGCCGCCTCGATCTTGGCGCGGTTGCGGACTATCCCGGCGTCGGCGAGCAGCCGCTGCACGTCGGCGGGACCGTAGGCGGCGACGCGGGCGATGACGAAGTCGTCGAAGGCGCGCCGGAACGCCGGACGTTTGCGCAGGATCGTCAGCCAGGAGAGCCCCGACTGGAAAGCCTCCAGGGTGACCCGTTCAAAGAGGGCGTCGTCCCCGCGGACCGGCCGCCCCCACTCCTGGTCGTGGTACGCGGTGTAGTCGGCCGTGCCGGCGCCCCAGGCGCAGCGCGCCCGGCCGTCGGGGCCGATCAGCAGGTCCGTCACGTCCACCAACGTTAGGGCACGCCGATCAGGGCAGCCGGCCCTGCTCCACCAGGCGCGCGAAGCGCTTCAACGCCCGGGTCAGGGTGATCTTCGAGCCGGGCCAGAGCGCCACCGGCCAGGCGAACCGGCCGACCGCGACGTTGCGTGGCAGCTGGAACCACTCGTGCCAGACCACCTGGGTCCGGTCGGGACCCATCGGCGTGCAGCGCATCACGCCCGGCCCGGTGAGCACCTGCCCGAAGTGCATGACCGCGATCTCGTACGGGGCGTCGAGCCGGGTCACCCGCATCTCGTCGCGCAGCTTGAGCGGTCCGACGACGGTCACCGCCTCGATGCGGCTGCCTTCCCCGCCGTCGCCCTCGACCACCCGCACCTGGGTCCGCGGAATCCAGGCCGACTGCTGCTCCCAGTCGCTGAGCGCGGCGAAGACCCGTGCGGCGGGGGCGTCGACGATGACCGTCGCGGTCACCTCGCCGATGTGGGGTCCGTCGGGCTGTCCGGAGGAGGTCACTGCGACTCCGGCCCGCGGGGGTTGCGCAGGGCGTCGGCGGGATCGGCGGCGTACCGGGTGCCGGGGGCCGGCTCCTGGGTCTGCCCGTCGCCAAGTGTCGGCACGGTGGGCGGCGCGGTCACGGCATCCGGGGCCGCGGGGCCAGGCGGGGTGACGCCGGACGGGACAGCGGGGCCGGGCGCGGTGACGCCGGACGGGACAGCGGGGCCGGGCGTACCCGGCTCCTCGGGTCCGTGGCCGCCGGAGCTCTCGCGGGCCCGGCGCAGCTGGTCGGCGTCGGTGACGCGCCCTTCCCGCAACGCCGCGACCTCCGCCTCGAGCACGCCGATCAGCTCGGTCTTGTAACCGATGTCGTAGGCGACCCGGCGCAGCACCTGGTCGACCTGGGCCATCCGGTACCCGCGCGTGGCGGTGTCGAAACGAAGCTCCGGGATGTCCGCCTCACGCAGCGGGCGGTGACCCGGCAGTGGCCGCGCCTGCCCGTCCGGCTCCGCCGGAACCAGGCCGGGATCGCGTCCGGTCACCAGTACGGTGACACCGAGGACCACCGCGGCGACGATCACCGCCACGACGAGTACGAGCAGAAGCTGACCCATGAACAGATCGTGGCATGCGGCGATGGCCCCGGCGACCCCGCCACCCCGCGTCCGTTAGCGTCACCCGGACGCGGGACCCCGGGGTGAGGAGGCGTAGATGAGTCGGACGCTGCGGCTGGGCGGGCGTACCTTCGCCCCCGGCGAACACGCGGTGATGGCGATCGTCAACCGCACGCCGGACTCGTTCTTCGACCGCGGCGCCACCTTCGCCGCCGACAGCGCGCTGCGCGCCGTGGAACGGGCCGTCGACGAGGGCGCCGACATCATCGACATCGGCGGGGTCAAGGCCGGGCCGGGCGCCGAGGTCGACGTGGCGGAGGAGATCCGCCGTACGGTCGCCACCATCGCCGCGGTGCGACGGGAGTTCCCCGCGGTGGTGATCTCGATCGACACCTGGCGCGCGGCGGTCGCGACCGAGGCGGTCGCCGCCGGCGCCGACCTGCTCAACGACACCTGGGCGGGGGCCGACCCGCAGCTCGCTGTGGTGGCGGCCGAGACCGGCGCGGGCCTGGTCTGTTCGCACGCCGGCGGGCTGTCACCGCGGACCCGGCCGCACCGGGCCGCCTTCGACGACGTCCTCGCCGACGTGCTGACGACCGTCACCGCGCTCGCCGACCGCGCCGTCGGGCTCGGCGTACGCCCGGACGGGATCCTGATCGACCCGGCGCACGACTTCGGCAAGAACACCCGGCACTCGCTGGAGGTCACCCGGCGGCTGGACGAGATGACCGGCACCGGCTGGCCGGTGCTGGTGGCGCTCTCCAACAAGGACTTCATCGGCGAGGCGCTGGACCTGCCGGTCGACGAACGGCTGGAGGGGACGCTGGCGGCCACGGCGGTCTCGGCCTGGCTCGGGGCCCGGGTGTTCCGGGCGCACCAGGTCCGGCCGACCCGCCGGGTGCTGGACATGGTCGCCGCGATCCGCGGCGACCGCCCCCCGTCGGTGGCCCGCCGCGGCCTGGCCTGACCCGGTGAGAGGTCAGCTCCAGCGGAGCACGTTCTTGCGCCAGGCGTAGAGGATGCCCAGCGCGAGCACACCGACGAAGATCCCCATCTCGGCGACGGTCACCAGCCCGAAGCCGGGACGGTCGAAGACCACCGCCCAGGGGAAGAGGAAGACCGACTCGACGGCGAAGAGCAGGTAGAGGTAGGCGTAGACGTAGTAGCGGATCTGCATCTGCGCCCAGTCGGCGCCGACCGGGTCCAGTCCGCACTCGTAGCTGGTTCGCTTGCCGACCGGTTCCGCCGGGGTGGCCGGGCGCAGCACCCGGTTGGCCCCGAAAGCCAGGACGAAGAAGAGGACTGCGACCACGAGCAGGAGCCCGAGCGTCGCGTAAGACCCGAGGTAGCCGCTCATGGCTGGCAGCGTACCGCCGTCCCGGCCCGCCGGGGTCGCTCCGTCCACCGTCGGGATACGTTACGAACTTGTTTCCGATCCCAGGTGGCGGCGAATGTCCCCATCGACCGAATAATGGACCGTCCCCTGAGGGTTCTTCGCCGGCTCACCGCCGGTGGTGCGGAGGAGAGATGGCAGTGGCCGATTCCCGGTCCGGTGGTGCGCGCCGCAGCCGGGACCTCGCCCGCCGGCTGCTCCTGCCGGCGGTTCCGCTGCTGCTGGCCGTGGCCGTGCTCGGCCTGACCGCGCAGCGGGAGACCGTCTCCGAGACCCTGGTCCACGCGGGCGCGCTCGACCCTGCCCCGGTGGATACCGGCAGCGAAGAGCCCTTGCTGACCCTGGACCCGGCGGAGCCGGACGACCCGCCGGAGTCGGCACCCGATCCCAGCGACCCGGGCATCCCCGAGCCGCCGGAGTCGCCGACCCCGGAACCGACTCCCTCCGAGCCCCCGCCGCCGACCACGCCGGCGCCCACCCCGTCGGCAAGCACCCCCTCGACGGCGCCGAGTACTCCCCGGCCCGCGCCGTCGACCTCCTGGACGGTCCTGCCGCCGCCCGGCCCACAGCCGCCGGGCCAGGCCGAACCCGACCGGCCCGGCCCACCCCGGCGCGGGGTCGCCGTCACCACCGGCGACGTCGAACTCGGCCCCGACTACTGGAACCAGCCGAGCCGGCCGGCGAGCCTGGCGATCACCGTCACCAACACCGGCTCGGTGAACGAGCGGATCCGGCTGATCTACACCCTGCCCGCCGGGGTCAGCGACGACGGCACCCCCGGCTGCTCCCCCGTCGGTGACGGCAGCTACGCCTGCACCCCCTGGCAGACCCGCGCCGGGAGCGCCTTCGGCACCACCCTCTCGCTGCGCGTCGACGGCCAGGCCTGGCGGCAACTGCCGCTCAACGGCAGCGTCCGGGTGGAGACCGCCACCGGGGACCGGTCCGTGGTCAGCGACGAGGAGGGCTTCGCGATCCTCCTGCCGAGCGGACCCCCGGCTGCGGACCTGGCGCTGAAGGCCGACGAGGTCACCTTCGACGTCACCGGCCTCAGCGCGGGGCTGAACGTGCGACTGGCCAACCTCGGCGAGGTCGACGGCGACGGCATCGTCGAGATCCTCCTGCCCGACGGGCTGAGCGTGCCCGAACTGCCCGCGGGCTGCACCGCCGTCGAGGAGCTGCACACCCGCTGCGACCTGGGCGTCATCCCCGCCGGCGGCAGCGCCGCGCTGCACCTGCCGATGGACGCCACCGTCGAGGCCCAGCGCGCCGCGCCGCTCTCCGGTGGCGTGGTCGGCATCCTCACCGGCCGGCACAACCCACCCCGGCAGGTACAGATGAGTTTCCGCATCGCCGCGGCCGCCGCCGCGGCCACCCCGGGCGCCGATCCGGCCCCCACCGGGTCACAGGGAGTGCTGCCGGGCGCGGCAGTGCCGGCGGAGACCGACAACGCCGGCCGCGCACCCGACGTCGCGCTCCTGCTGATCGCGGCGGGCGTGACGGCGGCGGTCGTGGCACTGGTAGTGCTGATGCTTCTGCGGCGTCGCCGGCCTCCGGCGGGCACCGGGATCGAGGCCCGTCCCACCCCGCCGGCGGCGATCGAGGCGTGATCTGGATTACGACTGCGGGCACAGGGCGGTACGAGCTATGACAAAGCCGCGCCGGTGGTTGTGCCAAAGGATGGACCTGTAGTGAAGTCCGGCACTGCCTTCGACGTAGGCTCTCCTCAAAGAGGCAAGGCGGACCGAACCCGGCAGCATCCCCGTCGGGACGGCACCCGCGTGGCGCCAAGGAGGTCCTGTGACCGGGCTAGGTGAGGTCACCAACAGGTTCATGTCGCGTGGCGTGACCACGCAGAGTGAGGTGCGACTGTGACCAAGCAGGTCCGTCAACTTGATCGGGTGGTCATCCGATTCGCCGGTGACTCCGGCGACGGTATGCAGCTCACCGGCGATCGCTTCACCTCGGAGACGGCACAGCTCGGCAACGACATCTCGACGTTGCCGAACTTCCCCGCCGAGATCCGCGCACCTGCCGGAACGCTCCCGGGCGTCTCCAGCTTCCAGGTGCACTTCGCCGACTACGACATCCTCACCCCCGGCGACTCGCCGCACGTGCTGGTGGCGATGAACCCGGCGGCGCTCAAGGCCAACCTGGCCGACCTGCCGCCCGGCGCGGAGATCATCGTCAACACCGACGAGTTCACCAAGCGCAACCTGGCCAAGGTCGGTTACGCCAGCAACCCGATCGAGGACGGCTCGCTGGACGGGTACGCCCTGCACCCGGTGGCGCTGACCTCGATGACCGTCGGCGCGCTCGCCGACCACGGCATGCCCAAGAAGGATGCCGAGCGGGCCAAGAACATGTTCGCCCTCGGCCTGCTCTCCTGGATGTACTCGCGGCCGTACGAGTCGACGCTGCGCTTCCTGGAGCGCAAGTTCGCCGCCCGGCCGGAGTTGGCCGCGGCGAACATCGCCGCCTTCCGGGCCGGCTGGAACTTCGGCGAGACGACCGAGGACTTCGCGGTCCGCTACGAGGTCAAGCCCGCCAAGATGAAGCCGGGCACCTACCGCAACATCACCGGCAACGCGGCGCTGTCGCTGGGCCTGGTGGCGGCGGGTGTCCGCGCCAAGCTGCCGGTCTTCCTCGGCGCCTACCCGATCACCCCGGCGTCGGACATCCTGCACGAGCTGAGCAAGCACAAGCGCTTCAACATCACCACGATGCAGGCCGAGGACGAGATCGCCGCGGTCGGTGCGGCGCTGGGCGCCTCGTACGGTGGCGCGCTCGGCGTTACCACCACCAGCGGTCCCGGTGTGGCGCTCAAGAGCGAGACGATCTCGCTGGCGGTGGCGCTGGAGCTGCCGCTGGTCATCGTCGACGTGCAGCGGGCCGGCCCCTCGACCGGTCTGCCCACCAAGACCGAGCAGGCCGACCTCAACATGTCGCTCAACGGGCGCCACGGTGAGGCCCCGGTCGCGGTGATCGCGGCGCAGTCCCCCTCGGACTGCTTCCACGCGGCGATCGAGGCGGCGCGCATCGCGCTGACCTACCGCACCCCGGTCATCCTGCTCTCGGACAACTACGTCGCCAACGGCTCCGAGCCGTGGCTGCTGCCCGAGGTCGACTCGCTGCCCGACCTGCAGGTCGAGTTCGCCACCGAGCCCAACGGTGAGAACGGCGTCTTCCTGCCGTACCTGCGGGACCCGGAGACGCTGGCCCGCCCGTGGGCGATCCCCGGCACGCCGGGTCTGGAGCACCGCATCGGTGGTCTGGAGAAGGCCGACAAGACCGGCGACATCTCGTACGACCCGACGAACCACGACTTCATGGTCCGTACCCGGGCGGCGCGGATCGAGTCGATCCCGGTGCCGGACGTCGAGGTCGAGGACCCCGACGGCAACGCGAACGTGCTGGTGCTCGGCTGGGGCTCGACGTACGGCCCGATCGGCGCGGCCTGCCGGGCGCTGCGTCAGCGTGGTCTGCCGATCGCGCAGGCGCACCTGCGCCACATCAACCCGATGCCGGCGAACCTCGGTCAGGTGCTGCGCAGCTACGACCGGGTCGTCATCCCGGAGATGAACCTCGGCCAGCTCGCGCAGGTGATCCGGGCCCGCTACCTGGTCGACGCGATCAGCTACAACCAGGTCCGCGGCCTGCCCTTCACCGCCACGGAGCTGGAGACGATGCTGGAAGAGGTCTTGAAGAATGTCTGAGCCTGTCGCCCTCAAGCTCACCGCCAAGGACTTCAAGTCCGACCAGGAGGTGCGCTGGTGCCCCGGCTGCGGTGACTACGCCATCCTCGCCGCCATCCAGGGCTTCATGCCGGAGCTGAACATCCCGCGCGAGCGGACCGTCTTCGTCTCCGGCATCGGCTGCTCGTCGCGCTTCCCGTACTACATGAACACGTACGGGATGCACTCGATCCACGGGCGCGCCCCGGCGATCGCGACCGGCCTGTCGGTCTCCCGGCCGGACCTGTCGGTCTGGGTGGTCACCGGTGACGGCGACGCGCTCTCGATCGGCGGCAACCACCTGATCCACGCGCTGCGCCGCAACGTCAACCTCAAGATCCTGCTCTTCAACAACCGGATCTACGGTCTGACCAAGGGCCAGTACTCGCCCACCTCCGAGGTCGGCAAGGTCACCAAGTCGACGCCGGTCGGCTCGGCGGACGCGCCGTTCAACCCGCTGTCGCTGGCGCTGGGCGCGGAGGCGAGCTTCGTCGCCCGCACCATCGACTCCGACCGCAAGCACCTGCAGTCCGTGCTGCGCCAGGCGGCCGAGCACGAGGGTTCGGCGTTCGTGGAGATCTACCAGAACTGCAACATCTTCAACGATGGCGCGTTCGAGCAGCTCAAGAACTCCGACACCCGCGACGACTACCTGATCCGGCTGGAGCACGGTCAGCCGATCACCTTCGGTTCGGACGGCCAGTTCTGCGTGGTCCACCCGCCGGGCGCCTTCGGGCTGGAGGTCCGGGAGACAGCCTCGGTCGCCGCCGACGAGATCGTCGTGCACGACGCGAACGTCACCGACCCGGCGTACGCCTTCGCGCTGAGCCGGCTGCCCGGCCTGGACCTGCGCAACACCCCGATTGGCGTCTTCCGCAAGGTCGCCCGCCCGTCGTACGACCGGGTGGTGCGCGAGCAGGTCGACGCCGCGGTCGCCAAGGCCTCGGGCACGCCGGAGGAGCAGCTCGCCGGGCTGCTCACCGCCGGGGACACCTGGACGATCGTGTAGTCCTGCCACGCCACGCAGAGCGGGCCGGGTCGCGTCAGCGACCCGGCCCGCTCTGCTGTTTCCGTCCCGCGTCGTGGTTGCGTCCGGCCATCAGCCCGGAAGCCATTCTCGAAGAGACACCTACAACACCGACGTTGTCCACACACCATCGCCGATGTGTGGACCGGTGCGGTCAGTCGGGCGGGGCAGGGTGGTCGCCGGGCCCGTCCGGCCGGTCGCCCGGCCGGTCGCCGGGCCGCGCCGAACGGTCGCTGGGCGGGGCAGGCCTGTCACCACGCGGGGCCGGGCGGTCCCCGGGCGGGGCAGGCCTGTCGCCCGGCCGGGCAGGGCGGTCGCTGGGCGCGACCGGCCGGTCCATCGGCGGGGCGGGACGGTCGGGCGTACGCGGCGGGCGGGGGGCCTGCGGCATCGGGTGCGGGTTGCCGTTGCGGTCGTCGCGGATCAGGACCAGCATGTCGCCGGTCTCGACCGCCTTGCCGCCCCGGTCGGAGAGCGTGACGATCTTGCCGCGGCGGACCAGGGCGATGACCACGCAGTCAAGGTCCCGCGGTGACTTGCCGACCTCGTCGCGTTCGGCCGAGCGCATCGCCAGCGCCATGCCGCGGCCCGGCGTGAGCAGGTCCTCCACCACGTCGATCAGCGGCGGCGCCGAGGTCGAGAGGCCGAGCAGCCGGCCGGCGTTGGCGGAGGAGACGACAACGTGGTGCGCGCCGGACTGCTTGAGCAGCGGGGCGTTCTCCGCCTCCCGGACACTGGCGATGATGCGTACCTGGCCGGCGGTCAGCTGGCGGACGGTGAGCGCGACCAGGACCGAGGCGTCGTCGCTGTCGGTGGCGATGATGACCGCGCGGGCCGAGCGGACATGCGCCTCCTCGAGCACGGCCGAGCGGGTCGCCGAGCCTTCGATGGCGACCAGGCCGGCCGAGGTTGCCTGGCGTACGCAGGCGGCGCTGCGCTCCACCACCACGATCCGGCTCTTGTCCATGCCGTTCTCCAGCAGAGCGGAGATGGCGCTGCGGCCCTTGGTGCCGTAGCCGCAGATGATGACGTGGTCCTTCACGCTTCTCCTCCACCGGTTCAGGCGACGGCCGGTCCGGTACTGCTCGGTCAGGACCTCCAGCGTGGTACCGACCAGGATGATCAGGAACAGCACCCGGGCAGGGGTGATGATCAGGATGTTGACCAGGCGGGCGCTGTCGCTCAACGGCGTGATGTCGCCGTAGCCGGTGGTCGAGAGGGTCACGACGGCGTAGTAGAAGCAGTCGATCAGGTTCAGGCCGTTCTCGTCGACGTCCCGGTAGCCGCCACGGTCGACGTAGACGACGCCGACCACGACGAGGACCAGGCCGAGGGCCGCGGCGAGCCGCAGGCTCAACGCGCTCAGCGGCCCCCGGTGCGGGGCAGGTAAATGGATCAAAGCTGGCCTGCTCCACTCCGGTCCGGGCCTCTACGTGCACAACATAGCGGTTGCCTCAGCGAACCGCGCACGGGAACCGGCACGCCGGCCACCGGGAGACTCCGGGATCGCACCGGGCCAGGGTCTATTGCGCGGGATGCCTGCCCGATTACCATTCGCACACCAGCAGACATCGAGGGATGTCCATAGCCCGCAAAGGGGACCGCATGCCATCGATCAGCACCGCGAAGATCGCCAAACTCGGCGCGGCACTGTTGGGCGGCGTCGCTCTCGCGATCGCACCGGCGGCCGTGGCCGGCGCCGCGCCCACCGTCAACAGCGTCTTCTGCGAGTCTGGCGCCTCGAAGTACATCTGCGATCTGGACTACTCGGGCGCCCAGAACCCGGTGACGATCCAGTGGTACGTCAACGGTGTCTACACCCCCTCCTTGGACGGACGCACCATCGTCAACCGAGGTTGTTCGCCCGGCACTCGCTTCACCGTGCAGGCCACTGTCACCGACAGCACCGGCTCCTCCACCGGATCGCACAGCTTCGTCTGCCGCAAGATCTGGCAGTAGCACCCACATGAGCCGAAGGCCGGGCACGCATGGTGCCCGGCCTTCGGTGGTCTGCTGTTGTGGTTGCTCTTTGTCGGTGTCCGTCACCAGTGCTGGGCGACCAGCTCGGCGGCCTGGGTCTCCCACTGCGCGTACGCG
>Ga0233372_1000285_pt1 | contig 23470 bp, 24 predicted proteins | sample ElkDunMinimDraft_4_FD_191538 | JGI IMG/M metagenome (GOLD analysis project Ga0233372, IMG submission 191538) | Fecal eukaryotic communites from dung pellets of Tule Elk in California, USA - Elk Dung D8 | ecosystem: Host-associated > Mammals > Digestive system > Large intestine > Fecal | place... | reverse complement strand
CCTGGCGCGCGCCTGCTCGACCAGTTCCGTATCGACTGGTTCCGGGAGATGAACCGCGCGCTGTCGGATACGCTCGATACGGCTGCCTTCGTGGCGCGCATCGGCGGGAACGTCGAGCGCATGCGCTGGCTGGCCGCCGAACTGCTGCAGCGCGCGCGCATCGAGCACCCGGCGATGGGCGACCACGGTCTCGACGCCCTGCTCGGCGACACGTCCCAACTGCCCGTGTCGCTCGACGCCACCTGGTACGCAGACGCGGCCTGAGCGCCTCAGGGCTGGGGCGGCGGCGTCGCCTGCGGCGTGGTCTGGGGCGGCGGATTCGGCACCCAGATCGCGATGCCGCTGGCGTACTTCTGCGTGGGGCTGACGTTCACGCCCACGCCGGCCGACGAGAACCAGCGTCCGCCGCCGCGACCCAGGCCGCCGCCGACACTGATGCCACCGTCGCGGTAGCCATCCGCGGTGCCCTGGAACAACACGCCATTGGCGCCGAGCTTGGCCGCCTCCCGACGCAGCTTCTGCAGCGCCGAATCGATCTTGTTCTGGTCGCCATAGGTCAGCGCGCCACTGCTGGCGTTGAGGATGGCGATTTCCTCGTACTGGCCCGGCGGCGGGCCGTAGTAGATGCGGACCTGGGCCGGATCGATCGGCGCCCGCGGCGTCCCGGTCAGGACGTGGGAACTGGCGCACCCGGCGAGGGCAAGGGTGGCCAGCAGCATTACGGTGCGGAAGACGCGCATGGCGATTCCTCGGTCGGTCGTGGCCCGGACGGGTACTGCGCGATCATCTGCCCGGCGACATAAAGCCGGTGTGGACACGACGCAGCCATGCCTGGGCGCTCAGCCCATGCCGCCATTGATGCCGATGACCTGGCCGTTGATGTAGCCGGCCTGCTCCGAACACAGGAAGGCGACCAGCGCCGCGACCTCGTCGGGAGTGCCGGGCCGGGCCGCCGGCACGATCTGCCGGATGGTCTCGGCCGGAAACGCCTCGTCGGCCATGCTGCCGGCGATCACGCCGGGTGCGACCACGTTCACGGTGATGCCGCGGCTGGCCATCTCGCGCGCCAGCGACTTCGAGGCGCCGTGCAGCGCCGCTTTCGCGGCTGCGTAGTTGGTCTGCCCCCGGTTGCCGGTCACCGCGGCCACGGACGATACGCTGACGATGCGGCCCCAGCGCTTGCGCGCCATCGGCAGCAGCAGCGGCTGGGTGACATGGAAGAAACCGTGCAGGGAGACATCGATCACCCGCTTCCACTGCGCTTCCGACATGCCGGCCATTGGCGCGTCGTCGTGGACACCGGCATTGTTGACGACCACCTGGACCGGCCCGGCTTCGAGCAGGGCGTCGAGCGCGCCGCGGGTCGCGGCCCCATCGGCGACATCGAAGGCGATCGCCTCTGCGCTGCCGCCCGCGGCAACGATGTCGGCGACCACGCTCCGGGCACGCGCGAGATTGCCGTTGGCGTGGACGATCACATGCAATCCGTCGTCCGCGAGCCGACGACAGATCGCGCCACCGATGTCGCCACTGCCGCCGGTCACGAGTGCACGGCGCGCGGGCGCCTGGTTCGAGGATTCGCTCATCGGGTGATTGTAGCGAGCGCGCCGCGATTGCTCGCGGGCATGGAATGCGCATCGGCAATGGGCACTGCGCTGCGCTCGATGTCGGCCGCCACGCGGCGAAGTCGGAACCGGATCACGCGGGTCGGCATACCGGCCATGGGACGATCACCTGCATGCGCACCGGCTGGGCCCATGCAGGCGCCGGGTCCGATGACCCACGTCGCACATTGAAGCGTCGCGGCGGAAGCGGCGCGCGGGCATCCGTTTCATTGCCCGGACCGAAGCCCTGGAGCGGGACGCCTAGGGCGGCGCCGGCCCCAGCATCACCGCCGCGCGACCGTCGGCGAGCAGTACGCCGTCACACACGATGCGGAACGCGTACTGCTGGCTGTCCTCCGATTCGACAAGCACCTCGGCGACGCATTCCACATCGCCGGAAAGCGCGTCGATCCGCGCCACGTGCAGCTGCACGCCGCGCAGCGCCACCAGCATGCCGGGACGCACGGGCGCGCCGCTCTCACGCGCGCGCAGGCCGCCATGGACCGCCATCGCCTGCGCGCCGTATTCGCACAGATGCAGCGCACGCAGCATGCCGTCGCTGCGCAGCGGATTGGCCGGATCGCGATGGCTTGCGCTGCGCAGCGTGACGCTCGACGCGTCCCACGCAGTCACCGCGTCCCACAGGCACATCGCACCCTGGTGCGGGATCATCGATTCGATGGCGTCGCGATCGACGGGCGTCATGGCACCGGCTCCGGTTCCGCGCGCGCCGCAGTGATCGCCGCGCGCCGGCGCGCGACCAGCAGCGACAGGACGAAGTTGCAGACCACGCCGAGCGCGACGGTGCTGCCGATCGCCCGCAGCACCGGGATCGAGGAAAGCGCCAGCAGGCTGAAGACCAGGAGCGTCATCAGGCTGCAGACGAGCACCGCATGCAGGGTGCGGATCTGGTCGTCGCGATCATCGCCGGCGTGTTCGAAGAACAGCGCGTAGTCCAGGCCGAGGCCGGCGGCGAGGATCAAGGCCACCAGATGGAACAGGGTCAGCTCCACGCCCGCCAGCCGCAGCACGGCCACCACCACCACCAGGGTCAGCAGAGTCGGCAGCAGCACACGCCAGACCCGGCGCGGCTGCCGGAGCGCGATCCATACCGTGACGACCAGCAGCACCAGCGCGACCGCCATCGCCGCCAGTACCCGGCCGCGGTACTCGATCACCAGCGATTCGGATGCGTCCTTCATGTCGAGCAGGCGCACATCGATGCCGGGGGCAGCCGCTTGCGCGGCGAGCGCGGCAACATCCGCCGGGTCGTCCAGACCGCTGAGCGAGACCAGGGCGGTCGAGCTGCCTTCCCGTTCCAGCAGCAGACCCGAGACCGCGGTCGCGAGCGGCGAGCCGTCGAGCGTGGCCCGGGTCAGCGGCGCCGCCGCCCTGGCCCGCGCGACGTCCTCGACGAAAGGCTCGAAGGCATCGTCGTTGAACGGCGAGCCGGCCAGCGCCTCGGCCAGCATCGCGCGCAGCGCGGGCGTGTCCGGCAGCGCACCCTGGCGCGCGCGTTGCGTCGCGGCGTCGGGCAGGTAACGGGCAGCCATGTCGTAGCCGTCGAGGCGACCCGCTGCGACCAGCGCGTCCAGCGCCGGGCGCAGCGCGGCGGTGGCGCCGAGCACGGCGTCGCTGTCGTCGGCCTGCGCGACCAGGACATAACGCACGTCGGGCGCACCGAGTTCGGCGCGCAGTTCGGTGTCGCGCTGCATCGAATCCGGATCGACCGGCGTCAGCTTCGACAGGTCGTTCTGCCAGAACGCACCGGGACTGAAAGCGATCGCCGCGCCAGCCGCAACGGCCAGCACCGCCAGCGACCACTTCGGCCGCGGCAGCGCTTCGATCCGGTGCCACAGGCGCTGCAGCCGCAGCGAAGCCGCCAGATCCGGCGGTGAGGGGTCGACCAGACCCGGCAGCAGATAGCGCGTGGTCAGCGCGGCGATGCCGAGCGCGGTGATCGTGAACACCGCGAGCTGGCGCAGGCCGTCGACGCCGGAGAACAGGAACGTCGCGTACGCGATGCAGGTCGCGATGACGCCGGTCGACAATGCGGGCCACAGCCCGCGCACGTTCTTCCACGGCGACAGGCCGGCGCGCTGGTGGCTGAAGAAGTGGATCGGGTAGTCCTGCACCACGCCGATCAGGGTGAAGCCGAACGCGATGGTGATGCCGTGCACGCCGCCGGGGAACAGCAATGCCACCGCGGTGAGTCCGGCGATGCCCGCGCTCGCCAGCGGCAGCACGCCGAGCAGCGGCATCTTCCAGCTGCGGTACGCGACGAGCAGCAACAGGATCAGGCCGATGGTGTCGACCATGCCGATACGCTGCGCCTCGGCCTGCGTGCGGCCACCGATGTCGACCGAGAACGCGCCGGGCCCGACGACTTCGAGCACCGCCCCGCTCCCACCCGCCTGTTGCGCGAAGGTGTCGCGGATCGTGCCCACCGCGTCGAGCTGGCCCGTGGGGTCGAAGCCGGCCGCACGCGTCTCCACCAGCAGCAGCGCCTGTTCGCCCGCCTTGTCGAACCACACATCGTGCAGCCGCTGCGGCGCGCCCGCGGGCTGCCAGGCTTCGGCCAGCGTCAGCACCTCGAGCGTCGGGTCGGACGGGATCAAGGGCTCGACAAGGCCAGCGGCAGGCGAGCCGAGGTCCTGCAGCCGCGCATCGAGCGCGTCGCGCAGGACACCGGCATCGAGTGGCGCATCGTCGAACGAGGGCGTCAGCAGATAGCGATACGCCAGCAGGTCTTCGGGAAACGCATCCAGGCCCGCTTCGCCGCCATTGGCGACCAGGGTGAAGCGCGGATCGCCAGCGAGTGCCGCATGCAGATCGCGCGAGCGCGCGGCGAGCGCTTCAGGCGCATCGCCCGAGATCGCCAGCATCAGCAGGCGCGAGCCCGGCCCGTCGCCGAGTTCTTCCATCAGCAGGCGCTGCTCGGGCGTGCGCGCGTCCGGCAGGAAGCGGCGCAGGTCGCCACTGAACTGGAGTTGCGAGGCGGCGATCGCGCCGAGCGCGAGCAGGGCGAGCAGCCACGCGACCGCAAGCGTCAGCCGCAGGCCGGGACGCTGCAGCAGCGCATCACGCAGCCGCCGGCGCCCGCTCAACGCGGCACGTCGTGGCACAGCCGCTGCGCCGCTTCGAGCGAATCGAGACCGACTGCCGCGGTCGCGGCGCTGCCGAGCAGCGTGGGCTGCGGCTCGCCCTGTTTCGGACGGGTCTCGATGCAGCGCAGTTCGCCATCACGGCCGCGCAGCACGATGGCGGCAATGCGTGCGGCGGTCCGCGGCTCGCGCGGGACCAGGGTCAGCGTCCAGTCGGCCGGCACGCCATCGGCCTCGACGGCATAGACGTTTTCCAGTGCCTTGCGGTCCCCGGCGAGCAGCGCGCCGAAGCTGCCCTGCAACACGGCCAGTTCCGGCACGCGCGAGAGCGAGAACGTCCGCGGGCTGCGGCCCTCGCGGGCGATCGTCGCCTCGCCGCCACGGATCGTCGTGGTCTCGACATAGGGCGTGCGCACTTCGCGCACCAGGGTATCGGCATCGGGACGCCGGTACTCGCCCGACAGCAGCAGCGGCCGCTTGAGCATCGCGGAGACGCGCAACTCGACGAACGGCGTGGCGCTTGCCGCGCCCTGGGTCAGCCGATGCAGGATCCAATCGGCATCGACGCTGCGCGGCGCAACGGCGGCCGGCGCCGGCACGCGGTCGCGCGACTGGCTCGCGCGCGGCGGCTCAGCGTTCTGCGCTGCGGCCAAGCCCGGCAGCAGCAGTGTCGCCAGCAGCAGATGCGTGCGCCTGGACCGGCGCTTCGTCGTCGCGTTTCCAGAAGTCATAGAAATTGAACCAGTTGTAGGGGGCACTGCGCGCGTGATGTTCCAGCCGCGCGGCGTAACGGTGGATAAGCGCGGCCACACCGGCCTGGCGTTCGCGGCGCGGCAGGTCGATGCCGTCGCTGAAGGGTTCGAACAACAGGTCGTAGCGGTTGCCGCCACGGTACAGGCCGAAGGCCAGCATCACCGGCACCTTGAGCACCGAGGCCAGCAACCAGGGCGCGACCGGGAACTGCGCCGTCTCGCCGAGGAAAGGCACGCCGAGCGTGCTGCCGCCCTCCTGGCTGCGGTCCACCAGCAGCGCCACCATCGCGCCTTGTGCCAGGCCTTCCTGGATCGCCAGTGCGACCGCGGGCCCGCCGTCGCCGGCATCGATCACCGTCGCGGCAATGTCGGGATTGAGGGTCTCGAGCAGTTCGGTCATCGCCTGACCGTGCGCGCGATCGAGTACGACCCGGATGGCGTAGTCCGGCCGCTGGCTCGCGAGTACGCGCAACACTTCGAAACTGCCCAGGTGCGAGCCGAACAGCAGCACGCCGCGACCGGTATCGAGATGGCCGTGCAGGATGTCGAGCCCCTGCGCGCGGACGTCGAAGCGGCGCGTGTTCTCGCTGAGCAGGAACAGCCGGTCGAGGATGGTCGCGGCGAAGGTCAGGAAGTGGCGGCCCACTTCGCGCAGCGAGGCCGGCCGACCGAACATGCGCGTCAGGTACAGGCGTGAATCGCGACGTTCGGCGCCCCGCCGGAGCATGAAGTACAAGGCGATCGGATACAGCAGCGCGCGCGAGGGGCCGCGGCCGAGGACCGAAGCGACCACGATCAGGGTCCGCAAGGCGATCCGCCCGCCACCTTCGCGGCGTGCCTTCCACTCGCTGCTCATGCCAGCGCCGTGCCGTCGGCGACGAGTTCACCACTGGCCAGCAGCGCGCCCTCTCGCTCCACCCGGAAGCGCCAGCGGCGGACGCCTTCCCGGCCGGTGTCTTCGAACACGATGCTGGCGCGCTCGTCCGGCCGCAGGGGCTGGACGAACTTCACCTGCGGCAGTCGCAGCGTGGCCAGCGGCCCATGCATGGCCTCGACCGCGGCGACCACCCGATCCAGGATCACCACGCCCGGCACCAGCGGCTGCCCCGGAAAATGGCCGGGCAGGCAGGGATGGGTGGCCTCGATCACGAACGGGTGCGACGTCATCGTTCAGTGCCTGCCGAGCATCGCGGCCACGGCGTCCCGGGCCTCGCGGGCGAGGGCCTGGCGGCCGGCGGCACCGACCCGGCCCTGGACCGGGATCGGCGTGCCCACCGTGGCCCGCATCGGGCCGCGGCAGGTGCGGAAGAAACCTGTGGCCGGGAGCACATTGCCGGTGCCATGCAGCGCGATGGGCAGTACATCGACGCCGGCGTCGATCGCGGCCTGGAACGAGCCAGACTTGAACTCTCCCAGGCGCCCGTCGCGCGAACGCGTGCCCTCCGGGAACAGGCACAGCGACTTGCCCGACGCCAGCAGTCCGGCGACCTGGCGGCGCAGCAACGGTCCGGCGCGGCGATCCTCGCGGCTGATGAAGAGCATGCCGGTGGCACGCGCGTAACCGGCCAGGAACGGCACCCGGCGCATTTCCTCCTTGAGCAGGAAACGCAGCGGCGCCGGCACGGCCATGAACAGCACGCAGATGTCGAGCAGGGATTCGTGGTTGGCGACCACCATGTACGGACGCGACCAGTCCACCGTCCCGCTGCCTTCGACGGTCAGCCCGCCGGCCGGTCCGACCAGGCCCGGCGCCCAGTGGGTGCGCGCCATGGCCAGGGCGAGATCGCGCCGACCGGTCACCGCCTGGCGGATCAACGCCACGCTGATCCAGCCCGCCGTCCATAGCAGGGTGTAGAGGCATTCCAGAGCGTTGAGCGTTCGCGCGGACAGGGCCGCGAGCGCCGTCGCCCCGGTCTCGGCGCGGGTCTGTCGGTATTCCATGAGGCGCATAGGATATCCCGTGTGACGGGCGCTGATCGCGGCAGGTCCGTTCAGCAAGCCGACCGGGCGGAGCGCCTCAGCGCAGCAGGTCGCGCCAGAACGTCGGGCCGAGATCGGCCAGCTTGCGCAGAAAATCGAAGAAGCCGTGGTAGCGGCCCGGAAAACGCCGTTTCCGGATCGCGAACTCGATGACGAAGAAACCGCCGATCACGCCGTAGTTCAGCAGGTTCGCCCACCACGACCACTGCGCCTGGCTGATCGGCAGCGGCGACGGCACGCCGAGACTTTCGAGCAGGCCCGCGGGGCTGGCCAGCAGGGCGAGCAGCAGGTTGCCGCCGGCCATGCCCAGCAGCACGGCGGCCCAGGCGGCGGTCAGGTTGCGGGTGTAGCGCAGCAGGTCGGGCGCCAGTTCGGTCGGATCACCATTGCCTTCGATGCCGATCACGATGCGGGTGATCAGCGCCGTGCGGCCGGGCCGCAGGGTGCGCGCGAAAATCCAGGCGATGCCGACCACGAACACCACCGGCACCAGCAGCAGTGGCAGGGCCGCATGGCCGGCGGCGTAGAGCGCCCAGGCGCCCCAGGCGAGCAGCGGCAAGGCGACGAAGGCCCACGGCCGGCGCGCCAGCAGCGGCTCGACGACCAGCATCGCGATCAGCGCCGCGAGGGCGCCGAGGGCGAGACCGTCGTGATGCCAGAGGCTGGCCAGGTGCGCCAGGGCCGTGTAGCCGAGCCCCAGCAGCAGTTGCAGCAGCAGGATCAAGTGGTGCGGTGCTGCTCGACGTGCGCAGACAGCGCGCGCAGCGAGGCGAAGATCTTGCGGTTCTCGTCGTTGTCGGAGCGCAGCTGGAAGCCGTAGCGCTTGCTGATCGCCAGCGCGAGTTCCAGCGCGTCGATCGAGTCCAGGCCGAGGCCGGCGTTGAACAGCGGGGCCTCGGGATCGATGTCGGCCGCCTGCACGTCCTCGAGGTTCAGGCTCTCGACCAGCAGGTCGGCCAGCGCGCGTTCGGCTTCGGTTTGTGCGGACATCGGGACTTCCGTGGGGTGACAGGGCTGCAACGATCCGGCATCGGCCCCGCGGGCGCAAGGGCGGCCGGGCGCCGCGGTGCTTCCGCTATGATGCGCGCCTGTTCGCCGCCCATTCCAGCTGGATGACACCGACGCCGCACGCTGCAGCTCCTGCTTCCACTGCCGATGCCGATCTGCGCGACATCGATGTGGTGGTGATCGGCGGTGGCCCGGCCGGCAGCACCGCGGCCACCCTGCTGGCGCGTGCCGGGCATTCGGTGGTGATGCTCGAGAAGGACGTCCACCCGCGATTCCACATCGGCGAATCGTTGCTGCCGATGAACATGCCCATCCTCGACGAGCTGGGCGTGCTCGACGAGGTCCGCGCGATCGGCGTACACAAGGCCGGCGCCGACTTCCCGATGCCGGGCGAGACGGGCCGCAGTCACGTGTTCCACTTCACCCGCGCGCTCGATCCGAAATCGGACTTCGCCGTGCACGTGCGCCGCGACCAGTTCGACCAGTTGTTGTTTGCGCATGCGCAGCGCAACGGCGTGGAGGCGCACCAGCGCACCCGGGTCACCGACGTCGTCTTCGGCGGCGACGGTCGCCCCGCGCTGGTCGAGGCTGCGACGCACGACGGCACGCGCCTGCGCTTTGCCCCGCGCTACGTGATCGACGCGAGCGGCCGCGACACCTTCCTGGCCTCGAAGCTCGGCACCAAGCGCCGGAGCCGCACCCACCAGTCGGCGGCGCTCTTCAGCCATTTCCGCGGCGTGCGCCGGCAGCCCGGCGCGGACGCCGGCAACATCACCATCGCCCGTTTCGCGTCCGGCTGGGTGTGGATGATTCCGCTGCCGGAAGACGTGATGAGCGTCGGCGCGGTGTGTTTTCCCGACTACCTCAAGCAGCGTGGCGCGGGCCCCGAGCGTCTCGACAACGAAGCGCTGCTGATGCGCACGCTGCAGGGCATCCCCGCGGTCTGGGCGCGCATGGAGGGCGCCCAGCGCATCGCGCCCGTGCACGCCACCGGCAACTATTCGTACGGCGCCACGCGCATGTGCGGACCGGGCTGGCTGCTGGTCGGCGATGCCTACACCTTCGTCGATCCGATCTTCTCGTCGGGCGTGTTCCTGGCGATGGACAGTGCGCGCCGCGGCGCCGCGCTGGTCGATGCGGCGCTGCACGCACCCCAGCGCGAGGCCTCGCTGCAGCGCGCGATGCAGGCGCGGCTGCAGCGTGGCCTGCGCCACTTCACCTGGTTCATCCACCGCTTCAACACGCCGGTCATGCAGCGCCTGTTCTCGGCGCCGCGCAACGACCTGCAGGTGGAGCAGGCGGTGATTTCGATGCTGGCGGGCGATGTCTTCGACAATGACGCGGTCCGCTGGCGCCTTTACCTGTTCCGCATGATCTACGCCATGAACGCCATCGCGATCGCCCCCCGGGCGCTGCGCGGCTGGCTGGTCCGGCGCCGCCAGGGGCTGGCCGGCTTCCGCGGCGAGACCCTGCACGAGGGCAACCCATGAACCGTCCCGCCACACATCCCGTGCCGCCACTGCCCCGCCTGCGCGTCGATTACGTCGACGGCGTCTCGCCGGAGAGCTTGCTGGCGCAGGCCGATGTCCTCGCCGTGTTCGGCTTCGGCGACGCGGCCCCGGCCATCGACGACCCGCGCTGGCTGCGCGTGCCGCTGCAGCCGTTCGGCGCCTCGCTGCTGGAAGTCTGGCGCGGCCAGGCGCCGGTGCGCCACGGCCGCGACGGCAGCATCGCCTGGTCGACCGATGGCGAGCTGATCTTCGGCGCGATCGAGGTCGACGAGCCCGAAGGCCACACCGGCGAGGGCGACCACTCCGGCATCCTGCTCGCCGCCGAGCAGGCCTACCGCGAACTGACGGATTTCATCGGCGCCGGGGAGTTCCCGCATCTGCTGCGGATCTGGAACTACCTCGACGCGATCACCCATGGGGACGGCGACAGCGAGCGCTACCGCCAGTTCTGCGTGGGCCGCGCGCGCGGACTTGGGGCGTTCGATACGTCCCAGCTGCCCGCGGCCACCGCGATCGGCCGTTGCGACGCCGATCGCCGGATCCAGGTCTACTGGCTGGCCGGGCGCCTGCCGGGTACGCCGATCGAGAATCCGCGCCAGGTCAGCGCCTACCGCTACCCGCGCCAGTACGGGCCGCAGGCGCCGAGCTTCGCCCGCGCGATGCTGCCGCCGGCCGGCAGCGAGATGCCGCTGATGCTGTCGGGCACGGCCAGCGTGGTCGGCCATGCCTCGCAGCACGAAGGCGAGCTGCTCGCCCAGCTCGACGAGACCTTCGCCAATTTCGATGCCTTGATCGCCTCGGCGCGACGGCACCGCCCGGAACTGCCCGCCGAATTCGGCCCCGGTTCGCGGCTCAAGGTGTACGTGCGCGATGCCAGCGACCTGCCGGCGGTCGCGGAGGCGTTCGAAACCCGCTACGGCGATCGCCTGCCGCGCCTGCTGCTGCATGCGGCGATCTGCCGGCGGGAGCTCGCGCTGGAGATCGACGGCGTGCACGACGCCGGCTGAGGCTGGCGCGCGGCCGCCCCAGGGGTTGGTGAACGTCTTCTCGACCGCCTGCGCCCGGCGCAAGCGGTCGCCGGGTCGTCCGTGACCGGCGCGACGCCGCGTCCTGCAGCGCCGGCCTGCGACCCCGCGCCGCAGGCCGGCCGGCGGGCGCGCGCGTAGAATTCGCGCCATGACCCGACCCGATACCCGCATGCGGCGGATGCGCCGCGACGACTTCTCGCGCAGGCTCATGCGCGAGTCCACGCTGACCGTCGACGACCTGATCTATCCGGTATTCGTGCACGAGCCCCGGGGCCGCGCCGCGGTGCCCTCGATGCCGGGCGTGGAGCGCCTGTCGATCGACGAACTCCTGCGCGTGGCCGAGACCGCGAGCGAGCTGCGCATTCCGGCGATCGCCCTGTTTCCGGTCACCGCGCCGGACGCGAAATCGCTCGACGCCGCGGCCGCCTGGGACGACGACGGCCTGTGCCAGCGCGCGGTGCGGGCATTGAAATCGCGCTTCCCGGGCCTGGGCGTGATCACCGACGTCGCCCTCGATCCCTATACCTCGCACGGCCAGGACGGCATCACCGATGACGCCGGCTACGTGGTCAACGACATCACCGTCGAAGCGCTGGTGCGCCAGGCGCTGAGCCACGCACGTGCCGGGGCCGATGTGGTGGCGCCCAGCGACATGATGGACGGCCGGGTGCGGGCGATCCGCGAGGCGCTCGAGGCCGACGGCCATGTGCATACGCGCATCCTCGCCTACGCGGCCAAGTACGCCAGCGCGTTCTACGGTCCGTTCCGCGACGCGGTGGGCTCGGCTGGCGCGCTCGGCAAGGCGGACAAGTCGACCTACCAGATGGATCCCGGCAATGCCGACGAGGCCATGCGCGAGATCGCGCAGGATCTCGACGAGGGCGCCGACATGGTCATGGTCAAACCGGGCATGCCGTATCTGGACATCGTGCGTCGCGCCAAGGACGAGTTCGGCGTGCCGGTGTTCGCGTACCAGGTGAGCGGCGAGTACGCGATGCTCAAGGCCGCCGCGGCCAATGGCTGGCTGGACGAGCGCAGATGCGTGCTCGAGGCCCTGCTTGGGTTCAAGCGCGCCGGCGCCGATGGCGTACTGACCTACTTCGCGCTCGACGCGGCCCGCTGGCTGCGCGAAGGCTGAGCGCCGGCAGGCGTCCGGCGCGATCCCCCTCGCGCTGTCCGGCCCGGACCGACTGAAGGCCCGCAGCCGCCCGGCGGAGCCGCCAGCCGGGCGAGGTCTTCGGCTTGCAGTCGGGCCAGCGCCAAAAAGAACGCCCGGGCAAGCCCGGGCGTTCCCGTCGTGCGATTGCGCCCGGTCAGTTGACCGTCAGCACCACCGGCGCAGCCGCCTTCGGCGTCGCCGGATCATTGCTGCTCACGCACAAGTGACCGACATGGCGCCCGGGCGACAGCCCCGCCGCGCTGAGCGAGACGCGGTTGGCCTGGACCGCACCGGCCTGCAACGTGCCCGCGGCCGGAGTGACGGCACCCATCCACGGCGCGCCGCACGCCACCTCGCCACGCACCTGCATCGACAGCCCCGCGTAGTTGTTCAACAGCGACCAGCTGCCCGCGCCGGTCGAGGCGATCTCGATGAACGCGAAGCTGCCGTTACCGGCCGGTGACGCATACCACGCCCAGCTCGAGGCATAGGGCCCGCGGGTATAGGCCACCAGCCAGTACCGGCCCGGCTGCAGCACGACGTCCTGGCCGGCGGCGCCGAAGTTGAAGCCGAGGTTGGTCCCCGAGACCTGCACTCCCGGCGCGTTCGGCGCACCGAGGAAACGCCACACCGCGGCGCCGGGCGTGGTCACCGGGTTGCCGGCGGGCACGCCATTGGCATCGGCGAAGATCGCCCAGCCCACCTGGGTGGCAGTGAACGTGCCACCGACCGCAAAGCCCTCGTTGAGGATCGCCGTCAGCCGCGTCGGCGATTCGACGACGAAATCGTCGGCCACCATCTGCGCCACCGGCGTGCCGGCATCGGAACGGTAGATGCCGCGATAGCCGTTGGTCAGGGTGCCACGCAGGCGATCGACAAGCGCCAGGCTGCCGGCGCCGGTGTTGGCGACGCTGTAGGCCAGCGGCGAGCCGCCGACGTTGGCCACCGAACCGGTCGCGGTCCCACTGCGGCCGGCCGCAAGGGCCAGCGAGATCGACTCGGGCAGCTTGACCACCGGCGGCTGCACCGCGATGGCGATCGGCAGCGTCAGCGGCGTGCGCTGCACGCCCAGGATCGGGCCGCTGGACTCGAGCCGCATCTCGCCGAAGCGCCAGCTGCCGTTGGCGGCCATGCCGCTGGTGTTGACCGTGATCCGGACCGAGGCCGTACCGCCCGCAGGCACCTTGAGCGTCGACGGCGTCGCCGTCGCGTTGACGCCGCTGAAGCTGATGCGCCAGCTCGAGGCGCTGCCGTGCGGGTTGCGGAAGGTGCGCACGAAGCTGCAGCTGCTGTAGCAACTGCGGTTGGCGATGCTCGGCTGGTTGAGCGCCGACTCGTCACCACCCAGCGCCGGATCGGCCGCGCGGTAGTTCGCGGTCGTCTCGTGCATCAGCAGGCCGGCATTGATCGCGCGGTCCACCTGGACGCGGCCGCTGCCCTTGTCGAACGGCGTCGCCGGGGTGACCGAATCCTCCTTGAACACTTCGGTCTTGGCCGTCATCGCCAGCGCCGACTTGATCTCGGGGACCGACCAGCCCGGCCGCGCCTGACGGATCAGACCGGCGGCGCCGGCCTGGTGCGGCGATGCCATCGAGGTGCCGTTGATCGACTCCACCAGGCTCTCGAAGCCGGTGATCGTGGTGCCGGCATAGGCCGCGAGGATGCTCACGCCCGGGGCCGTGATGTCGGGCTTGACCAGGTTGAACGTGCCTGCGGGGCCGCGCGAACTGAAGGCGCCGAGCGCGTCGGCGGTGTTGGGCAGCGCGATCGGCGGGTACAGCACGCTGGCCGTCGCGGTCGGGTTGGCCCGCACGAAGTCGCGCAGCACGTCGGCATCGGCCTGGGGCATGCCGAACACCGGAATCGTGGCGCCGGGCACCGAGGGAATGATGGCGCCGGCGGCGTTGTTGGCGATCACCACCGCGACCGCGCCGGCGTTGCGGGCGTTGTCGGCCTTGATCACGAACGAGCAGGTGCCGCGGCGGACCACCGCGATCGCGCCCTGGAAGCTGCCGGCCGGGAACCCGTTGCAGCCGTCGTCGACGCCATCGAGCGTGGCGCTGACCCGCAGCGGCGTATTGCCCGGAATCGTCGCATTGAACGCCACGCCACCGGAGCCCTCGTCGACCAGCACCGGACGCAGCTGCTCGGGCACGTTGCCCGGGCCGGTCACCTCGAGGGCGAGTGCGAACGAGCCGCGGCCATGCTGCGCCGCGGCCGTCGAGGAGACCCATGGTTCGAGATGCCCCATGGTGTTCGGCCCCGGGCCGCTGTTGCCGGCCGAGGACGCGACATAGATGCCCGCATCGGTCGCGTTGAGGAACGCCAGCGAGACCACTTCGGTCCACGGCTGGGCGCCGCCACTGATCGAGTAGTTGAGGACATCCACCACGCCGTCGGCGATCGCCTGGTTGATCGCCGCGACCGCAGCGACGTTCGGGCACTGGCCCTGGCCGGTGGCGATGTTGGTGTAGCAGATGTCGTAGGCGACGAGGTTGCCGCGCGGCGCCACGCCCGAAATGCGGCGCGTGTTGCCGCGATAGAGCACATCGCGGCGATTGCCGGCGACGGTCGAGGCCACGTGCGTGCCGTGGCCGTTGGTGTCGCCGAACCCGCGCTCCTCGCGGAAGCCGGAGTTGCCGCAGATGTTGCCCGGCGCTTCGCAGACGAAGTCGTAGCCACCGATGAGCTTGTCGTTGCAACGCCCCGCGTCGACACCGCCGGCCGCGCAGCTGCCCAGATAGGTGCCGGCGCCCAGCGGATTGACGTGCTGGTAGCCATCGATCGGATCCACCGCCGCGAACGAGGGCGAGCCGAAGTTGATGCCCGAATCGAGGATGCCGTAGACGATGCCCTCGCCCTGGAACTGGCCGGTTGCCCCGGTCCAGCTGCCATCCCAGACCGCCTCGGCGCCGATCAGGCGCGGGCCGGTATCGGTATCGAGCGCATATTCGCGATAGGCCTCGACCAGGCGGACATCGTCGAGCTTCTCGATCCTGCTGGCCTCGGTCGCGGTCAGCTCGACGACGACGCCGTTGACCGCGTGCTGCATGCGCCGCTCGACGTCGAGCGGACGGCCGACGCGCAGGGCCATCGCCCCCACGAGGTCGGACTGGCGTCCCTGCAGATAGCTGACGTAGCTGCGCGCGCTGGCGCTCCTGACGTCCAGCCGCGACTTGCCGCGCGCGTCGGCACGCCGGGCGGGCGCGGCCAGCCCGCCGAGGCCGCCCTTGTAGGCGGCCAGCGCCGGCTCTTCGAAGACGACGATGTAGCGCTCGGGCGTACCCGGCTGCGCGGCCCCGGTGGCAGCCGGCGCACCCGTGCCGCCACCGCGGGCGACGGTCGCAGCGCCGCGCGTGTCGACCGACGTGCTGCCCAGCAGGGCACCGATACTGGCCTTGGCGGAATCGACCGCATTCCCGACGGCGGGAACACGGGACGGAAGCGCGGTACTGGCGACCGCGACGACAGCGAGGCCGAGCAGCGCGGACGCCGCTCCTACCTTTCGGATGCGTGACATGCGGATGTTCCCTCGTGGATGGACCTTCCTGACCCAGACGACGCCGCCGTCGAACGATCGACCCGGCGTCTTCTCCCCCGGTGGCGGCATAACCTGACGCGCCACGCCCCGGCTCTGACGTTCTACACAACTTTCTGCCCCCATAGGGCATGCGGGCGCCAATTTTTTGCCATACCCGGGCGTCTGGTCCGGCGAGGCAGGCCCTGCCTGCACGCCCCGTGTCCACACCCCCCCACTAGACTGTCGGCACGCCAGTCCGGCGCGCCTGCTCGAGGTCTCCATGTCGACCGCCCGCCACGCCGTGTTCGGCCACCCGGTCGCACACTCCCTGTCACCCCGTATCCACCAGGCGTTCGGCCGGCAGACCGGCATCGACCTGGTGTACGAGGCAATCGACGCGCTGCCGGCGACCTTTGCCGATGCCCTGGCGGCCTTCGCCGCCGCGGGCGGAACAGGGGCCAACATCACCCTGCCGCTGAAGACGCTCGCCTACGATCTGGCCTCGACGCGCAGCGAGCGGGCCACGCGCGCCGGTGCGGTCAATACGCTCGTGCGCCGCGGGGACACCTGGCATGGCGACACGACCGACGGCGTCGGCCTGGTCCGCGACCTCACCGACCGCCGCAGCCTCGACCTGCGCGGGCGTCGCACCCTGCTGATCGGCGCAGGCGGCGCGGCCCGGAGCGTGGCACCCGCATTGCTCGACGCGGGCGTCTCCGAGCTCTACGTGGTCAACCGCACGCCCGCGCGCGCCGACGCACTGGCCGACGCGCTCGGCGAGCCCGGCGTGGTGCATCCGCGCTATTTCGAGCAGCTCGGCGAGATGGGCGAGTTCGAACTGATCATCAACGCCACGTCGGCGGGCCGCGATGGCAGCGTGCCGGCGCTGCCGCGCTCGCTCGTGGGCATGCGCACCGATGCGGTCGACCTCAGCTACGGGGACGCCGCGGTGCCGTTCCTGGCATGGGCGCGCGCGCACGGCTGCCAGGAAGTGATTGACGGTCTGGGCATGCTGGTCGAACAGGCGGCCGAGAGCTTCGAGTTGTGGCATGGCGTGCGCCCGGAAACCGATGCGGTGTTCGAGGCGCTGCAGGCGCGGAACGTCCTGCTGACCACGGCCGACTAGGGTCCATGGGATGGAACTGTCGATGACCTTGGTCAGCCCACGCCGGCTGACGGCCAGCGCGTCGCGGCCGAGCGAGCGCTAGGCCAGTGGATTGCCGGCACCTCTGCGCTGCCTGCTGCATCGCGCCTTCGATCACCTCGCCCATTCCCGGCATGCCCCAGGGCAAGCCGGCGGGCGTGCCCTGCGTGCAGCTCGACGAGCACCTGCGCTGCCGCCTTTTCGGCCGGGCCGAACGGCCCGCATTCTGCGCATCGCTGCGCCCGGCGCCCGACATGTGCGGGGATTCGCGCGACGCCGCGTTCCTTGCCCTGGATACGCTGGAACGGCTGACCGCGCCCTAGAACGGAAAAGGGCGGCCGAAGCCGCCCATCCGACGCATCGTGCGCCAAATTCAACGCTTCTTGCGCGCGTCGTCGCTGGCCTTGCCGACCGCGCTCTGCGCCTTTCCGGCCGTTTTCTGGACCTTGCCGGCGACTTCTTTGGACGTATTGCCGGTGACCTTGCCAGCCATTTCCTTCGCAGCGCCCTTGACCTGGTTCTTGGCGCCTTCTGTGCGGTTCTTGTCCATGGGTCTCTCCCGCCTGCGGAGTGCAGGGTGTGAGGGGATATGCCCGCGACCGCGCCACGCCGGAGTGAAGAAAACGCGGCCGCGACCAGCGGGCTACAGGATCGGCATCCCGCCAGTGACGGCGTAGCGGCCGCCGGTCATGTAGCTGCCTTCGTCGGAGGCCAGCAGCACATAGATCGGCGCGCACTCGGCCGGCTGGCCCGGACGCTTGAGGGGGGTCTGCTCGCCGAAGGAGGCAACCGCATCGGGTGGCAGGGTCGCCGGGATCAGCGGAGTCCAGATCGGACCCGGCGCCACCGAATTGACCCGGATGCCCTTGTCGGCCAGCAACTGCGCCAGACCCGCGCTGAAATTGGCGATCGCCCCCTTGGTGGCCGCATAGGGCAGCAACGTGGGGTTGGGCTTGTCGGAATTGATCGAGCTGGTGTTGATGATCGAGGCGCCGGGCTTCATGTGCGGCACCGCGGCCTTGCACAGGTGGAACATCGCAGTGACGTTGACCTGGAAGGTGTAGTCCCACTTGTCGTCGGGAATCTCGTCGAGCGACTCGTAGCTCATCTGGTAGGCCGCATTGTTGACGAGGATGTCGATGCGGCCGAACGCGTCGACGGCCTTCTGCACGATCGCCCGGCAATGCGCCGGGTCGGCGATGTCGCCGGGCAACAGCTCGCAGCGTCGCCCGGCCTGCTCCACCCAGCGCCTGGTCTCACGCGCATCCTCGTCCTCGTTGAGATAACTCACCAGCACGTCGGCGCCTTCGCGCGCATAGGCGATCGCCACCGCGCGACCGATGCCGCTGTCGCCGCCGGTGATGATGGCGACCTTGCCTTCGAGGCGGCCACTGCCGCGGTAGCTCTGCTCGCCATGGTCGGCCTGGGGATCGAGCTTCTTCTCGACGCCTGGGACGTCCTGCTGCTGCTCGGGCTGATTCATCGCGGATGCTCCTGGCTGCGGGCCCGCTACGCTCGCGCCGCCCACGTCGCATGGCCGTGAATCCGCGCCCCCGCCGCGCCGCACCGCCGCATGCGTCACCCGCATGCCGGCGCCCGGATCACGCGCGGGTGGCGACAGCGACACCCGCTACACGTGACGATCGCCACGATACGCGCCCGCTCTTGCTATCCAAGGACTCACGATGCGCCTGCTGGCCGGCTGCGAGCTCATCGTCGAGGCGGATGTCGATTGCGCGGTCGTCGCGATGCTCCGGCCCCGCAGTGGCGAGGCCCAGTGGCTGGTCAGCGAGCACTACGCATTCGATCCCGACGTGCGTCCGACGGAGTTCGTCGATTCCTTCGGCAACCTGTGCCAGCGCTTCGTCGTGCCCAGCGGGCGGATGCGCATCCGCACCGAACTCGAGGTCGAGACCGAGCGCAGCATCGCGGTGGCACCGTGGTCGGCGCCGATGGCGCCAGCGACGCTGCCCGGCCACACCCTGCAATACCTGCTGCCGAGCCGGTACTGCCCGAGCGATCGTGCATTCGAGCGCGCGCAGGAGATCGTCGATCAGGCGGGTCCGCGCAGCGGCCAGGTCGGCGCCATCGTGGCGTGGATCCGCCGGCACATCGCCTACCGTTACGGGGTCAGTGACGCGACCACCGATGCACTCGACACCATCTCCCACGGCGCCGGTGTGTGCCGCGACTACGCGCACGTCGGCATCACCCTGTGCCGCAGCCTGCGCATTCCCGCACGCATGGTGGTCGGCTATCTCTACGGCCTGGAGCCGATGGACCTGCATGCCTGGTTCGAGGCTTACCTCGATGACCGCTGGTACACCTTCGATGCGACCCAGGACGCGCCACGGGGTGGACGCATCGTCGTCGCCTACGGACGCGATGCCGCCGACGTGGCGTTCCTGACCAACTACGGGCTGCTGCAGACGGTGGACATGCAGGTATGGGTCGGCGAGAAGAAGTGAGGCGCGCGGCCCTTCACTTCGAATCCAGGAACAGACGCATTCGCTCCAGCTCCTGCGCCAGGCCCTCGGCGAACGCCGGATCGCGTGGCGGCCGGCCCGCCACGTAACCCAGGTCCACCGACAGCGCGCCACCGACGACCGCCAGGTTGCCCCAGCCGATCACCCGCTCGCCCCACAGCAGCGGCAGTGCGTAATAGCCCAGCCGTCGTTTCGGTGCGGGCGTATAGGCCTCGAAGCGATAGCGCCAGCCCCAGAACAGTTCGAACCGGCGACGGTCCCACACCACCGGATCGAACGGAGTCAGCAGGCGCACTGCGGCGTCGGCCCGCCAGCGTCTGCTGCGCGGCGTCTCGCCGGCGGGCCAGAGCCAATCGACGCCATCGATCCGAGCCCCGTCCAGGCGCGCGCGGGCCCGGTCCAGCGCCGCGGCGCGGGCATCACGCCATTGCGGGACGCCGCGCTCCAGATACGACATCAGCTGCCGGAGGCTGGCCTCTGGCAGCGGCGCGTAGGTGCGCACCAGCAGGTCCAGCAGCGCGTCCATGCGGAATGCGATGGCGTCGGCATCGGCTGGCGCCGGCAACGGTGCGCGGACCGCATAGATGCGTGTCCCGCTTTGCCTGCCCGCCACGCGCAACAGACCGCGGTAGTGCATGTCATCGAGCAGGCGCGTGCTGGCATTGGACGAGCCGCCGAACCAGTTGACGACCTTGCCGTGCGCGAAGTGCGCGTCGACCTCGCGTGGATGTGCGCCGCCACGTTCGGCAACGAACGCGAGGACCGCCTGCGCCTGCCGTCGGCGCTCGGCCGTCCAGTCCTCCCGGGCGATGCGCGGATGCATCAGCGCCTGGTGCCTACGGTGCAGGAACCCGTAGTTGACGAAGAAGTCCTCTTCCAGCGGCTGCCGCGGATAGCGCCGCTCCAGATCCCCGGCGCGATAGCCGATCACGCGGTGGCGCAGGCTCAGATCCTGCGCGCGTGCCGGCGCACGGATCGGATCGGCCTGGACGAAGCCGATGCGCTCGATCGCGCGCATCAACGTGGTCGGCTTGAACAGCGAACGCGCCAGGGCATAGCGACGGAGCTGGTCGATGGTCAACAGCGACATGCGCCGATGATGCCAGCGCCGCGCGGAACCCGCGCTGCGCCGCATCTGCCGCGGACGCGACAGACCCGGGTCGCCTTCCCCGGACGAAGACGACGTTCCGCTTCACCGTGCAGGCTGGCCGAGCTCGCCAGCGCAGACGCAAGAACGGGCGCCCTGCGGCGCCCGTCCGGTCACGCACGCGCGAACGCGTCGATCAGAACGCGTATTCGGCAGTCACGCCGAGCAGCGCCGTCGAGCGCTTGGGACCTTCGAAGCGCACACCGCTGACCGGGTCACGCACATCGCCCGACTTGGCGCGGTAGTAGTCGTAGTGGACACCGATGCTGAAGTTCTCGGTGGCGTTCCAGCCGGTGCCGATGCCGGCGTACCAGCTGTTGCGGCCGTCGCTGCCGCCGCTTTCCAGACCGAGGTCCTGGCCGACCGAGTTGTAGTAATCGATGTTGTTGTCGGAGGCGCGGAAGAAGCCGCCGCGGCCGCTGATGTACCACTCCGGCGTCACGTTGAGGCGGGCGTTACCGCCGACCTGCCAGCCGCGCAGCGCGTTGCGGTCGCTGCGCTGGTTCAGGTCGTCGCCGTTGTTGATGTTGCGGACTTCGATGTTGCCGAGATCCGTGTAACCACCCTCGACACCCAGGCCGAAGTTCTGCGAGAGCTTCCAGCGGTAGCCGCCGACCAGGCCGTAGCCGGTCTTGCGGCCGTCGCGGCTTTCGAACACGTTGAAATCACCGGTGCCGAAGCGGCCGGCGGTACCGCCATCGGTGCGGCCCACGTTGCCGGCCACGAAACCGTTGCCTTCACCGACCTGCAGGTCCGGGCGATAGGTGTCGCCGGCGGTGCTCTGGGCGAACGCGCTCGGCGCGCAAAGCGCGGCCGCGATCGCGGCGGGAATCAGAAGCTTCTTCATCGGGGGGCTATCCTTTCTGGTCTTGGATGCGCGGGGGCGCATCTGCGGGGGAATGTCCCGACACCCGGGGGGGGCGTCGGGGCCGCAGTAGAGACGGACGCACCTGAAGCGCACACAAACCTTCACACGGCCTCCACGCATTCGCGGGGTTCCCGTTCAGCGAGGTCTACGGCGGTGATGAATACGAAACCGCCTCTCCTCGAGTGCCCGCCCGTCGTGCGGATGCCGCCACGCCGTGAGGCACGGGTTACGATGCGCCGCCGCGTACGCCAGCCCTCTCATGCCCCACGTCACCCGCCCCCTGCTGACCCGTGCGACCGTCGAGGCGATGCGCGCGGCCCAGCGTGACGGGCAATCCGCCTGGACGGGTTCGCTGGACCTGGGGCGCACGACTGCCACCGTGACCCTGGCGCCCGACCACTGGCTCTGGGAGGGCATGCCGCAGCCCTGGCCGGACGCGCTCAAGGACCGCACGATCTACGTGCGCGAGGGAGATGGCTGGGCCGCCGTCTCGCGCTATGGCCGGTCACTGATCAAGCTCGTGCCCACCGACTGGGGCCCGCCGACCTTCGAGATCGACGGCATCAAGATGCTGGTGTCCGCGCGGATTTCGCCGATGGACGACGCCCGGCAGAAGGTTGCGCTGGTGGCGCCGCGCGGCAAGACGGTGCTCGACACCTGCGGCGGGCTGGGCTACTTCGCCGCCTGTTGCCTGGAGTCGGGCGTCAGCCGCATCCGTTCGTTCGAGAAGAACGAGGACGTGCTGTGGCTGCGCACGCTCAACCCGTGGTCGCCGGATCCGGACGCTGCCGAAACCGCAGGACGCCTCGAACTCACGCACGGCGATGTCTCGCAGGCGATCCTCGACATCGCCGACGCCAGCGTCGATGCCGTGCTGCATGATCCGCCGCGCTTCGGTATCGCCGGCGAGCTGTATTCCCAGGCGTTCTACGACCAGCTCGCCCGTGTGCTCCGCCGTGGCGGCCGGCTGTTCCATTACACCGGCTCGCCGAACCGGCTCACGAGCGGGCGTGACGTTCCGCGCGAGGTCGCGCGCCGCCTGGAAAAGGCGGGGCTGCGCAGCGGACTCGCGCTCGACGGCGTGCTCGCGAGCAAGCGCTAGGCATCGCGCCGGCCTCAGCGGCGTGTCGCGCGCCTATCGGCTCTGCGCATCGATGACCAGAGCGGCGTGGAGATTCCTGGCGAGCGGAACGGATGAACCCGGGGTCTGCCGGCCCGACGCCTGTGGAGGGCAACCCCGGCGAAAGTCACGCATGGCTCACCCGCCGCGCTCTAAACCTGACGCCCCTTTCCCATGCGGATTTCTGCCATGAAGATTCTGAGGATCGTCGCCGCCGGTGCGCTGAGCTATTTCGCCTACAAGGCCTTCTCCAAGCGCACCGCACAGAGCGGGTCGCGGGGCGACGACACGGACAACGGAGCCATCGGCGACTCGCGTGAGCGCGACTCCAACGAGCGTATGAGCACTCGCGCCCCGCTCGCAGACGAGGGCGAGCGCACCACCCCACATGGCGACCCGCTCGCAGAAGACATGATCGAGGACGACGCCGACGTGGGGGGCAGCCCGCAGTCGAGCCGAAGCTTCGGCGAGAGCTGATCCCTGGATCCGCGCCGCAGCGGCTCGCTGCGGCGCTGTCCTCGGCAGTCGCCCGCGGCGGCCGTAACGTTGTGAGACCGAGGCTCCCATCCCACGCACTGCGGAAGGCGGCGGTGCCGACGTTCGCCTGAGCGCATGAAATCGCATTCGGGTCGACGTGGCAGCACGCCGGCACAGGCCAGCTCGCGGCTTCGGATGGCCGTACAGCGCCGCTCTGCGCTGTCTGTCTGCCAGTCGTCGCGTGTAGACCCGTCCTCTGCTCCAGCAGTCTCATTCAAGGCCGACGGCGCAGCGATGGTGAAGCCGGAATGTCCGGAACTCGCCTGAGGCCGTGCATGAATGCCGCCATCTCTCCCGGAATTCACGAGCTGCGGCGCAGCGTACGCGCTCCAGCAAGGACGGGCGCCCGACACGTCACCCGGCCGCGATACCGATGTCCCCATTCCGACCAGGCCCACGGTCGCGAGCACCGGCGGTCCGGCCAGACAGGCGCTCACCGGCCGGACGCCGAGCCCGCCACCACCGGAGTACCCGACGGAGTCTCGCCCGGGAGCCCGACTGG
>Ga0233372_1000282_pt1 | contig 23517 bp, 24 predicted proteins | sample ElkDunMinimDraft_4_FD_191538 | JGI IMG/M metagenome (GOLD analysis project Ga0233372, IMG submission 191538) | Fecal eukaryotic communites from dung pellets of Tule Elk in California, USA - Elk Dung D8 | ecosystem: Host-associated > Mammals > Digestive system > Large intestine > Fecal | place... | reverse complement strand
TCGCAAACGAAATAAATAAATACAAAACTGAGTAATATGAAACAATTATTTGACGAACTTTCTTACTCAGTAAGTAAGATCACTACGCAAAAGTACAGTACAAGTTTTTCTTTGGGTATTTTAGCATTGAAGCCTTCTATTCGGATGGCAATTTATGCAATTTATGGTTATGTTCGTTTAGCAGATGAAATTGTAGATAGTTTTCACGATTATGATAAAGTTAAATTGTTAAATCGTTTAAAAGTAGAAACAGAAATTGCTTTGTTAGAAAAGATTTCTTTAAACCCTATTTTACAAGCATTTCAAGAAACGGTACACAAATATTCTATTGATACTACATTAATTGATAAGTTTTTACATAGTATGGAAATGGATTTACAACAAATTGATTATAACTCAGAGCTGTATAAAGAATACATTTTTGGTTCGGCAGAGGTGGTTGGCTTAATGTGTTTACAAGTCTTTACTAATGGTAACAAAAATAAGTTTGATGAGTTGAAACCTTACGCTATGAAGCTTGGTTCTGCTTTTCAAAAAATCAACTTTTTAAGAGATTTAAAAGATGATTATAGAGTTTTAGGGCGTAGTTATTTTCCAAATATCGATATGAATATTTTTGATAATCAGGTAAAGTCTGAAATTGAAAATGAAATTGAGCAAGAGTTTAAAGAGGCCTTAATTGGTATAAAAAAACTACCAAATTCTTCGATTTTTGGGGTTTATCTGGCGTATAAATATTATTGGGCTTTATTTCAAAAAATTAAAAGAAAATCATCTAATGATATTTTAAACTCTAGAGTTCGTATTCCAAATTCCGAAAAAGCTTATGTTGCTTTTAAAAGTTATTTAAGGTATAAAACGGCTTTGCTATAATGAATGAAATGATTTTATTAGTAGCTTTTTTTTTACTAAGTGTGAGCCCAAATGAAGCTTTATTGAATAAAGTTCGTTCAAATTATGATGTTTTTTTGTCTAATAAAGATTTGTGTCAAGCTACTATTTCAGAACTAGAAAAAAAAAAGAATGAATCAGAAACATTTTTAGGTTATTTAGGTGCACTCCAAACTATTAATGCGAGCCACGTTTTTAATCCAATTACTAAACTTAAAACATTTAATAAAGGAAAACAAAACATTGAGTCTGCGATTAAAGCTGATCCCAATAACATAGAATTAAGATTCATTAGACTTTCTGTTCAAAAAAATGCACCCGCCTTTTTAGGATATAATGCACGTATTAACGAAGATATTACATTCATAAATAATAACAGACAACAAATTGAATCTGAATTTTTAAGAAAAAATATTGAACTTCTTTTTGAAAACAAAAATTGATTACCTTTTTTATAGAGAACAACAATTGAATTTTGATATCAAATCATCTTGGTATTTTTTTTCACCGATGACTCTCTCTAAAATTATCCAAAAGTATTGGAATTTAAAGTATTGACCCATTTTACAAAAGAACCTATTTATAAAGGTATGATTATAAGTTATAGTTTTTCGCCTTTATTTAAAATTCCAATCAAATGGGGAATCAAAATAATTCAAGTATATGAAAATTGAACTTTATAAATAATTAAATAATGAATTTACTAATTACTTTGTTAACATTTATTTCAATGGAAGGAGCTACCTGGATCATTCATAAATATATTATGCATGGTTTTCTGTGGTTTTTACACCAAGATCATCACGATCATAGTCACAAAAGTGATTTTGAAAAAAATGATTATTTCTTTGTTATATTCGCAATTCCAACAATTGCATTAATGTATTTTGGATCGTTAAATAATTATAATTATTTGTTTTTTATAGGATTAGGAGTTATGTTGTATGGTATGGCTTATTTTTTTGTTCATGATATCTTTATTCATCAAAGACTTAGAATTTTTAAACAAACAAAAAATGCCTATTTCTTAGCTCTTAGACGAGCGCATAAACAACACCATAAACATCTTACAAAAGAAAATGGCGAGTGTTTTGGGTTTCTTTATGTTCCAAAAAAATACTTTAAAATGTTTTTTAATACCACTAAATAATGATAAAATTTACTTATGCAATAATATTGTTTTTAACAGTTATAATTTGTTTTGTCGCATCTTTTGATAAACGCTTACAATTCAATAACTATTTTGTCGCATTTTTAAAGTCTGCTGTTTTGGTTTCTGTACCTTTCATCTGTTGGGATATTTGGTTTACTTTTATGGGGGTTTGGTGGTTTAACACTGACTATACTCTTGGAATTGTAATTGCTGGGTTACCTTTAGAAGAATGGCTTTTTTTTATTTGTATTCCCTTTTCATGTGTGTTTACCTTTTTTTGCTTTGAGAAGTTATTTAAATTAGATTGGCTTAAAGGATTTAATAATTTAATTGTTTTTGTTACTGTTGTGGTGTGTTCTATTGTAGGGTTACTTTACTATGATAAAGTATACACTTTAGTAACAGCTGTTACAACAATTATAACCATTATATATTTACATTTTATAGCTCGTGTTGATTGGATTGGAAAAGCCTCATTTGTTTATTTAGTTTTAATGTTAGGTTTTTTTCCTGTAAATGGGGTATTAACAGGCTTTGGTTTAGAATCTCCAATAGTGAATTATAATCAAGATAATTTTTTAGGAATTAGAATGTTTACTATACCTATAGAAGATGCTGTTTATGGATATACTCAATTTCTATTAATTTTGTTCTTTTTTAAAAAATTCACAAATTCTTGAATATAAAAAAAAATTAAAATGAGTCCGTTAACTTTTGGATGTATTTAACTGTTATCGATTTTATTTTTGAATTTTTAAGTGTAATAAAAAATTGTGCTAAAAGTTGAGGTAGTTTACTATTTTCTTATAACGACTTCGGAAGTTAATGTGCTTAATTTAAGTGATGCTTTTTCAAGTCTACGTTAGGGTTTTCCTTATTGCTAGAAAAAGTTTGCTTAGTGTTAAAAGATTTAATTATGTTACTTCGAAGATTGTAAATTCCTTTTGATTCAGTTACAAAATGAGGAAGGGTTTCAAGAGATATTTTATAAACTAAAGTTCAAATTAATTTACTTATTTAAGAAAAATAAATCATCATTAACACCTAACATTTTGTAATGCTCTTAAAACCATCAAATAGGTTACTTGCACAATAGTACTAGAACAATGATTAAAAAGTTGTATAACCTTGGAGTGTTGTTGTAAACTCAAACATTATTTTTTTCGTTTTTTAAATATACAACTGAAGTTCTTTTTGAATGATAAATTTACACTACAAGAATAGTATTTATTGTCGAAATAAATTATTCAGGATCCTCAAATCTAATTAATTCAGTAATTCGTTTTGATTTATTTATTTTTTGATTTAATTCTAATGGTCCAAATGGAGTTAATAAAGATTTATTCAGATCAAGAAAATAAATAAAGAATGTTAATCTTGTAGTTTCATTAAACTCTTTGGGTAAATTATATTCATCACCAATTATTTTAGTTCCTTCAAGATTAAGATATTTTTCAAAAAAAGGAGCTTGCCAATTCATTCTTGGTTGATTTTCTATTTCTTGTGTGAATTCACCTATTTCAATATCAGATGCTTTTTTATTAATTACTAATTCTACCAAAGTTACATCGGGATTTTCATCGACTGAATACAAACCAATTAAATTTACTAAATTTTGATTCATTTCTTTTAAGTTATTGTTTTTAAGATGTAATTGAAATGCTGATTGCGCCAAAAAATAAAACCAACTTAATAGGTTGCCTTTACCCAACATTACGCTGCTCGAGCGTTGCGAACGGTACGAAGTAGAACTTGTTAGACATTCGTTTTTTATTTTAAAATTACATTTAATTTGTCGGCTGTAATTATTCTGTTTGTAAAAGAATTAATTGTCAGTCGAATTCCTTTTTCATTGTTAGTAATATAAATGTTTTTTCCAATTTTTTGAAAATTAACATCGTCGGTTTCCATAATAATTGTTGAAATTAGATTTTCAATATTTCCTCTTGATAATTCTATATTCAATTTTTTCGCAATTCGACCGTAAACAAGATCTGTATAACAAAGCTTTTCTATAATTTCTTTTTTATAGATATTCATTCCTTTTGTCTGTTTTTGGTTAGTAAATGTCAATCTTAGAAATGGGGTTTGATTTTATTTCCAATACAGCATTAATTGTTTCAAATTTCTACAATTTCAATTAACGTAACGAAGCTTGATGCAGTAGCGAAAAAGTAAAGCCTAAATTTTACAAGCAACCAAAACCAAGCAACGCCTTTTTGCTTTTTAAATATACTAAATAAATAATGAAATAGGTGAGTGCAACAAAAAAGAAAACCAACTTTAAACCTTGCATTTAGTTGCGATAGCGAAACCCGATCGAAGCGAACGTTACGAAGTGAAACTAGTGTTATACGTTTTGGCTATTTTTTAAAACTTCCCAATTAAAATGGACATTTATACTTTCTATTGTTTCTTTACAACTTTGAAGGAAATCTTTTGCAATTTCGTTGGGATTATGTTTAAAAACAACTGAAATTATAATTTGTTTATTTATAGAGTATGGATAAACTTCGTAAAGTTGTTCGTTTTCTATAAAATCTAGATAAGAGTTTATTTTATCTTGTAATATTATTAGATGTTCATTTGTTTCGTTCCAGTTTAGATGATCCGAAATTGTTAATTGAACGTTTCCATTTGGTAACGTTCCAATAAAATCAACTTTATCAATTTGTTCGACGCTCATTACGTAAATTTTTTTAGATATTGCATACAATGTGACGAAGCTTAGCTGATGTGATGAAGAATAAAGTCACAACTTTACGATTAACCAAAACGAAGCAACACTTTTTTAGTTTATAAATATAAGAAAACAAGCCGTAATCCTAAAATTATACTTCCAAATGCATAATACAAATTAAGCTTTCTGTCCTGAGCTAGAAAAGGGTTTTACGGACTTTATTTCATTATTTCCCATTCCTTAATTCAAGCTAAAGCTTAGTTATTAACTGTACTAAAATTATAAATTTGTATCATTCATTGCTGGCATAGAAATTTCTTTGACGCAACTTGCATTTGACGTAGAAATAATAAATTTTAACGCATTGATTACATCTTGTAATGGAATTAGTTTACCACCAGTTTTTTCTAATACTGTCGTAATATCCTCGTTATGATCAAATTCTGTGGCTAAATATCCTAAGTTTATAATAGAAACGCCTATCTTATGATAACGTAAATTTTCTCTCAAAGAATGAACAATTCCTCTTAATGCAAATTTAGATGCAGAAAAAGTAACTTCTTTTCCATTGTGATTATCCAATCCCCAAGTTGAACCAATTAAAATGATTTTTGCGTTACTTGATAATTTTAAATTATTTAAAAGTGATTGAATATTTGTTATACAAGATGTGATATTTGTATTGATAATATTGTTAATTTCAGCTATTGAATTTTCTTCAAAATTATAATCATTTGAGAAAGCATTGTTTTCCCATATACCAACATTATATATTAAATAATCAATCGGTAAATTTTTTAAATTGGACTTAATAGTTTCAGATGATTTTTTTGGATTAGACAAATCTGTCTGAATCCATTTTATATTCGTTTTATCCGTTAAAAAATCAGGTTCAGTTCTCGAAATTCCAAAAACTTTATCCATACTATTTGGTAAATTCATGGTTATGAATTTTCCTAATCCTTTGCTAATTCCAAATATTAAATATGTTTTTGCAGTCATTTTTTTTGTATTATAGCCAATGTTTAGCACATTTACGCGTAGCGTATTATAAAGTCAAAAACGTTACGTTTGACCAAAAGGAAGAAATGTCTTTTTAATTTATAAATCTAATAAATAAAATTGAAATAGGTGAGTGCAACAAAAAAGAAAACCAACTTTAAACCTTGCATTTACTTGCGATAGCGAAATCCGATCGAAGCGAACGGTACGGAGTAAACCTAAGGAATGGAGAAATTGGAATAGAGAAAACAATTTGAAAACACGATGTTAATATCATTTGTGTTTTTTTAGTATTTTATTTGTTTTTATGTTTGAATAAATTATAAATAAAGTATAATTTTATTTTAAATGGTTGTTTTTTGATATAAAAGTGTTACTTTTGTAAAATAAAACAAAGAAGTTTGACTTCACTATTTAAGCTGGCTATTTTTTATTTTAGCAATTAATCCTCTACCAAAAGAGTTTACATTTTTTAAACCAACAGCTGAAGACTCAATTCCAATATTAATAAGTTTATCATTTAGAATAGGAATGATAAATTAAAACATTTTATCATAATCACTTTAAGTAATTTATATTTTATCATTGATATAATTATTTTTTCGGTTGCACTTATTGTGTTTATTATAAATGACCAAAAAGTAGAATTATCATGATTTTAAATGCAATAACAAATAACACGCTCAAATCATGTAATTATTTAGTAAACTTTATTTTTATTCAAACTTAATATAGTACCCGACCGTACTTTTTAGTACGAGTTTCTATTTTTTTTATAGAATAAATGGCTATACAAAAATTAGTAGAATATAGGGTTTTATAGTTAATAGTAAAGTTTAATTAAATAATGCAAAAGATGAGTAGAATTGAAATAAAACAAAATGTTGAACTTGAAAAAGAGTTAACATTAGAAGAAAGAATTATAGAAATAAGTATGAATGGATGGATATTACAATTATTCATGCAAATCTTTAAAAGAAAATAAATATTTTTTTAATTCAAATAACAAAATCCCATATTATAAGTACTGGGAAGAATAATAATTTAATATACAAAATAATGCCAAAAGGAACAGTAAAATTTTTCAATGAAACAAAAGGTTTCGGATTTATAACAAACGGTGATGAAGATATTTTTGTTCACGTAAGTGGATTAGAAGATGAAATTAGACAAGACGATAACGTAAGTTATGATGTTGAAAGAGGTAAAAAAGGATTAACTGCAGTTAATGTTAGAAGAGTTGTTTAACAGAATTTTATCGATATTTTTTAAAAGCACACAATGATAAACATTGTGTGCTTTTTTACTTTTTATTTGTCATACAATATAAACTAGCACGTAAATTAAATGCTTTTTAAATTTATAGGATATCATTTTAATTTTTTCGAAGAGTTATTTTTCTAATATAAATGGCAACTAGTAGTAATTTATGTATTTTAATTAAAGCTTGCCCTAAAGTGCATTGGACTTTGGTTTGTTTTATTTTTAAATAGCTTGCTGAAACTCTGAGGATGCTCAAACCCCAATTCGTAAGCAATTTCTGAAATGGAAATTGATGTGGTACTTAATCGCATTTTAGCGTACTCAATTATTTTATTTTGAATATGTTGTTGCGTATTTTGCTGTGTGCAAATTCTAAGAACGCTTCCTAAATAATTTGCCGATACATTTAGTTGAGATGCTAATATTGTAACTGTAGGAATACCCTTTACGGACAATTGTTCTTGTTTGAAAGACGTTGATAATAAATGCTCAAAACGAGTAACGAGTTCGTGATTTGATTTTTTACGTGTGATAAATTGTCTTTCATAATATCTTTCTGCATAAATTAATAATCTTTCTAATTGTTTTACAATTAAATCTTGACTGAATTTATCGATATTAGATTGATATTCTTTTTCTATATTCTGAAGAATTTCTACGATGGTGTGTTCTTCTTTTTCAGACATAAAAAGTGCTTCATTCACAGCATATCGAAAGAAATCATACGATTGTATTTTACCTGCAAGCGAACTGTTCCAAAGAAAATCTGGGTGAATGAGTAATAACCATCCGGTCGGATTTGCTTGAGCTTCGGTGTTAATTTCTAATTTTAAAAATTGTTCAGGTGAAATAAAGCATAGAACGCCCGAGTCAAAATCGTACTGTTGTTGCCCGTAATTAAACCTGGCATTCACATTGCGTTTTAAACCTATGGAATAGAATTTTTGTACCCATTTTAGCTCTGTTCCACTTGAATTAAAAGTTACTTTACTGTAATCTATTAAACTGATAAGTGGATGTTCTGGTTTTGGCAAATTACAAAAGCTATGAAATGCTGCAAGTGTATGAAATTGAAAAGTTTGTTCCATAACTGCTAATTTACTTTTTTTCTTTATACAAAATCATACCACCGTGGTATAAAACACCGTCTTTGAAATAACCATCTGCCGTAAAGCCTGTATCGTCTTTATAGTCAATTTGGTTACCAGATATTTTAAAACTTCCTTGATAAGCACTTTTTCGATTGCCTCGGGCTTCATCGTATCTGTTATTGGGTAATAATTCATGACGAATATGTTGGTCCTTTGTTACCCACATGCCAATGTATTCTTTGGTTTCTTCTATAGTTTTTTTCATTGTGTTGTTGTTTTTAAGTTTCATTAATTCTGTTAACTCTTGGGTATCTAAAAAAGCGATTACCGAAATGATTTTTTCATTTTTCACTACGATCTTCCAGACATAAGTGTTTTCATATAACGTTCCATTTATGGTAGTTGCGTTAGCTTTAAAGTGTAACCAAATGTATTTTTTGTCATTGGTAAGACTTATTAATTCTGGTTGTAAAGGAGTAGATAACTGTTTTAAAATTGGTTGTACAGCAGATTCTTTAAAAGATGTTTTGCCCTGATATGTTTTTGAAACTGGTGAATTTCCTGCTACGGTCCAACTAACGTTTTCATCTAATAAATCGAAAAAACTAAGACCTTCATTTTTCCATTTGTCGAAATAGGTTGCTACCAATTGCTTCGATTTTTCGATTTCTTCTAAGTTTTTTGATTTGGGTGGTTTTACTAAACAGGATAGACTTAAAAAGGCTATCAAACTAATTGATATTAATTTATTACAAATAGTCAAATTACATGATTTTTAATTAATTAAAATGATTTTTGAGCTGTTGGTCTCACAACAATTTCATTTACATCAACGTCATTAGGTTGTGAAATTGCATAAGCTACTGCTTTGGCAATCGCAACTGCTGGTAAAAGATTAATTCTAAATTGTTCTATGGCTAATTTTTTTAATTCTTTGTCAGAAATACTCTCAGCCAGTTCGGATACGGTTGCTCCCGGAGCTACTATTGTTACTCTTATGTTGTTACTTACTTCTTGACGTAAACCTTCGGAAATGGCTCTTACTGCAAATTTTGTAGCACTATAAACGGTAGATGTTGGTCCAACCCAACGATCTCCGACAGAGGTGATGTTTACAAATTGACCATCATCTTTAGATTCAAAAATGGGTAACGCTGCAGCTATTCCATGTAAAACACCTTTTATATTTACATCAATCATCTTGTGCCATTCTTCTATTTTATAATTATTTATCATAGATAGCGGCATAATTCCTGCATTATTTACAAACACATCTAGTTTTCCATAAAAAGTTACTGCATGGTGTACAAATACTACTAAATCTTCTGGCTTAGTTACATCTATTTTTTTATAAGTAGCTTCTCCACCCGAATTTATAATTGTATTTACAATACGTTTTAAATGATCTTCCCTTCTGGCTCCTAAAATCACTTTAGCACCCAATTGTGCTAAGTGAAGTGCAATTGCTTCTCCAATACCACTACTTGCGCCTGTAATGGCTACTACTTTTCCTTTCATGTTTTCCATTTTGTTTGTTGTTTTTAAATGATGATACAAAGGTGCTTATACAATAGAAAAAGAATGTAGCCCAATCAATCTAAGTTGTAGTATTATCGTGGATGTTGCTCAATAAGGTTCTTTTCGGATGTTATAATAAGGTCTATTTTTATTTACTTTTTTATGAACAAGATGTTTGTTTTCTAATTTCATTTTGATATTTTTATAAAATAGTTTTAAACTTAATTGAATTGCTTTTTAGCAAAAAATGGGGAATCGTGTGTAAACCACGAACTGTAGCGCAACTGTAAGTAAACCATGAGTTTATGAGTCAGACCTCCACAATTAAGCCGACTTTGCTTTCGCATAAAAGTAAGTGTCTGATTGTTTTTTCTGTTGTATAAAAATAGATTTTCTCTCTTCATTTACTTTTTTAATTTGTTTAATTAAAAAGTAAAAAATGACCATTTTCACCAAACGTATCAATTACAAACCTTTCGAATATCCAGAGGTTTTAGAGTTTACCAACGCTATTAACAAATCGTTTTGGGTGCATTCTGAGATTGATTTCACAGCCGACATTCAAGATTTTCATTCGCATTTAAATGCCAACGAACAAGAAATTGTTAAACGTAGCTTGCTTGCCATTGCACAGATCGAAGTTAATGTAAAAACCTTTTGGGGAGATTTATATCTTCATCTGCCAAAACCAGAATTCAATGGTTTAGGAAGTACGTTTGCCGAATGTGAATTTCGTCATTCCGAAGCTTATTCACGTTTACTTGAAGTTTTAGGATATACTAACGAATTCGAAAAAGTAATTGAGATTCCTGTTATCGCAAAACGAATTCAATATTTATCTAACGCACTTAAAAACTCAAAATCAGACAATAAAAAAGAGTATTTAAAATCGTTAATTCTTTTCACTATTTTAATTGAAAACGTTTCGTTATTCAGTCAATTTGCAATTATTTTATCGTTTACGCGTTTTAAAGGCGCTATGAAAAACGTAAGTAATATTATTGCTTGGACTTCGATTGATGAACAAATTCATGCAAATGGTGGGATTTTTATCATTAATAAGATTAGAGAAGAATTTCCTGATTATTTTGACGACCAAACGATCAAAGAGATTAATGAAATTGTAGTGGATTCGATTCATATCGAAGCCGAAATTTTGGATTGGATTTTTGAATTTGGTGAATTAGATACCATCTCAAAACAGCATCTTTTAAATTTTATGAAGTTTAGAATCGATGAAAGTTTACAAAAAATAAATCTTTCAAAACTTTTTTTCATTTCAGAAGAAAACTACCAGCCGATGATTTGGTTTGAAGAAGAGATTTTTGCAAATAGCTTAGATGATTTTTTTGCAAAACGTCCGGTAGATTATACCAAACACGACAAAAGTATCACAGCAGACGATTTATTTTAATTCAAACAAAACAATGATTATGGAAAGATTATGGTGGCTTAACGAAGAAAGTGAACAAATATTAAATCGAGGTTATTTATTAAAAGGAGAAACCACACAAAAAGCTATTGAACGAATTGCAACTGCAGCAGCAAAAAGACTTTATAAACCCGAACTTACCGATGCTTTCATTGAGATGATAGAAAAAGGATGGATGAGTTTATCGTCTCCAATTTGGGCAAATATGGGAACCGAACGCGGATTACCTATTTCGTGTTTTAATGTGTATGTTCCAGATAATATCGAAAGTATTACCCATAAATTGGGCGAAGTAATCATGCAAACTAAAATTGGTGGTGGTACTTCGGGTTATTTTGGTGAATTACGTGAACGCGGAAGCGCTGTAACAGATAACGGTAAAAGTAGTGGAGCTGTGAGTTTTATGAAACTTTTTGATACGGCAATGGATACCATTTCGCAAGGTGGTGTACGTCGTGGTGCTTTTGCCGCTTATTTAGATATTGACCACGATGATATTAAAGAGTTTTTGGAAATTAAAAATATCGGAAGTCCAATTCAAAATTTGTTTACCGGTATTTGCGTACCTGATTATTGGATGCAGGATATGATTGATGGGGACAGAGACAAACGAGAAATTTGGGCTAAAGTTTTAGAAAGTCGCCAACAAAAAGGATTACCTTATATTTTTTATACCGATAATATTAATCGAAACAAACCACAGGTTTATAAGGATAAAGGAATGCAAATTTTCTCTAGTAATTTGTGTTCAGAGATTGCTTTACCATCAGCTGCAAACGAATCGTTTATTTGTTGTTTATCGTCAATGAACTTGGAATTGTATGACGAATGGAAAGATACCGAAGCTGTGAAATTGGCTATTTTCTTTTTAGATGCTGTTTTACAAGAATTTATTGCAAAGACAGAAGATAATTATTATTTAAAGACAGCTAATACATTTGCAAAAAATCATCGTGCGCTTGGTTTAGGTGTGATGGGTTGGCATTCGTTTCTTCAGAAAAATAAAATGGCTTTTGAAAGTTTAGAAGCTAAAATGCAAACGCATGTTATTTTTAAAAACATTCAAGAAAAGAGTATTAAAGCGTCGCAAGAATTGGCTCGTATTTATGGAGAACCCGAAGTTTTAAAAGGTTACGGATTGCGAAATACAACTTTGATGGCAATTGCTCCAACAACCTCATCTTCGGCAATTCTTGGACAAACTTCTCCAGGGATTGAACCTTACAGCAGTAATTATTACAAAGCCGGTTTGGCAAAAGGTAACTTTATGCGTAAAAATAAATATCTTAAAACTTTACTTGAGGAGAAAGAAATCGATAACGAAGAAACTTGGCGAAGTATTATGTTAAACCACGGTAGTGTTCAACATTTAGAATCATTAACTAAAGAAGAAAAAGACATCTTTAAAACATTTAAAGAAATCAGTCAATACGAAATTGTGTTGCAAGCTTCTATACGTCAAAAATATATAGATCAAGCACAAAGTTTAAATTTAAACATTCCGGCTAACGTCCCGATAAAAGAAGTAAATAGATTAATGATCGAGGCTTGGAAACTAGGTGTCAAAACTTTGTATTACCAACGCAGCCAAAGTGTTTCGAAAGAATTTGTTACAAACTTAGTTACTTGTGTAAGCTGTGAAGCATAAATACCGCTGATTGTTTTTTTATTCTTAAAAGAATAGATAAATCTGTAAAAATTAAAAAATATTATAGGATGTTAATTATCAAAATTTGATAATTTCATAAATTGCATATCATCAAAATACTATAAAATGACTTTAGAAGAAAGAATAAAAAAATCGGAAACGAGCATTTTTAAAGCTGTTTTCCCAAATACAACAAACCATTACGACACACTTTTTGGAGGTACAGCCATGCACATGATGGACGAAGTTGCTTTTATTACTGCAACCCGTTTTTCTCGTCAAACGATGGTAACGGTATCATCTGACAAAATTGATTTTACGAAACCTATTCCTGCCGGAACTATTGTTGAATTGGTTGGGAAAGTTACTCATGTTGGAAACACGAGCTTGAAAGTTGAAGTTGAGATTTTTGTAGAGCAAATGTATGAAGATGTTCGTTATTTAGCTGTTAAAGGACAATTTTCGTTTGTGGCATTAGATCATGATAAAAAGCCTACTAACGTGATTAAAGAATAATTTGTAAGTTTTTTATTAAAGCTAAAAGCAAGCTGTCTGAGTAAGAGATAGCTTGCTTTTTTATTTTTCTTGATTTGGTTAAAAAAGAATCTTCAAAAAAAACTTTGTTTGATAGAATTTTAAAAAATTAGATTTTATTTATTACTGTTTTTAAATGTTCTTAAAAGACAAAATCTTTATATTTTCTTTATTGCTTATTTTATAATTTAGTAAAAAAGTAAAAAATGAATTTAGATTTAGGCTGTAATAAAAAGCAATACATAATTGGTTTATTGAGTATTCTCATTGTTTCGATGATATGCTTTGCTTTAAGAGCACATTTAAATTATCGAGTAGTTGCATTAATTTTATTATTAACCGTTTCGATAATTGCAATGGTTTATGATATTTTACCAGTTTTATTATCGGCTATTTTAAGTGCTTTTATTTGGAACTATTGTTTTATTCCGCCCATTTTTACCTTAGACATTAGTAATGCCGAAGATTTATTAATGTTTTTGTCTTATTTTTTTGTTGCTTCTTTAAATGCAGTTTTGAATTTTAAAATCAGACAAATAGAAAAAAAAGCCAGAGATAAAGAAGAACGCGAGAAATCTATTAAACTTTATAACACGCTTTTTAATTCATTATCACACGAATTAAAAACACCTATTGCAACCATAATTGGTACTATTGATACTTTAAAAGCGTATAATGATCGACTTGATAAAGCCCAACAATTTGATCTATTAAACGATATAGATTTGGCAAGTATTCGACTAAATAGACAAGTGGAGAATATTTTAAATATGAGTAGGTTGGATAGCGGTTTTATTAATGCCAAATTGGATTGGTGTGATATGGATGAACTAATTCATTTGGTAATTCAAAAAATAGATGTGGTTAACGAACATCAAATTATTTATAATACAAATGAAGCACTGCCGTTATTTAAAATTGACATCGGATTTACCGAACAAATTTTATTTAATATTTTATACAATGCGGTTCAATATACTCCAGCCGGGACAAAAATTAAAATACAAATTAATCACAAATTAGAATGCTGTGTTGTAGAGATTGATGATGATGGTCCTGGGATTCCTGAATCTGATTTAAACTTTATATTTGATAAATTTTACCGAATTTCTAACTCTAAACCAGGTGGTAGCGGATTGGGATTGTCTATTGTAAAAGGATTTGTTGAAGCTCAAAACGGAACAATCTACGCAGAGAATAAAATAGATGGAGGTTTAAAATTTACCATTAAAATACCAACTCAAACAAGTTATTTAAATAAATTGAAAAATGAATAAGATCGAAGTTTTAATTATTGATGACGAACCTCAAATCAGAAAATTGTTAGAAATATCTTTACAAAATAACGATTACAAAGTTTTACAAGCCGAAACAGGAAAACAAGGTATTTTAATGGCAGCAAACCATCCGCCCGATATTATAATTTTAGATTTAGGATTACCTGATATAAGCGGGCACGAGGTGCTTACAGCGCTAAGACAATGGTTTAATAAAGCGATTATAATTTTATCTGTTCAAAATGCAGAAAGTGATATTGTAACTGCGTTGGATAACGGTGCTACAGATTATTTGACAAAACCCTTTAGAACTGCCGAATTATTAGCGCGAATGCGTTCTGCACTTAGACGTTATCAAAATATTGATAATAAAGAGCATTTGTTAACTTTTGGAGGTTTAGAATTAGATTTGATTTCACGAATCTTAAAAAAAGACAATTCCATTGTTAAACTAACCACAACCGAATATAATTTATTGGCATTATTTGCCAAGCACGAAGGCAGTGTGTTAACGCATCAATTTATTTTGAAAGAAATTTGGGGCGTTGGAAACCAAACAGAAACGCAATATTTGAGAGTGTTTGTTGGTACGTTGCGCAAAAAAATTGAAAACAATCCCAATTTACCCGAACACATTATTACAGAAAACGGTGTTGGTTACCGATTTCAATAAACATCTTTATATTTTCTTTATACTTCAATGGTTTAATTTATGTTTTCTTAATAGATTCTGAGGCAAATTTGTAACTGATAAAAATGTAAATTATGAATCAGTATTTAAATGCAAATTCTCAGAATTATTTATCTCAGAATACCAACAAAGTAACTATGGCGACTTTATTAGTGGCTTTAGGAATTATTTATGGCGACATTGGTACGAGTCCTTTGTATACTTTTAAGGCAATTATCGGTACCAAAGAAATTTCGGAAATGTTAGTTTTAGGTGGTGTTTCTTGTATTTTTTGGACCTTAGTTTTACAAACCACCGTTAAGTATGTTTGGTTAACTTTAAAAGCTGACAATCAGGGTGAAGGTGGTATTTTCTCGTTATATTCATTGGTACGTAGATTTGGTAAACGCTTGGTTATTCCAACCATGATTGGTGCAGCTGCTTTATTGGCAGATGGAATGATTACTCCAGCTATTTCTGTTACTTCTGCGATTGAAGGTTTAGAACGCATTCAAGGTTTTGAACATATTCCGGTTGTACCAATTGTAATCGGAGTTATATCAATTGTATTCTTTGTTCAAAGATTTGGTTCGCATCGTGTAGGAAAAGCGTTTGGTCCAATTATGACAATTTGGTTTTTGTTACTATTGGTTATGGGAATCTTACAAATTTTAGAGGCGCCTTCTGTTATTCGTTCACTAAACCCGTATTATGCTTACCAACTTTTAGCTCATTATCCGCATGGTTTTTGGATTTTAGGCGCTGTTTTTTTATGTACAACTGGTGCAGAAGCTCTTTATTCTGATTTGGGACACTGTGGTAAAAACAACATTCGAATAACTTGGGGTTTTGTAAAATTGTGTTTGGTTATTAATTACCTAGGTCAAGCGGCTTGGTTGTTAAATGATGCGGGTACTTTTTTAAACGATCGCAATCCGTTTTTTGAAATGATGCCACAATGGTTTTTACTCGCAGGTATTGTAATAGCAACTTTAGCAGCAATTGTTGCAGCTCAGGCTTTGATTAGCGGATCGTACACTTTGATCAACGAAGCCATGAACTTAAATTTTTGGCAAAGAGTAGGAGTTAAGCAACCTTCTGATACAAAAGGTCAGATTTATATTCCGAGTGTAAATGCGATTTTATGGATTGGTTGTATTTTAATTATTCTTTATTTTCAAGATTCGTCACACATGGAAGCAGCTTATGGACTTGCAATAACATTAGCCATGTTAACGACTACAATTTTACTTTCGTATTTTTTACTTTTTAAACTGCATTGGAATAAAATATTAGTAGGTTTATTTTTAGCTGTTTTTTTAATGATTGAAATTTCTTTCTTCATTGCCAACGTAGTTAAGTTTAAAGAAGGTGGATACATAACTGTGATTGCAGGTGGTATATTTTTCTTTGTGATGTATTCTAGTTTTTTTGCACGTAAGATTAATAATGCGTACACCAAGTTCGAAGATTTAGGTAAACATTCTAGTCAAATTGTTTCGTTAAGTAATGATGAAGATATACCAAAATTTGCAACTCATTTAATTTATCTTACTAAAGCAGATCGTAGAGATCAGATTGAAGATCGAATTATAAAATCGATATTTGATAAAAAGCCTAAAAGAGCTGATGTTTATTGGTTTATTCATATCAACAGAACAAATAATCCGTACACTTTAGATTATGAAGTTTCTGAATTGGTAGATGATAAAGTTATCAAAGTGGTTTTAAATATTGGATTTAAAATTCAACCTAAAACCGAATTGTATTTTGAAAAAGTGATTCAAGATTTAATTGCAAACGAAGAGTTGAACTTGCATTTAAAAAACAAAGGAACAACGAAGTATAACTTAGCTATCGATTTTAAATTTGTTATTTTACAAACCTATCTTTCAGTCGAAAATGTATTTTCATTTAAAGAAAGCATTGTTTTAAAATCATATTTTTTTCTGAAACAATTTGCCCAAAAAGATCAAGAAGCATTTGGATTAGATAGAAATAATGTGATAGCTGAATATGTACCATTAATTTATCAATCTGCAAAAGCTTTTAACTTACAACGCAAGATTTAATTTTATTAATAAAGACGAGTTGAGCATCTTGTATTATAAATTAAAAATCCCTTGTTTTTTTTTAAAACAAGGGATTTTTTTTAATAAGCTCCGATAAGACTCATCCAAGAAGTTCCTACAACTAAGAAAATAAGCATTAAGAATAAACCTATGATTAAACCATAAATCCACCAAGATTTTAGTTCGACATAACCACTTCCAAAAAAAACAGGTGCAGGACCGTGACCGTAGTGCGTTAGCGTTCCGTATAACGAACCTGTGAAACCTAGCATTAAAGCCAAAAGTAATCCGGGAACACCTAACGAAATTCCAACAGCTAATAAAGCGGCATACATTGCAGCAACGTGTGCTGTCGCACTTGCAAACATATAATGACTAAAGAAATATACAGCTAATATAAGCGGAAACGCATAATGCCAATCCATACCACCCATTTGTGATTCGATTAAACTACTAAACCATTTAATAAATCCTAATTCGTTCAATGAACTTGCCATCATTACTAAAACCGCAAACCAAACAATGGTATCCCAAGCACCTTTTTCTGACTTTACGTCGTCCCATGTTAAAACAGAACTTAGTAATAAAATAGCTAAACCAATAAATGCTGTTGTAGTTGCATCGATACTAAACAAATCGCCTGTAATCCATAAACCAAGAAGGATAAAGAAAGTAACCAACATCAAAATTTCGGATGTTTTAAATGGCCCCATTTCTTTTAACTTTTCTGTTGCAATTTTTGGAGCATCGGCAGTTTTCTTTAATTCAGGAGGGAATATTTTATACAATACCATAGGCATTAGAAAAAATGCAATCAAACCAGGAATAATTGCTGCCTGAGCCCATGACATCCAAGTGATTTTTAATCCCATATCTGCAGCAAACTTTTGACACATTGGGTTACTTGCTGTTCCGGTTAAAAACATAGCCGAACCAATTAAATTGGCATAATAACAATTTAAAGTTAAAAAAGCTCCTAATTTACGATGTGTTTCTGGCTTTTGCGGATCGGAATCAAAATTCAAAGCAGTAGCTTTCATAATCGGATAAATAATACCACCACCACGAGCTGTGTTACTTGGAATTGCTGGAGCTAATACTAAATCGGCTAGTCCAATTCCGTAAGCTAATCCTAAAGTTGTTTTTCCGAAAACCTTGATGAATAAATAAGCGATTCTATTTCCTAAACCGGTTTTGATAAAACCACGCGCGATAAAAAACGAAATTCCAATCAACCAAATGACTTTATCTCCAAAACCTTTTAAACTTAAAGTGATTGATTTACCAGGTTCACCCGGAGCAAGTAATTGAAAACTTGCAGTTAAGCCAACGGCAATCATACACATGGTACCCATTGGAGCTGCTTTTAGAATGATACCGAAAATGGTAGCCACGAAAATGGCGAACAAATGCCAAGCTTCGGGTACAACACCTTCTGGAATTGGACAAAACCAAATGGCAATTCCAAAGGCAAATGTAATGGCTAGTTTTATTAAATTAACTTCTTTCATAACTATTCTTTTTGGGATTATAATCTACATTGAAATTGTACAAAGGCTAAACTTGAATTGTAATTTTTGGTATTTGCGATGTTGGTTTTATAATTGTCGATTTGCATTCCGACTTGAATTCGTGCCCCATAGTTTTTAAGAAATTCTAAGCTTAACATGGGCGTCCAAGTTTGTCTTGGATTTGAATCTAATTTTGTACTGGCATCTAAATATTCGTAACGCAAAGAAAATTCGATGGCTCTAAATCTAGGGTTGCCAATTTCGTAACGTAAATTAGGAAGTATATAAAAGCCGTTTAGCATAAAATCGTTAATGTTTAATTGCGCAGCTGCTACTTCATCTAATTTAGAAAATTCGCTTGTATATAATACATGATTATTTGCTTGATAGCCTTCTGCTTTAAAGTCGACACTCCAATCTTTGGCTATATTTATTTTATAAATAAGATCAAATCCATAAGCATATACTTTATGTGCATTTTCCTCACCAATACCACCACTAAGTCCAATTGCAAAATTGTTTTTCTTGTTTAAATCAAAAGAAAATCTACCTGAGTAATGTTTTCCATCATTATTATCGGCTGTATTTTTTCCATTACCATTTGTTATAGATACTGAATAATGAAACGGGATTTGACCTAAATTAACTTGTCCGCCAGCTGCAACTCCGATTTGAAAACTTTGCCAACCATTACTACCCATTAAATAATAAGCGTTAGACCAGTCTATTGATTTAATAATATCGACTGCATGCGAATCTTCGATTCCAAATTGAGGTCTAAATTGACCGGCTTGAATTTGTAAATATTCGTTAACAGTATATTTAGCAAATGCATTTTCAAGCACTCGCGTTTTGGGATCGCTTTTAAAATCGGCCAGATTGACTAAAGTGTTTAATTCTAAGTTTTCTGAAATTTGAGCAGCCAAAGAAACACGCATACGTTTTATTTCAAAAGAGTTTGTGATTGCTTTTCCGTCACTATGATGTAATCCATTGATATCTACATCTTTTTTAAAATTGGCTAAATAACGCGCTTGAAAGACACCTCCTAATTTTAGTTTGGGATATTTTACTTCTTCTTTTTTAATTTCGACAGCATTTACTTTTTTTTCTTCGATGACAGGTTCTTGTGCATATAAATTGTTTGCAAGAAACAGACTGAATAAACTGATGATTATTTTTGATTTCATAGTTCTATTTTTTAGATTTTAAAAAACTAGCCCGATTGTATTCGTAATTCATACGTGCAATATTTAATACCGATATTCCTTGCGGGCATTCCACTTCACAAGCTTCTGTATTGGAACAATGACCAAAATCTTCGATGTCCATTTGCTGTAACATTTTTATAACGCGTGTATTGCGCTCTATTTTTCCTTGTGGTAATTGAACGAATTGTGAAATTTTTGCTGAGGTAAATAGGGCAGCACTTCCATTCTTACAAGTTGCTACACATGCACCACAGCCAATACATGCCGCAGCATCAAAAGCTCTTTCAGCAATTTCATGAGAAATTGGAATTGAGTTAGCTTCAGGAGCCTGACCTGTATTTACAGAAACATAGCCGCCAGCAGAAATGATTCGGTCAAAGGCTGTACGATCTACTTTTAAATCTTTTTTTATTGGAAATCCTGCTGCACGAAAAGGTTCAATAAAAATAGTTTCGTTATCTTTAAATTCTCGCATGTGCAACTGACAAGTTGTGGTGTTTTTTAATGGACCATGTGCAATTCCGTTGATAACCACACCACATTGCCCACAAATTCCTTCTCTACAATCGTGATCAAACTCAACAGGTTCTTCGTTTTTTCGAATCAACTCATCGTTTAAAGTATCTAACATTTCTAAGAAAGACATGTGTGTATTCACATTATCTAAGGTATAATCAACTAAACGACCTTGATCTTCACGATTTTTTTGTCGCCATATTTTAAGATATAATTTCATAAGTTGGTTTATTTGTAACTACGAATAGTTGGTTTCACAAATTCAAAAGTTAAGATTTCTTTATTCAGAATAGGTTCTTTATCTAAAGATCCGGGCCATTCCCATGCCGAAATAAATTGAAAATCTGTATCATTTCGTTCAGCTTCTCCGTCTGGAGTTTGATATTCTTCACGAAAATGCGCCCCACAAGATTCGTTTCTCGTTAACGCATCATAACACATTAAAATGCCGATTTCGAAATAATCTGCTACACGACCAGCTTTTTCTAATTCGGCATTCATTTGATCTGAATCACCTGTTACATTTACGTTCTTATAAAATTCATCTCGTAATTTGTTAATCGCTTCAATTGCAAATTCTAAACCCTCCTTATTTCGAGCTAAACCGCAATAATCATAAAGTAATTTCCCTAATTTTTTGTGATAATAATCAACGGTTTGATTGCCTTTTATTTGAAGTAATTGATCTAATTTTAATTTTGATTCTGCCTCTGCTTTATCAAAAGCTTCATGATTTGTGCTGATTTTTCCTTCTTTAATTTGATCAGCCAAATAATTAGCAATAGTATAAGGAGCTATAAAATAGCCATCAACAGACGCTTGTAGTAAAGAATTTGCTCCTAATCTGTTTGCGCCATGATCGGCAAAATTTGCTTCGCCAAGAGCAAACAAACCAGAAATTGTGGTCATTAATTCGTAATCTACCCAAAGTCCACCCATAGAAAAATGGGCTGCAGGTGAGATCATCATAGGTTCTTTATAAGCATCGATTCCTGTAATCTTTTCGTACATATTAAAAAGATTACCGTATTTCTCGGCAATTTTATTTTGACCTTGTTCATTAATTGCTTTAGAAAAATCTAAATAAACCGCATTTTTTAAAGCACCAACTCCATAACCTGCATCGATACGTTCTTTAGCTGCACGCGAAGAAATATCTCGTGGAGCTAAATTTCCAAAAGCAGGATAACGTCGTTCTAAATAGTAATCACGTTCTTGTTCTGGAATATCATTTGCTATACGTTGTTCGTCAAGATTTTTCGGAACCCAAATACGACCATCGTTTCGAAGCGATTCAGACATTAAAGTCAACTTAGATTGATAATCGCCAGATTGAGGTAGGGAAGTAGGGTGGATTTGTGTCCAACTAGGCGATGCAAAATATGCACCTTTTTTATAAGCACGCCAAATTGCCGAACCGTTACAGCCCATGGCCAAGGTCGATAAATAGTATATTTTTCCGAAACCACCAGTAGCTAAAACCACCGCATGAGCCGCATGACGTTCGATTGCACCTGTTTCTAGATTGCGAACAATAACACCACGTGCACGTTCGTCAATCACAACCAAATCTAACATTTCGTGACTAGCAAATAGCTGAACCGTTTTTTTATCAACCTGGCGCATTAACGCTTGATACGTACCTAAAAGTAATTGTTGTCCCGTTTGTCCGCGAGCATAAAACGTTCTACTTACTTGTACACCTCCAAACGAACGGTTGTTTAAATAACCGCCGTATTCTCTACCAAAGGGAACACCTTGTGCTACGGCTTGATCAATTAAGTTAACAGAACACTCTGCAAGACGATATACATTGGCTTCACGTGCTCTAAAATCTCCTCCTTTTAAAGTATCAACAAACATACGATAGATACTATCTCCATCGTTTTTGTAATTTTTTGCAGCATTTACACCACCTTGAGCAGCCACAGAATGTGCGCGTCTAGGCGAATCTTGAAAACAAAATGATTTGACATTGTAACCCATCTCACCTAACGAAGCTGCTACGGATGCGCCAGCTAAACCGGTTCCTATGACGATAATGTCTAATTTTTTTCGGTTGGCTGGATTAACCAAGCGTGCATTTTTTTTGTAATTCGACCATTTTTCTTCTAATGGTCCATGAGGAATTTTAGCATTTAATTTCATCGAAAAACTATTTAGAAGTGAAAAATATATATAGTGGCATTAAAGCAAATCCAACGCAAATTAGTACGGCATATGCAACTCCAAAATATTGAATCCATTTTACAAACTTTGGATTAAATAATCCCAATGTTCTGATTCCACTAGAAATTCCATGTGCTAAGTGATAAGCAAGTGCAATCATTGCAAGAACATAAATAGCCACTAGCCAACCTTGTTTAAAAGCAGTTACAACTACGGTATATAAATCTTTATTTCCCCAAGGATCTAAACCTATTGAACCGAATTTATATACATACCAAAAGTTTTGAAAATGTAACACAAGAAATAGCAAGATGATTAGGCCTAAAAAACCCATATTTCGGCTACTCCATTTACTTGCTCTATCACGAGAGTCTTTTTTATAAGTACCGCCCGATTTTTTATTCTTAGCTGTAATTATCCAAGCATAAATAGCATGAAAAACGATAGATAAATACAATAGATACGAAACGATTTTAATAAATGGATTTCCAGAGAGAAAGTTAGAGTACCAATTAAATTTTTCTTGCGCTTCTGATGGAGATAAAAATAATTGCGTGTTTCCTAAAAAATGTATCAAAAGAAAGAAACAAAGGAAAAGTCCGGTTAAAGACATGAATAGTTTACGTGTTACCGTCATAATCAATTTAAATAAGGTTTATTTTTGATTTAATGTTTTGTTGGTAATATTTTAAGTTAAAATTAACAATTTTGTTTGTTATTTTTTATTTTTTTTAAAACTATTTTACTTGAATTACGATGTTTTTGTTTAAAATTTATTTGGTTGTTATCACCTAAATAAAGTTGTATTTGTTTTTTTAATCGAATTAACGTTTTTTTTGAGCTGATTTGCGAGTTAATTAAGTGTTTTTTATTCTTAAT
>Ga0233372_1000280_pt1 | contig 23524 bp, 25 predicted proteins | sample ElkDunMinimDraft_4_FD_191538 | JGI IMG/M metagenome (GOLD analysis project Ga0233372, IMG submission 191538) | Fecal eukaryotic communites from dung pellets of Tule Elk in California, USA - Elk Dung D8 | ecosystem: Host-associated > Mammals > Digestive system > Large intestine > Fecal | place... | reverse complement strand
TCACCTGATCGTGCAGCAGTCCCCAGTGTCATTCCACGCTGGCCCCAAGACCACGCGAACGTCGATCCATTCAGATTCCCGGGGTACTGACCGTGACCGACTTATCTGCCATCTTTGCCGAGCAACAGTCCAACGTCATCGAGTGGAACGGCATCCCGGTTCACGGACTGTACGAGTTCGCTCGTGTTCCGGGCCAGCTCAGCCTCGAGTTCCTCAGCTCTAAGCCGCTCCCAGTGCAGGGCGTCCAGCTTCGTATTCGCGGAGGCTTGCTTGAGATTGATGGAGTTGAGACCACCGACTTCGTCTTGTGGACTGACACGGCTCCTCGGGCTGTAACCGTGGCGGTTCGACGGACAGGACGTGGCAAGACGACGCTGAAGCTTTGGAACGTCTGGCGTGGCGGTCTTGATGTGACTCAGGCATGGCTCGGGAACGCCGCGATGCGGGTCGAGGCGTGTCCCGACCCGAGGCAAGTAGTGCTCAAGTGCAGTGACGGCGAAGGTGAGCCCGACTTCGATGATCTCGTCGTGGCGGTGACGGTCGAGTGACGCTGTTGCTGCGTTCTGTCGCATCGCTCGTCGTGGCGATCATGTGCGCGCTCGGGCTCGCGATTCCCCCGTCCGCGGCAGCGGCTCCTGCGCCGGCCGCCAATCCGGCGATCTACGTGTACGACTACGCGCCTCATGACGTTGACCGGAACTACACCGACCCAGAGCGTGGGCCGCCAGTATCACCTGACGCGTCGAGAGTTCTTGCGGGTCAGCCGTCGATCGCGCTTAGGGCCGACGATCCTTTGGCACGTTCGACTCTCGCCCGAAGCGCTGGTAGTACAACCTACGACCTGCCCGGGTCCCTGGTGCGACTGAACAACGGTTCGGCTACGACGCAGGAGGTCGCTCAGGCGACCAGCGGGGATCTCCTGCCGCTTCAGTGCTGGCGTGTTGCCGCAAAGAGCGGACTCAGGGCGCCCCAGGTTCTGCGCGTAGGCGATGTGAAGCTGTCGGCGGTTCCGAAGGGGGCGGTGGGTACGCCGACGCAGACCGGCAAGGGTATGGAGTACGTCATCCCACGAGGGACTCCGGAGATCTCGGAGAGTGTTGCGAGTGTGCGGATCATGGACCCGGTCACGAGCGGCAAGTACCAGTACCCGAACGGCTACGCGGTGTATATGAACAGCTCGGGGCAAACGATCAATCCGCTGACCGGACAGACGATCGCCAACTCCAATCCCTTCGCCCACATCCCGTTGCCATGATGAAGATCGACGACCTGCTCAACCTTGCCCCTGCTCTCCGGCACCACGCGTCCCTTCCTGAGATGGACCCGCTGACCGAGGAGGATGCCCTCCAGGAAGCGCAGGTGCTCGACGTCCGCTTCGACGCACTCGCTGGGGTCGTGGGGGTTCTGTTCGAGCTTCGCCAGGCGCTTCAGCTTCAGGAGGCGAACACTGGGGTGCTCGTCGCGCATGGTGTTCGCGAACTGACGTGGTCCGGGCCAGCCAGAGCGGGGACGCTCACGGCGTGGAGCGTCGGGAGCTCGCGGCCGAGAGCCGAGGATCGCCTCTTCGAGTTGAGCCTGGTCATGTGGCCTCATCCGGGTGCGCGGCTGTCATTGACGGCTGAGAGCGCGGCCTTCTTCGTTGGGGATGTCCCCGGACTGCCCGAGGCGCCGCCCGACTACACCGAGGGCGACCGGGCCGCGATCGATGGTGAGGTTGCTGGCTGGGGCTCGTCCTTCGAGCCTGTTAGCGCGGTGTTTCTCGACCCTGCGCCCTACGGCGACGAAGCGCGCGGCAGTGGCTGAGGAGATCCCGATCAGCCTGTCGCACGATCAGGCGTTGGTGCGGATGCTGCGGAGCAGGAGTTGCTGGGCCGGGTGGTCGGCCATTACGCCGAGGCCCTGGTCGGGCACGCCGAGGCCCAAGCGTTCTTGGGCCGCCGCAAGATCGATGACCCGGAGGTGGTCGAGCGGTTCCGGGTCGGGTTCGCGGATCGGACGCTGGGTTACCGGTTGCCGGGCAATCACGTGGCTGCGGGCAAGCAGGTCCGGTCCCGGCTGCGGGATTTGGGTGTCATCAAGGCCACCGGGCATGAGCACTTCCGTGGTTACCTCACGTTCCCGGTGCTCGATGCCGGGGGGAATGTCGGGGAGATCTACGGCAGGAAGCTTGCCCGTGAGGACAGCCGCACCGGAGCACCGAAGCACCTCTATCTGCCTGGCCCGCATCGCGGCGTGTTCAACATCAGTGCGTTCGCGGACACGGACGAGCTGGTCGTGACCGAGTCGCTGATCGACGCAATGACGTTGTGGTGCGCCGGTTTCCGGCACGTGACCGCTGCTTATGGCACCGATGGCTGGACACCTGAGCACCAGCAGGCGGTGGCCGAGCACGGGATCCGGCGGGTGTTGATCGCCTTCGATGCCGACCCTGCCGGGGACAAGGGCGCCAAGACCCTTGCCGCTGAACTCGCTGGCGTCGGGGTGGAGTCCTACCGGGTCGAGTTGCCGTCCGGCAGTGATGTGAACGAGGTCGCGGTCGCCGCGAAGCTCCCGGCCGAGACGCTGGGGAGGTTCTTACGCAAGGCGTCGTGGATGGACGCACTCGCACGTCCCGCACCCCGACCAGCAACACGACTGGCGACCAAGCCAGCACCACGAGCTGAGCCGGAGCCTGCGGTTCCAGCCGGTCCGGTCCCGACACCAGTGCCAACACCCGTGTCGTCACCGGGGCCTTTGCTGCCGGTCGTCGACGAGCCGCCCGCACCGCTGCCGCCGGCGGCTGTGATCGAACCGGGTCTGGATTCACCGGCCCACGTGGTTGCTCCGGTTGAGCCCGCGCCGGCCGCTCCTGACGGAGACGACGAGCCGGCCGGTGAGGGTGCGGTGGTTGGCCGTGAGTTGGTGATCCAGTTGGGTACCCGGCGGTGGCGGGTCCGTGGATTGGAGAAGGTCACCAGTTTCGATGTGCTGCGGGTCAACCTGCTGGTCACCCGCACGGACCGTCCGCGGTTGGCCGCCGATGCACAGGTTGATGGGACGGGGTTTCACGTCGACACCCTGGACTTGTATTCGGCCCGGGCGAGGTCCGTGTTCGTCGCGGCGGCGTCGCAGGAGTTGCGGTTCGAGTCGGAGGTGGTCAAGGCCGATCTGGGCCGGGTGTTGTTGGCGTGTGAGGCGAAGGCGGAGGAGGTGATCGCGGCCGCGCAGGCACCGGCGAAGCCGGAGGTGAAACTGACTTCAGCGCAGCGGGAGGCCGCATTGGAGCTGCTACGGGACCCGCGCCTAGTTCAGCGGATCGAGGGTGACTTCGCTCGGGTGGGGATGGTCGGGGAGCAGGTGAACTGTCTGGTCGGCTATCTCACTGCGGTCAGCCGGTTGTTGCCGAGCCCGTTGGCGGTGATCGTGCAGTCGACGTCCGCGGCTGGGAAGTCCGCGGTGATGGAGTCGGTGTTGGGGTTCGTCCCGGGCGAGGACCGGGTCAGCTTCAGTGCGATGACGGGGCAGTCGTTGTTCTACATGGGCGAGTCCGATCTGGCTCACAAGGTCTTGTCGATCGCGGAGGAAGAGGGCGCGTCCCGGGCGGCCTACGCGTTGAAGCTGCTGCAGTCCGAAGGTGAACTGTCGATCGCGTCGACCGGGAAGGACACCGCGAGTGGGCGGTTGGTGACGCATACGTATTCGGTGCGGGGGCCGACGGCGATCGTGTTGACGACCACGGCGATCGACATCGACGAGGAGTTGTTGAACCGGTGTCTGGTGCTGACCGTTGATGAGGACCGCGACCAGACCCGGGCGATCCACACCGCCCAGAGGCGAGCGCAGACCCTGGCCGGGTTGGCGGCGCGGACCGAGCGGGAGCAGATCGTCAACGTCCATCGGGATGCGCAGCGGTTGTTGGAGCCGTTGGCGGTGGTGAACCCGTTCGCGGACCGGCTCACCTTCGCCGATGGCCGCACCCGCACGCGGCGCGATCACGGGAAGTACCTCGGGCTGATCAGCGCGGTCACCTTGTTGCATCAGCACCAGAGGGACCGGAAGAGCGCGACGATCAACGGCCGGGTCGTGGCCTATGTCGAGACGACGCTGGCCGACATTGAGGTCGCACACCGACTGGCCCACGCCGTCCTGGGCCAATCCCTGGACGAGCTGGCACCGCAGACGCGGCGGTTGCTGACCGCGGTCGAGCGCTACGTCAGCACTGAGGCGAAGAGGTTGGCGATCCCTCGCGACCTGACCCGGTTCACTCGCCGCCAACTCCGAGAGCACCTTGCTGGGCAGGGGTCGGGTTGGGGTGACACCCAGCTCAAGGTCCACCTGGCCAGGCTGGTCGACCTGGAGTTGGTGCTGGTGCACCGGCTCGAGTCCGGTGCGTTCGGCTACGAACTCCTCTGGAAGCCACCAGCGACCATGAGTACGACCGCGGCGAGTGCGACCACCCACGACAGCGGCTACGACGCTGGAGGCAGGTTCCTGGTCGGGTTGACCGACCCGAAGACATTGTTGAACGGGCGGCCCCATGCCTACGACACCGAACCGGTCGGGGCAAACACCCCGGTGGTCGGCCCCTGGTCGGGGGCCGGTCGGGCCCCGGTCGGCGGGCGGTCGGACCCGGATTCGGAGCGCGACGACGAGGTTGAGAACGCTCCTGATCTGCTGCGATACGCAGTCGGCGGTGGATGCTGATGGGCAAGCGAGGGGTCCACGTCCCCCAACGCATACCGGGCGACCCGACCGACTCTCATGGGTTCCCGGCGTTGGTCGAGGAGTTCCTGATCGACCTGGGAGCCCGGGGGTATTCGCCGGCGACGATCCGGGCACGACGGCAGTGCTTGGCGGCGTTGTCGGCCTGGCTCGCGGACCGTGGGGTCACCCGGCCGGTCGAGGTCACCCGGCCGATGCTGGTCCGGTATCAGCGGCACCTGTTCCACTACCGCAAACCCAACGGCGAACCACTGTCCTTCCGGTCCCAGAACGCACAGTTGTTGCCGGTCCGCGCGTTCTTCAAATGGGCGGTCCGCAACGACCACGTGGCCGCGAACCCCGCGTCGGAATTGGAGTTGCCGAAGGTTGAGAAACGGCTCCCGAAAGCCGCCCTGACGATCGAGGAGGCCGAACTGGTGCTCGCGTTGCCGGACCTGTCCACCGCGACCGGTGTCAGGGACCGGGCGATGATCGAGACCTTCTACGGCACCGGCATCAGACGCGCTGAACTGGCCCGGTTGAACTGGCGCGACCTCGACATCGACCGCCGCACGTTGATGGTTCGCCAGGGCAAAGGGCGCAAGGACCGGATGGTCCCGATCGGACCCCGGGCGTTGGCCTGGATCGACCGGTATCTGGTGGAGGTCCGGCCGAGGTTCGCGGTCGAACCGGACGACGGCACGTTGTTCCTCACCGTCGACGGCACCGGGTTCAGCCTGGACCGGCTCACCCAACTCGTGAGGGACTACGTGAAGGCCAGCGGGGTCGACAAAGAAGGGGCTTGTCACCTGTTCCGGCACACCTTGGCGACCTTGATGTTGGAGGGCGGAGCCGATATCCGCTACATCCAGGCGATGCTCGGTCACGCCGAACTATCAACGACCCAGATCTACACCCAAGTGTCGATCAGAGCGTTGCAAGCGGTCCATGCTGCGACGTTCCCCGGAGCATCCAACACCCCGAAACGACGAGGCGGGGCGTCGTTGGTCCCGGTCGATTCGGAGCCGGTTCACAAGGTGTCGCCGCAACGATTGCTTGCTGCTATCGACTCTGAAATAGAAGAAGAGAACCGCGGCCACCCCGGATCGACGGGAGCCGTGTCATGACCCCGCAGGAGAGTGCCGGGACTGCGGCCGAGGCCATCCGCCAGTTGAACCACCAGACGCTGTCCGGCGAGGCCCTGGACGTCACCGACGTCTACGACATCCTCGCCGACCTCAGCCTGCTGGCCGGTCGGTTGCCCCAGCTGTTCCGGCAACTCGAGCAGCTCGTCGACGACCGGGTCGAGGCCGGCGAAGTCGTCATCGTGGACGGCCCGAACGCTGGCGACCCGGCCGCCGCGGGTGCGATCGCCGGGCACTGGCTGGTCGCCGCGAGCGGCGCGTCCGGAGAGCTCGCGCGTCGGGTCGACGCGGCCCAACAGGTCCTCACCTGGGCATCCCCCCTGCCTTCTTCCTAGCCGCTCCTCACAGCTCTTTGCCGCTCATCCTGGCCACCTCACCGTTCTCATCACGCCTCACTCCGCACCCGTCATCCGGCCTGTTCCCGACCAGGTTCCCCCACCTGCTTCTTGTCTTCACACGCTTTGCAGATCGAGGGACAGGTTTTCGTCGGGCACGAAAGAGGAACCCTGTCCGTCACCTTCCTGGACGTCGCCGTGAGGGCAGGGGGAACGCTGCCAGCCCGCTTCTTCCTAGCCGCTGGTTGAGGCACTGACACCGCCGTTCAGGAGCCCGTCGAGTGCTCGCGGCCGGTGGCTGCGTCACCGACGCAACGGTCAACGGTGAGTTGACTCGCGTCTGTTCGGCCGGGAATGCAAGAGGTGTGTGGGAGCTTCGAGGAGTCGGAACTCGGGGCAAAGCCAGGCCGGTCGTCGGTGACGCAATGTCGGTGGCCGAGTGCACCATGGGGCAGTACCAGTCGAACTCCTCGGGGAGACCAACCATGGACGTCATCCGGAGCCACGGATCGATCAGCACCTGCCAGCACTGCGGCGGCCCGATGCCCCCGGGCAAACCGACCGGCCGGACCCGGGTCTACTGCACCCCGGCGTGCCGCAAGGCCGCCTACGAACAACGCCGCGCACGGAAGCCCGACGCCACGATCGTGAAGGTCGTAGAGGTCACCGTCACCGAGCGCGAACGGCACGACATCGGTGAGTGCGTACAGGCCACCAAAGCGTCCCCGGCTGGCTGCCGCAACGTGCTGCTGCACCTGCTCGACCTACACAAGTCCGGCGAGCTCTACTCCGACCCGAAGTGGTCCAGGCTGATCGGCAACGCCTACTCACTCGGGGTCGCGATCGCGACCCACACCGAACAAGTCACCCGCGACCGCGGACAGACCCGCTGGGGTCGCTGATGAGGATCACCGACTCGCTCACCGAGTCGCTCACACACCCGCAAGCAAGTCACTGGAACACTCACCCCATGACCACCCGCACCCAGCAGACGACCTCACGTCGCTGGGTGATTGTTTTCCTAGCCGCCCTCGTCGCGGTCCTGGCCACGATCCTGAGCAGCGTTACCGCGTCGGCCGCCACGACTGTTGTCGCTGAAACTCGCGTCGGGGCTCACAACGTCGTCCTCGACGAGTTCGTCGGGCCACCGGAACACATTCGTGCAGGTCAGCGGCTAGGAAACGACGCCGCGGCGCCTGGAATCGTGGTGGCTACCGGTGTTGCCGCAAAGACAGCAGCCAAGGCCTGCTCCTTCGCTGGAGCCACGACCGTCCTGATGGCCGACGGGACCCGCAGGCCAATCGAGGACGTCAAGGTTGGCGATGAAGTCATCGCGACCGACCCAGAGACCGGCGAACAGGTCGCCAAGACCGTCGAGCACGTCTTCGTCCACGACGACATCGTCGTAGACCTGGTCGTCGACGGCGAGGTCATCACCACGACCGCGGACCACCCGTTCTGGTCGGTGACTGACCAGCGGTTCGAGAGGGCTGACGAGCTCAGCCGCGGCGAGAAGGTCCTCGGTGCTGACGGCACGGTGATCACCGTCTCCGGGCTCGAACTCGGGACCGCCCGAGAAGCGCTGGCCTACAACCTCAGCGTCAAGGGCATCCACACCTACCACGTCGGCACCGACGCCATCCTCGTCCACAACAGCTGCTTCACCTCACTCGATGCGCTCAACAACCCCAAGTCGCTTGAGGGTCTGACGCCGAGCCAAGTTGACGACCTCGCTCGTAACGCTGGCTTCGAAGTTCGAGCCGGCAGCGCTTCTGCCAAGAATCCCGCGACTCGCTACTATCTACCGGGCACAAACGGTTCTCAGGGGTTCAGGGTTCTTCCGCAGGGCGTTCCGGGCCAGCCGGGAGTGAAGAGTGGCACGTACCTCAAGTACTTCGGAGGCCCCCTCCACGGCACCCGCGTCCCACTGGGGATGCCGTGAACGCGCCAGCGACGCCTCTGGAGCAATGCATCCTCGACGAGGGCCTGGAGGACCTAATCCCACTGCCCGAGATCGTCCAGACGGTCGAGATGCGCGGGCTCTCGGAGTCGCCTTCGATCGTCAGTGAGGTGGCTGCCGTGATTGGAGCGCTCGTCCGCGATGGTCGGATTCAAATCTGGGCGGGGCCATGGCCAGCTGAGCCCGAATTCGTCGCGGGGCCCTTGGCTGAATCACTGGTCGAGGATCTCGGCCAATATCAGTTCAACAGCCCAAGTGACCTGCGGCGACGGGTCTACTACGTGAACGTTGACAATCTGCACGTCGACGAGCGCGCCTGATGAGCCGCGTCGTGGCTGTCTCCACTCGGGTGATCGCTGCCTTGCTGGCCGCAATCCTGTCGTGGCTTGGGCTCGGTTCCCAGGTAGAGGCCCAGGCCATGCCAGAGTCCACGGCTGGATGCGCAGCGTTCACCTACGACGGCAACACCCAGGCTGCCGCTACGCCTCGTGGCGCGACGGAACGCGGGCCGCCCGCCGCCTACGATTACATCTCTGTCAACAACCCGGTCGACCGTTGGTCTTGCGGCACTTCGTCGCGTCCGGACGCCATCGACCTACCTGCACGTACGACCCCCCACGACCTCACCTCGACGCTTGTGCAAGTTGCACGGGCTAGGACTACGACGGGTTCCCAAGTTGAGGATGTCGACGGGGATCTCTCGTCCGTTCACGGCCGGCGTGTTGCCGCAAACACGGGCCGAACAGCAGCCAGGACCTGCATGCGCTCCTTCGCCGGCACGCTGGTCCTCATGGCCGACGGGTCGAAGAAGCCGATCTCGGAGATTGAACTCGGCGATGAGGTCGTCGCGACCGACCTTGAGACGGGGGAACGCTTCACCCGACGAGTGACCCAACTGTGGGTCCATGACGACGAGCTCGCCGACCTCGTCCTGGTCGACGGCAGGATCCTGACCACGACCACCGATCACCTGTTCTGGTCCGTCACCGACCAGAAGTTCGAGCAGGCAGACAAGCTCGCTGCTGGCGAGGTCGTCCTCGGAGACGGCGGCCGCCAGTTCACCGTTACCGGGTTCCGGCACGGGACAGTGCGCAACGGGCTCGCCTACAACCTCGAAATCGAAGGCGTTCACACCTACCACGTCGGCCCCGACGCGATCCTCGTCCACAACGACTGCGATCCATTCGACACCGCCCGCGCGCTCCGGGGAGCCGACCCGGAGGACGTCCTCGACGCGATTCCAGACAACTGGATCGTGTCCAACCCCCCCAAGGCCATTGGCGGCGGCATGAAGTTCAGCAACCCAGCCAACAGGAGTCAGGTCATGATCTACGAGCGAGGAACAGGCCTTGCCTCCGACGGGGTTCACGGTGGCCCCTACCTGCGCCTGAGTTCAGGTAGGGGAGCAATCGAACGAATCCCGCTCATGGGCAACCCCATCTTGGCGGTGCCGTGATGGACAACACGACCAGGCTCCTGATCTTGGCGGCCGAGGACTACACCGGTCTTTGGGACGCGGCGTTTGAGATGGCTCACGAGCCGCTGGCTGAGGACGCTGCCCGAGATGCGCTGACGCAACTGTTCGAGGAAGGTCTTATCCGCTTCTACACCGGGATTGACCCTGCCATCGAGGCCCCGGTTGAACTTGAGCCGCGCCAGGCCCTCGCGGCACTCGCGCCCGGCCGGCACTGGGCGGTTCCCGTAGAGGGAACTCAGGGTGAGCTGATCTACTTCGCTGCGACCGACGACGGCGTGTCCCGCATCCGTGAGCTGCACTGGGGCGAGAGCACATGAAACGGCTACTCGGATTCACCTCAGTCTCATCGTTGCCCGCCGGCGATCGCCACGACTAAAGGCTCTCCCTCTGGCCGTCGATGCTGGGTCGTACATCGAGACGATTGGTCGCGACGACCTGTCGTTCAGCAACTCTTCTACGCTCGTGGTGGCGTCGTGTATCGATCTTCGCGGGAGCAAGTCGGGCGTTGATGCCTCCACTGTCAGATGTCCTGCTGATGACCTTGCCGACCTGAATGAACACTTCGACGGAGAGGTCGACGTTCTCGATGACTGAAGTGCGGGCCTGTCCGCGGACAACGTCTTCCGAGACCGACGGGTCCGGGCCCCAGGGAACGGCTGTACGCGGACAAACTCTCGCGTTCTTGAACGTGGATGTCACCCGAGCACTACGGGCGTACCCGCGACGCGGCGTGAGCTGGATCGAGACGAACACCGTCATCCCCCGGAGCACGCCTCTGGAACATGATGTCGTCGCGCAGCCCAGAGAGCGACTCGTGACCACATGCGTCCGGCTCAGCCATGATGGCCACCCCCAGCCGAACCCGGCGCGGTGGGGCCTTCGGTTCGCACCTCGACGCGTGTCGCGGCGGCACGGCACGAGATCGTGACCTCGACGATGGGGGTCGCCCCAGACCGCACGCTGAGCTCGACACGCCGAACCGCGGCCAGTGTGACCTCCACCGAGATCGCGTCGCCGAGGGTCTCGGCTGCGCAGCCGCCCGGCGGCCCGGTGGTTCGATCGACACACGCTCCGGCCGATCGAGCAGCGGCGCAAGCAGCACGGCCCTCCGGCACCGGCGAGGGTGTCGAAGGGCCGTACTCTGGCACGATCCGATGGGCGAACCGCCCAGGATCAGGGGCAGATGCCCCAAAAAGTGTGTCCGAGGGGGGACTTGAACCCCCATGCCCTAATACGGGCACTAGCACCTCAAGCTAGCGCGTCTACCTATTCCGCCACCCGGACAGGGTTGGTGACCGGCGTCTTGCGTCGTTCACCGTGCGTCAGAACTCTAGCAAACCCCGTACGTGGACCCCCAAACCGGGGTCCTCCCGTTCACCGACCCGTGGCCTGGCCAGGCAGGATGGGGGAATGACCGCCGACGCGCCCGCCCCGACCGTCCCTGTCGACCCCGCTGCGGAGGTCGTCGAGATCTGCCGCAACCTCATCCGGATCGACACGACCAACACGGGTGACGACACCGGACCGGGGGAGCGCAAGGCCGCTGAGTACGTCGCGGAGCTCCTTGCCGAGGTCGGGATCGAGTCGACCGTCGTTGAAGTCACCCCCGGGCGTACGAACGTGATCGCACGCTGGGAGGGGACCGACCCGTCGCTCCCGCCGCTGCTCGTCCACGGTCACCTCGACGTGGTGCCGGCACAGGCGGGTGACTGGTCGTACGCCCCGTTCGCCGGCGAGATCGTCGACGGCTACCTGTACGGGCGCGGCGCGGTCGACATGAAGGACTTCGACGCGATGGTGCTGTCGGTGGTCCGGGCCCGTCAGCGGGCAGGACTGCCACCGCGGCGGACGATCGTGCTGGCGTTCACCGCCGACGAGGAGGCCGGCTCGATCCACGGCGCCCACAAGATCGTGGACCACTACCGGGACCTGGTCGCCGACTGCACCGAGGCGATCGGGGAGGTCGGCGGCTTCTCCACCGACATCGGAGGCAAGCGTCTCTACCTCCTCGAGTCGGGGGAGAAGGGCCTGGCCTGGATGCGTCTGTCGGCCCAGGGGACCGCCGGGCACGGCTCGATGGTGCGCGACAACAACGCGGTCACGGCGATCGCCCGCGCCATCACCGCGATCGGCGAGCACGACTGGCCGTACGAGCCCGGCGCCTCGATGCAGATCCTTCTCGAGAAGGTGAAGGAGCTGACCGGCGCCACGGAGGCCTCGACCGAGGAGCTCCTCGCCGAGTTCGGCCCCGCCGCACGGATGATCCGGGCCGGGATGCGCAACATCAGCAACCCGACCATGCTCGACGCCGGCTACAAGGTGAACGTCATCCCGGGGGAGGCGCACGCGCACGTGGACGGGCGGTTCCTCCCGGGGCAGCAGGACGCGTTCCTCGCGCAGGTGAGGGCGCTCGCTGGTGACGCCGTGAGCGTCGATCCGCTGACTCTGCAGCCCGCCCTGGAGTACCCGTTCGCCGGAGACCTCGTCGATGCGATGACGGTGGCCCTGCACGCGGAGGACCCCGAGGCGCACGTTGCCCCGTACCTGATGTCCGGTGGGACCGACGCCAAGGCGTGGGACCGCCTCGGCATCCGCTCGTACGGGTTCACGCCCCTGCGGCTGCCTGCCGACCTCGACTTCACGGCGTTGTTCCACGGCGTCGACGAGCGGGTGCCGACCGACGCGCTCGAGTTCGGCGCGCGGGTCTTTCACCGCCTGCTGGACCTGGCGTAGGGATCTCGATACGCCCTCGCCTAGCGGCTCGGGCTACTCGATCAGCGGAGGGTGGCTACTCGATCAGCGGCTCGGGTGGCTATTTGGTCAGCGGAGCTGGGGGAGCGTCACAGGGTGCTGCGGACGCGGATGATCCGGCGTCGCAGTGTCACGCGACGGCGCCCGTCAGGGAACAGCCGCAGCCGGGCGAGCTCCCAGCCGTGGTGCTCGGCCGCGTCCGTGAGCAGCCGTCGCACGGACTGGCGGGACTCCGTGCGTGGCAGCCAGAACCGCTGGAACTCGTACTCCGTCAACACCGCCTCCGTTACATGGCCTCTGCGGACACGTCGTCGAGCGCTTCGGCGATCTCAGCGGGGAGCGTGACCTCCTCGACAGAGAGCGCTGCCTTCAATTGTGCCGCTGTCCGGGGGCCGATGAGGGCGCTCGCGACACCTGGCCGGTCCCGGGCCCAGGCCAGGGCGACCTCGACCGGGCTGAGCTGGAGTCCTTCGGCGGCCCTGCAGACCGCTTCCACGACCAGCCTGGCGTCGGGGTCGAGGTACGGGTCGACGAAGCCGGAGAGGTGGTCGGAGGCGGCGCGCGAGTCAGAGGGGATGCCGTAGCGGTACTTGCCGGTCAGCACTCCTCGCCCCAGGGCCGACCAGGCCAGCACCCCGAAGCCGAGGGCCTCGGCCGCCGGCATGACCTCCCGCTCGGGCTGGCGCGCGAGCAGCGAGTACTCCACCTCCGTCGCCACGATCGGCGCGCCGCTGTCGCGCAGCGCCTGGCGGGTGTGCGCGTACGCCGTCTGCCAGCCGGTGTAGTTGGAGACCCCGACGTAACGGGTCCGGCCGGTGGAGACGGCGTACTCGAGGGCACCGAGGGACTCGTCGACGGGCACACGGGGATCCCAACCCTGCACCAGCCAGAGGTCCAGGTGGTCGGTGCCGAGGCGCGCGAGCGACTGGTCCAGCGAGGCGAGCATGGCACCGCGTGACGTGCCCGGTCGTCCGTGCGGGACTCCCGAGCCGGCCTTGGACACCACGACCACGTCGTCGCGCCTGTGCTCGGCGAGCAGCTGGCCGACGACGGCCTCGCTCGCACCGGCCCCGTACGAGGCGGCCGTGTCGATCAGCGTGCCGCCGGCGTCGAGGTACGTCCGGAGGATGTCGGCGGCCTCGTGCTCGTCGGTGTCGCGTCCCCAGGACGCCGTGCCGAGACCGACACGGGAGACGGACAGGCCGCTGCGTCCGACGAACCGTTCCTGCATGTCACTCCTCGGGTGAGGCCCCACTCCGGCCTTGTCGGAAGGCTAGTCGAGGCGGCCCCTGCGCCCACGCTAGGCTCGCCCTGCGCATCGCGAACCCCCTGGATCAGGAGCACGTCATGAAGCTCGGAGTCAACGTCGGTTACGTCGCCGGCCCGGACGTCGCCGAACGCGTCGAGACGGCCGTCTACGCCGAGTCGCTCGGCTACACGTCCGCGTGGGCGGCGGAGGCCTACGGCTCCGACGTGCCCACCCTTCTGTCCTGGATCGGGGCGCGGACGACGACCCTCGAGCTCGGCACGGCGATCCTCCAGATCCCCGGGCGTACTCCGGCGATGACCGCGATGACGGCCGCCACTCTCGACCGCCTCTCCGAGGGGCGCGTCCGTCTCGGACTCGGTGTCTCGGGCCCTCAGGTGTCCGAGGGCTGGCACGGCGTGAAGTTCGACAAGCCGCTGGCGCGCACCCGGGAGTACGTCGAAATCGTCCGGACGATCCTGGCCCGCGAGGAGCCGCTCAACTACGCGGGGGAGCACTTCACGCTGCCACTCCCCGACGGGCCCGGCAAACCGCTGAAGATCATGCTGCACCCCTATCGCAACGACATCCCGATCTACCTGGCCGCGGTCGGCCCGAAGAACCTCGAGCTCGCAGGCGAGATCGCCGACGGCTGGCTCGCCATCTTCTTCAACCCCGAGCAGGCGGCCGTGTCGACGGACCACCTCCGCGCGGGCAGGGAGAAGGCCGGCAAGACGATGGAGGGCTTCGACATCGTCCCGACCGTCCCCGTCGTGATCGGCGACGACCTGGAGGAGTGCGCCCAGATGGTGCGCGCCTACACCGCCCTGTACGTCGGCGGCATGGGCAGCCGCAAGCAGAACTTCTACAACGCGCTCGCCCGCAGGATGGGGTTCGAGGACGCCGCTCAGAAGATCCAGGACCTCTTCCTCGACAAGAAGCAGGGCGAGGCCGCCGCGGCGGTCCCGTTCGAGCTCGTCGACCAGACGGCGCTCATCGGCCCGAAGGAGCGCATCGCCGAGCGCCTCCACGCGTACGCCGAGGCTGGTGTCACGACGCTGGCGGTGTCCACGTTCGGGTCGACCCACGACGAGCGCGCCCACGTGCTCCGTACGGTCGCCGACGCCTTCGAGACCACGGGTCTGGGCGAGTGACCGACCTGCTCCAGGCGCTCGTCCTCGGCCTCATCCAGGGCCTCACCGAGTTCCTCCCCATCTCGTCGTCCGGCCACCTTGCGATCTACCCGAAGTTCTTCGGATGGGAGGACCCGGGCGCTGCGTTCACCGCGGTCGTCCAGATCGGCACCGAGCTCGCGGTCGTCCTCTACTTCTGGCGCGACATCACGAACATCGCAGGAGGCTGGCTGCGCGGACTCGTCAATCGCGACGCCCGCGACACCCTCGAGTGGCGGATGGGCTGGTTCGTGATCGTCGGCTCGCTGCCGATCGTCATCCTCGGCATCGCCCTGAAGGACGTCATCGAGAACGAGTTCCGCAACCTGTGGGTCATCGCGACGATGCTCGTCGTGATGGGCGTCGTCCTGGGTGTCTGCGACAGGCTCGGGCGTCAGGACCGCACGATCGAGAACCTCAACGGCAAGCACGCCGTGCTCTTCGGTCTCGCGCAGGCCATGGCTCTCATCCCCGGTGTCTCCCGGTCCGGTGCCACGATCAGCATGGGACGCGCCCTCGGGTACGACCGCGCTGCGGCGACACGCTACGCCTTCCTGCTGGCGATCCCGGCGGTCGTCGGTGCCGGCCTGTTCCAGCTTCCGGAGATCCCCGGCGGCGACAACGCGTACGGCGTCGGCCCGACGATCCTCGCGACGGTCGTCTCCTTCGTCGTCGGCATCTCGGTGATCCACTGGCTCCTGCAGTACGTCAGCAAGCACTCGTACACGCCGTTCGTGATCTACCGGATCGGGCTCGGTGGTCTGGTGCTGGCGCTGCTCGCCACCGGCGCGATCACGGCGGGCACCACGATCGGCTAGTCAGCGACGTCGGCACTCAGGCGCTGGGTGCCGACGACCTTGACGAGCTGCAGCAGCTCGGCGTCGCGCGAGCCTGGTGCGGCGGAGTAGACGATCACGGTCTGGTCGGACTCGACGATCTCCAAGGCGTCGCAGTCGAGCGTGACTGCACCGACGCTCGGGTGGGTGATGGTCTTGCGGTGACTGCGCCAGACCTGCGACGGTGCCTCGTCCCACAGGCGGACGAACTCCTCGCTGTGGGCGCTCAGCTCGGCCACGAGCCGGCGCAGCTCGGGATCGTCGGGATACTTCGCCGCGGCCGCACGCAGGGAGGTCACGGAGCGTGCATCGGTGCGCGCCGCCTCCGCTGCGGGGACCGACACACGGCTCGGTTCCCCGAGGAAGCGCTGGCGGACGATGTTGCGCTGCGGCGCGGGGACGGCTGAGAAGTCCCCGAGCAGGGCAGCGGCCAACGGATTCCAGGCGAGCACGTCGGCCTTCGCGCTCATCACGACCGCCGGCTGGTCCTCGAGACGTTCGATCAGTCGGAGGATGCTGGCGCGCACGAGCATCGGCACATGGCCCTCACGCGGCGAAGCGGCGTCCGCCAGGTCGAACATCTCCCGGCGCTCGTCGTCGCTCATCCTCAGCGCCCGGGCGAGGGACGCCAGCACCGACGGTGACGGGTGCGCACCTCGCCCCTGCTCGATCCGCGTCACGTAGTCGACGCTCACCCCGGCGAGGACGGCGACCTCCTCCCGCCGGAGACCCGCGACCCGCCGGCGGGATCCTTCGGGCAGGCCGACGTCGCCGGGGGCGACCCTGCTGCGTGCGCGTACGAGGAGGCGGCCGAGCTCACGACGATCCACCTCCTCAGCCTGGCACGCGGGCGCGGCTGCCACCACGGCACAGCGGGGTACGGGGAGTACCAGGACGAAGCGGCCCTGGTGGCGGCCCGCAACGACCGCGACGCTCGCTGCATGACCACAACGAGAACCACCACCACGACAGCCCTGGTCACCGGGGCGAACAAGGGAATCGGGTACGAGACCGCGCGGCAGCTCGCCGGACTGGGTTGGACCGTCTGGCTCGGGGCCCGCGACACCGAGCTCGGCAGGAAGGCCGCTGACGCCCTTCGAGGCGAGGACCTGGACGTACGGCCTGTGACGCTGGACGTCACCGACGACGCGTCGGTGGCAGCAGCCGTGACGGCGGTCGAGAACAGCGCGACAGGGCTCGATGTCCTGGTGAACAACGCAGGAGTCTCCGGCTCCTTGCACGCCCCGGCCGACACGGTGGCGACCGACTTCCTCGCCGTGTACGGCGTCAACCTGCTCGGGCCGGTCCGCGTGACCCATGCGTTCCTCCCGCTGCTCCGGCGGTCCACGCACCCGCGGATCGTCAACGTGTCGAGCGGTTTGGGGTCGTTCGGGATCACCGGTGACCCTGCGCGGCTCGAGCACGGCCTCGTCGATCTCGTGTACCCGTCGTCGAAGGCTGCGCTCAACATGGTGACGACCATGTACGCCAAGGGCCTCCCGGGCATCGCGGTCAACGCGGCCGACCCCGGCTACACCGCCACCGACCTGAACGGCCACTCCGGTACGCAGACCGTCGAGGAGGGGGCACGCGCGAGCGTGCGCGCCGCGACCGTCGATCCCCAAGGACCCACCGGCGTCTTCTTCGGAGCCGACGGTCTCCTGCCCTGGTGAGGGGTGCGGTCAGGGCCCGTACGCCTCGGACTGCCGTCGCATGATCTCCCGCATCCCGACGTCGCGGCTCACGCCGTAGACGGTGCCAGGGAAGTCGAGGCCCTCTTGAACCGCCCACAGCTCGTCGTGCCGGTCGGGGGAGAACAGCTGCGCCGGGTCACCGGCGGCGATCCACCCGATCGGCACGACGGTGCCGGGCGCCAGCACGGAGTTCACGTGCAGCACGCTGTTGATCCGGAGCTCGCTGCCGCGCCCGGCCCGGGAGCCGGGAAACAACGACGCGCCCGTCGCGACGAACACCTCGTCCTCGATCGTCGTGCCGTTCAGGTGCGCGTGGGGGCCGACGAGGACGGCGTCCCCGGGATGCGAGACCCGGGACCGACAGCGACGTCACCAGCGACGCGCCGGTGGGTGCGACGGAGGCGGCGGGCTCGATGCGTACCGTCCGACGACGCTACAACCATCCGGAGCGCTTGAAAGCCCGCCAGAGGACGAAGGCCAGCACTGCCATCAGGATCAGGGAGACCGGATAGCCGTAGCGCCAGTCCAGCTCCGGCATGTGCTCGAAGTTCATCCCGTAGACGCCGGCGATGAGCGTCGGCGCGGCGATCATCGCGGCGTACGCGGCGAGCTTGCGCATGTCGTCGTTCTGCTGGACGGAGATCTGGGTGGCACGCGCCTCCATCACGTTGTCGAGCAGGCCGTCGAGCGACTCCATGGTGCCGCGCGCGTGCACGAGGTGGTCCGCGACGTCGCGGAAGTAGGGGAGCATCCCCTTCGGCACCTCGATCGTCGACCGTCGTCTGAGGACGTCCTGCAGCGGCGCGTGGATCGGGACCACCGCTCGTCGGAACTCGAGCAGCTCGCGCTTGAGGAGATAGATCTGGTTGGTGTCGGCCGCCGAGACGTCGCCCGAGAAGACGGCGGCCTCGACGTCCTCGACATCGGACGACAGGGACTCGGCGATGACCTCGTACTCGTCGATCACGGTGTCGATCACGTGGTACGCGGCAGCGACTGCGCCGTACCGGAGCAGCGCCTGACGCTTGTCGCCCCACGTCCGCCCGTCCTCGAGCTGCGGCCACGGTCCGTGGCGGACGGCGATCACGTACCCCCTCCCGATGAACAGGGAGATCTCGCCCGCCTCCAGCCGCTTGCTGGCGTCGTCGTAGCGCAGCGGATGCAGCACCACGAACGCCGAGCCCTCGTACACGTCGACCTTCGGTCGCTGGTGCGCGGTCACGGCATCCTCGACCGCGAGCGGGTGCAGCCCGAAGACCTTCTGCAGCTGTGCGAACTCCTCGTACGTCGGGTCCTGCATCAGCACCCACACGAAGTCGCTCGGCAGCGTGCACGCCGCCACGATGTCGGGGAGCTCGTCCATCCGCAGGCTGGTGGAGAGCGGAGTGCCCTCGTGGTAGGCGGCGCAGTCCAGCATCACGGACCCATTCTTGCCCGCCGTGGCCCATCCGACCCGACTACGCTCAGGGCGTGCCGACCTTGATCCTCGTGCGCCACGGGCGTACCGCCGCCAACGCCGACGGGATCCTCGCCGGGCGCACCCGTGCGCTGGGCCTCGATCTGACCGGACAGTCGCAGGCGGCGCGTCTCGCCGAACGTCTCGCCGAGGTGCCGCTGTCGCTCGTGGTGAGCAGCCCGCTTTTACGGACGATGCAGACGGCCCGCAAGATCGCCGACGGCCAGCCTGAGGAGGTTCCGGTACGCCGCGACGCCGGCCTCGTCGAGTGCGACTACGGGCGGTGGACCGGCCGCCGGCTCGCCGATCTCGCGAAGGAACCGCTGTGGACGACCGTTCAGCAGCAGCCGAGCGCCGTGATCTTCCCTGGCGGCGAGGCGATGGTCGCGATGGCGGCTCGGGCGCTGGAGGCGGTCCGGCGCATCGACCGGCGGGTCGCCCGACGTCACGGTGAACGCGCCGTCTGGGTGGCGGTGAGCCACGGCGACGTGATCAAGGCGATCCTCGCCGATGCCCTCGGCACGCCCCTTGACCTCTTCCAGCGCATCGCGGTCAGCCCGGGTTCGGCCAGCGCCATCACGTACGGGACGCACCGGCCGACGGTCCACCACCTCAACGACCTCGGTTCCGACCTCGGCGGTCTCGTCCCGCCGTCGGACAGGTCGGGCGCTCCCAGCGGCGACGCGCCGGTGGGTGGTGGCGCGTGACGGGGGACAGGAGTCGCCGCGGCTCCGGGCGCTGTCTAGGCTCGGTGCCATGCTGATCCACAGGTACGAGCGCCCACGTCGCTTCGTCGCCGGGACGGTCGGCGTCCCCGGAGAGCGCACGTTCTTCCTCCAGGCCAGTGACGGTGACCGGGTGACCTCGGTCGCTCTGGAGAAGCAGCAGGTCGAGGTCCTCGCCGAACGTCTCGAGGCGCTCCTGCTGGAGGTGGAGGCCCCTGCCAAGCCAGGAGGCGGGCTCGGCCGGTCCGTCGACCTCGATCCGCTGGAGCAGCCGATCGAGGAGGAGTTCAGGGTCGGCGCGATGACGCTCGCCTGGGAGCCCGACACGGGCGAGGTGGTCGTCGAAGCCTTCGCGATGACCGATGACGACGAGACCGAGGCCACCGACGTGCTGGTCGTGACGATGCCGCCCGAGGTCGCCCTCGAGTTCGCCGAGCGGGCCCGCAGCGTCGTGTCCGCAGGACGACCGACGTGCCCGTTCTGCGGGGGAGTGGTGGAGCCCGAAGGCCATCTGTGCCCACGCGCCAACGGCTTCCGAAGGGTGGCTCGTGACTGAGCCGGCAGCGTGGCGGACACCGGCGGTCGATCCCGCCGACACGGACCTGCTCGCCCGCGGAACCCTCGAGGTCGAGGGTCGCCTGGTCGAGGCCTCCAACGGCACCTTCTACGGCAAGGTGTCCGACGGCTCACGCTCCGTCGCGTGCGTCTACAAGCCCGTCAGCGGGGAGCGGCCGCTGTGGGACTTTCCGGACGGCACCCTCGCCGGCCGTGAGCGTGCGGCGTTCCTCGTCTCGGAGGCCGCCGGCTGGCACGTCGTACCCCCGACCGTGCTCGCCGACGGGCCCTTCGGTCCCGGCATGGTGCAGCAGTGGGTCGACGTCGACCCCGCACTGTCGCAGATCGCGGTGGCACCGGCCGGAGCGCAGCCGGAGGGATGGTTCGCGGTCGTGGACGCGGTCGCGGCCGGGGGCCGCGAGGTGACGCTGCTGCACCGCGACTCCCCGTCGTTGCGGGCCATCGCTCTCTTCGACGCGGTGGTGAACAACGCCGACCGCAAAGGCGGACATCTCCTGCCCGTCGACGGGACCGTTCTCGGCTGCGACCACGGTCTGACGTTCCACGTCGAGGACAAGCTCCGTACGGTGCTGTGGGGCTGGGCCGGCGACCCCTTGCGAGACGACGAACGTCAGCGCTTGGAGGACCTGTCGCTGCAGGTCGCGGCAGGGCCGTTGGTGAGCGCCCTCTCCGACCTGATCAGCGCAGACGAGATCGAAGGGCTCCAGGAGCGCCTGGACGTTCTGCTCCGGACCGGCACCATGCCCGAGCCCGGCGACCGGTGGCCGACGATCCCGTGGCCGCCGATGTAGGAGCGCCTTATACCCTCGTTTCATGCGTGCCTGGCCGTCTCCCGAAGTCCCCGACCTCGCCGAACTCGGCCTCGGCACCGGATCGGCGGTCAAGGTCCATGACACCGCCAGCGGGCGAGGCGTCGTGGTCGACCCGCACCACCGTGCCCGGCTGTACGTCTGCGGGATCACCCCGTACGACGCCACCCATCTCGGTCACGCCGCGACGTACCTGACGTTCGACCTGCTGCAGCGCGCCTGGCGCGACCGTGGGCTCGAGGTCCGCTACACCCAGAACATCACCGACGTCGACGACCCGCTCCTGGAGCGTGCCGCAGCGACCGGGGTCGAGTGGACCGACCTGGCCGAGCGCGAGATCGAGCTGTTCCGGGAGGACATGACCGCGCTGCGGATCCTTGCCCCCGACCACTACATCGGTGCCGTCGAGTCGATCGACCTCGCGGTCGCACTCATCGAGCGGCTGCGTGACCGCGGCGCCACGTACGAGGTCGACGGCGACGTCTACTTCTCTGTGCACGAGGACCCGAAGTTCGGCGAGGTCTCCGGGTACGACAAGGCGACGATGCTGCGGCTGTTCGGCGAGCGCGGGGGAGACCCTGGCCGCCCGGGCAAGCGTGACCCGTTGGACTGCCTCCTCTGGCAGGCCGAGCGCCCCGGCGAGCCGTCGTGGGAGAGCCCGTTCGGTCGCGGGCGACCTGGCTGGCACGTCGAGTGCTCGTCGATCGCGCTGGAGACCCTCGGTCACGACTTCGACGTCCAGGGCGGTGGCACCGACCTGATCTTCCCGCACCACGAGATGTCCGCGTCGGAGGCACAGGTCGCCACCGACCACCGCTTCGCGCGGGCGTACGTCCATCAGGCGATGGTCGCCTACGACGGCGAGAAGATGTCGAAGTCGCTCGGCAACCTGGTCCGCGTCTCCCGACTGCGTGCCGACGGCCGCGACCCGATGGCGATCCGGCTCGCGGTGCTCGACCACCACTACCGCACCGGCTGGGAGTGGACCGACACCGACATCGTCGACGCCACCAAGCGCCTGGGTCGGTGGCGCGAGGCGTTCGCGACGGGCGGGCCGGAGGCCGGCCCGGTCGTCAGTGCCCTCCGCGACGCGCTGGCGCACGACCTGGACGCTCCCCGTGCGATCGCCGCCGTCGACACGTGGGTCGACACCGCTCTGGCAGCGGCCGGCGCGGGCGATCCGGAGGCCGGCCGGGTGGTCGGTGCGGCCGTGGACGCACTGCTCGGGGTGGTCTGACCGGCAGAGGGTCCACGCGCCACCCCTCGGCATAGAGTGAAGGGGTGAGCGAGCAGACCGAGTTGCCGACGATCGTCGACCCCTGGTTCGTCGTCGCGTTCGAGGGGTGGAACGACGCGGCGGACGCCGCCAGTGCCGTGGTCGACCACCTCGTCGAGTGGTGGGAGGCCGACCAGGTGGCGGAGATCGACCCCGACGACTACTACGACTTCCAGGTCAACCGCCCCCACCTCGGCCCGGACGAGACCGGGAAGCGCGTCCTCACCTGGCCGACGACCAGGATCTACGTCGCGCGACCCGTCGGGTCCGACCGTGACGTGGTGCTGGTGCGTGGCATCGAGCCGAACATGCGCTGGTCCGCATTCTGCGACGAGCTCGTCGGGCTCGCCGAGCGGTTCACCAGCCACGCGGTCGTCACCCTCGGTGCACTGCTCGCGGACACTCCGCATACCCGTCCCGTTCCGGTGACAGGGACGACCAACAACCCCGACCTCGAGTCCCGGCTGAGCCTCGACGAGTCGTCGTACGAGGGCCCGACCGGTATCAACGGCGTCTTCACGCTCGCGTGCGTCGAGGCAGGGCTGCCGACGGTCTCGCTGTGGGCGGCGGTGCCCCACTACGTGGCGCAGCCCCCGAGCCCGAAGGCCACCCTCGCGCTGCTGGGCTACCTCGAGGACGTGCTCGAGATCAGCCTCCCGATCGGCGACCTTCGCGAGCTGGCGCGCGCGTGGGAGCGCGGCGTCGAGGACCTCGCGAGCTCCGACCCCGACATCGCCGCGTACGTCGAGTCGCTCGAGGAGGCACGCGACACCTCCGAGCTGCCGGAGGCCTCGGGTGACGCGATCGCCCGCGAGTTCGAGCGCTATCTCAAGCGGCGTTCACGTGACACCGACTCGTAGGCGATTCCCGTTTGACACCCTCCGAACCCGCGACCCAGAGTGAGCCGATGACCCCCCACCTCGACACCGTCCGTACGACCCTGCCCGCCGCCGTCCTCTGGGACCTCGACGGGACGATCGTCGACACGGAGCCGGTCTGGCTGGCCGCGGAGCTCGCCCTCGCCGCACAGCACGGCGCTACGTGGACCGAGCAGGACGGCCTCGACCTCGTCGGCAGCGACCTCCTGGAGGCGGGTCGCAAGATCCGGCGTCGCATGGGTCTGTCGATCACTGCGGAGGAGGTCGTCGAGGCGTTGGTCGGTGCGGTCTCGGACCACATGCGCCACGGTGACCTCGTGTGGCGTCCGGGAGCGCGCGAGATGATCGCCGCACTCGCTGAGGCGGGCGTGCCGCAGGCCCTCGTGACGATGTCGTACGACGTGATCGCCCAGGCGATGATCGCCCGGATGGGTCCGAACCCGTTCGACGCCGTGGTCACCGGCGACGTCGTCAGCAACGGCAAGCCGCACCCCGAGCCGTACCTGAC
>Ga0233372_1000277_pt1 | contig 23827 bp, 10 predicted proteins | sample ElkDunMinimDraft_4_FD_191538 | JGI IMG/M metagenome (GOLD analysis project Ga0233372, IMG submission 191538) | Fecal eukaryotic communites from dung pellets of Tule Elk in California, USA - Elk Dung D8 | ecosystem: Host-associated > Mammals > Digestive system > Large intestine > Fecal | place... | reverse complement strand
CCTCCCCAAAAAAAAAAAGTAGTTACATAGGACTTTAACTACCCCCCGCCCTATTAGTGATATACACCTATCTTGTTTTTTATATCTCCTTCCTAACATTATAATACTAATATTAATTAAATATTCTAAACTGCAATTACTTTCATGGCCAAATAGCCGCCGTATAATTTATTACAATTTTACATCAAAAGATGATTGTAAAGGTAAACTCACAAATGCATGAGGTTTAGGTGGACTAGATAAAGCTCACTCTAAACTAGGATAACTTCTATTTAATAAAGCTTGTAAAGTATCAGTATAAAATTGAGGACTTAATCAAGGATATCTTCCTGCATATTCACCTTCAACTAATTGTATATATACTATATACAAGAATAAGAAAGCTGCTACTACACTTACTATTGATCCAAAACTACTTATTAAATTTCATCCTGCAAATGCATCAGGGTAATCACTTATTCTTCTAGGCATTCCTTGTAAACCTAAAAAATGTTGAGGGAAGAATGTAAGATTAACTCCTATAAATAATATTCAGAATTGTACTTTAGACAATGTAATATTATAATTTAAACCTATTATTTTAGGTATTCAGTGATATCATCCGCTAAACATAGCAAATACTGCACCCATACTTAAAACGTAGTGAAAATGAGCAACTACATAGTAAGTATCGTGGAATGCTATATCTAAAGATGCATTCGCTAAAACTACACCTGATAATCCTCCTATTGTAAACATAAATACAAAACCTAAAGCAAATAACATAGAAGGAGTTAATTTAATAGAACCTCCATAACATGTAGCTAATCAGGAGAATATTTTAATTCCTGTTGGTACTGCAATTATTAAAGTTGCTGCTGTAAAATATGCTCTTGTATCCACGTCTAAACCGACTGTATACATATGATGACTTCAAACAATAAATCCTAATACTCCAATAGACATCATAGCGTATACCATACCAATATACAATATAATATTATTTATTTCTCTATATACACATATTATTAGACTTTTTAATATAAAAAATTAACTATTACAACTTTGTATAGAAAAATTACATTTTAATTATCCTGAAAGATATGTACTAGAATTATAGAAAATCCATATTAACAATAAGATGGTCGTTTTCATAAGACCTTTCTAAAAGACGCATATGCATAACCCGCTCATTACCATAAACAGCATAAATACGACAAATTCTAGCTTCCTTAGCAATGTTTCAAAGTTCTTTCTGACAATCGCTAATATGTTCTTTAAAAGCATCATGTAAAGGACCGTGTCTAGAATCAGTTCTATCTCTATCTAAAGCCCCACAGATAACTTCTAAGACTTTAGCTCGAGAACGAATACGCGCAGCTTTTGTTTTAATTAAATAATTAAACCGATAGTCATGCATTCTTGCTGCTAGCTCTGAACTAAGAGCAGGAGCAGTAGAAAGGGGGTTAAGATATAGTAATATTAAAATAGAATCTAATACTACTATAGTATTAACTAGATAATCAAATATATATATATCCAAATATTGATTATATTTAGAAAAAACTCTGTGGCTCTTTATACTGTCTATGTATCTATATATTAATTTAGATATTAAAAAACTAATACAACATGCAATAAAAAAAGAAAAAAATCACAAGCTAAAATACCCATAAATATATTGATTTATTGGAAATTTTATATAAAAATAAATAAATATAGCAAAAAGTAATTTCAATATATCTTTAATTTTTAAATTACAAAAAAAACCAAAAATAAAAGTAAAAGATTTTTCTAAATCTTTTAAAGATAAAGGTAAAGGAAAAAAGCCACTCTTCAGTACAACTATTTTTTCATGCTATAATATAATATTATTAATTATTAATATAAGATATTTACTATACTACTTTATAGCTATATATCTTTATAATATAATTTATTATTAATAAAACTAATTAATTAGTTTTATACACATAATATAATATTATTTGGACCATCTCTTTATTAAAAATACTATATAACTAACTACAGCTCTTTATCCATTAAACTATTTCATTTAACCTGAAAATATTTTCAAGCTTTACCTAAATCTGAGTTAGGTGAAGCTGTATGAGCATGTAATTGTCTAAGTTCATAAAATCTCTTAGCCATAGTTAATCTTGTTAATTTTTCAGATCTACAAGGATTAACTTTAAAATAATCATTCACTAAAGATAAAACTTCATTTTTTCTAAAACAAGTTCACTTAAACGCATTTTGTTTTACTAAAGTAAAAATTTGACCTCCATACAATTCAACTAAGGCATTTAAGATAAATCTATTTTTTTGAGAAGCAGTTATAAATATTTGACCAGATTTATCTTTTAAATATATACTACCACCATCTGAGTCAAAAAATCCCGCAAATCATCCATTATAATATGTTAATGGTTGTGGATCTATTAAATCTACATTGTATTCATTACAAATTTTACCTAACTGAAGTATTCTAATAGGATTACGTATTAAACCATTAATACCCTGAATTAGATTTAATAAACCGGTTTTATGATGTAATCTATATCTTAAATAATTATTACCTGCATGAAGTTTTACTGCTCCTCCATACTTTTGCTTAATTAAATATAAACACCGTTTATCACGAAGTTGCATAACTATTTCTAAACTAGCATAACCTTTTTTAGATAATTGAAAACATCCATCACCGTCAATAAGTCCAGCTAACCATTCATTAAATTTATCATTTTTTGCTGCAGGGGCTGAATTTTGGATATTTGTAAATTTGCGTAAAAGCACGGGGCTCTTAAACAAGGCCGCTCTAGGTGCAGACGAGATTTTATGACTGTTAGATTTAGAACTAACCATAAATAAATTATTAATTAGTTTTATAGAGTATTGAATCATCTTAATATTTGATGATCTTAATAACAAACGTATGGCCTCTGAAATTCCTACTCACATGCATAACCCTAAAAATTTTTTTATTTCGGGTTTGTAGTTTTCACTACGTGCTTTGGTTATCTGCGGATTCCCCTTTATTACTAGAATTTTTACTAAGAATGAAATTGTGTAATTTCACATTCTCTTAGTATCCAGCAATATTAAATTAATATATCAATTTAAGGGGTTCCTGCATATAGTTTGTTGCGCTAATCAAAATATTTTGATTAAAGAGCCATATTGACCGAATACTGACTTATTTGAATAAGCAGAAATAGTTGTACTTATTATACCAAAAGCTGGTATAATTAAAATGTAAACCTCTGGATGTCCGAAGAATCAGAAAAGATGTTGGAATAAAATAGGATCACCACCACCAGCTGTTTCAAAGAATGATGTATTAAAATTTCTATCTGTTAAAAGCATTGTGATTCCACCGGCTAAAACAGGTAAAGATAATAATAATAATACTGCTGTAATAACTACAGCTCATCCAAATAAAGCTAATTTATGTAATCTTATTCCAGGTGTTCTCATATTAACTATAGTAGTTATGAAGTTTATAGCTCCTAATAAACTACTAACACCTGATAAATGTAAAGCAAATATAGCTAAATCTACACTAGGCCCACTATGACTTTGTACTCCAGATAAAGGAGGATAAATAGTTCAACCTGTACCAGCTCCTCCTTCTATACAAGCAGAAAATACTAATAATATTAAACTAGGAGGTAATAATCAGAAACTTATATTATTAAGTCTTGGGAATGCCATATCTGGCCCCCCTACCATTAAAGGCATTAAAAAATTACCAAAACCTCCTATTAAAGCAGGCATAACCATGAAAAATATCATTAATAAAGCATGAGCCGTTACAAGACTGTTGTATAATTGATTATCTGAAATATATTGGACTCCAGGTCCACTTAATTCCATTCTTATTAACACAGAAAATGCTGTACCCAACAATCCTGAAAATAAGGCAAATATTAAATACAAAGTTCCTATATCTTTAGCATTTGTCGATAAAAATCAACGTTCACTTCAAATAGATATAGAAGATGTTAATCTACTACTAGGTTTAATTAAAGGATCGAGATCCAAGATTATATTATATGTACATACCTTATATATTAACAAATAAGATTATTAAACCTTCGTCAAATAAAAAAAGATAGTTAGATAAAAATAAATTCATTAGTCTTTTTTATAAACTATAGAGGAATAATATAACCTCTATATATATAATATGGAATTTTAATAGGGATTAATTGAATGAAATTATAAGGTCTAATTATTTAGATATGATTATATATATTAAATATATAATTAAACTTTTAATTCTTCATTAATATCATATTAACTTTATATACAAATTATTTTTCCTTATTGTTCTTCTAATCAAGAAAGGAATTTTTCTAATGATACTGATTCTATTACTATAGGCATAGAACTATGTAATATACCACATATTTCAGAACATTGTCCATAAAAAACACCTTCTCTATTAATAAACACAGAGACTTGATTTAATCTACCTGGATAAGCATCACATTTTATACCCAAAGATGGTACAGCAAAACTATGAATTACATCTCCAGCTGTAATAATAAATCTAACATGTGTTAATTCAGGTAAGATTACTCTATTATCTACCTCTAACATTCTTAAAGCTCCTTCTTCTAAATCTGATTCAGGTACTATATAAGAATCAAATTCTATAAATTCTTCCTCTGAGTTTAAGAAATCTGGATATTGATAACTTCAATATCATTGGTGACCCTCTGCTAAAACTGACATTGATGGATCACTAACCTCATCCATTAAATATAATAATTTAAATGAAGGAAAGGCTATTAAGATTAAAATTACTGCAGGAGTAATTGTTCATATTAATTCTATAAGTGTACCATGATTTAAATATTTATGAGATATAGGTGATTTTGTACCTATATAATTTCAAACAATCGAAAATAAAATTCAACCTACCGCAAATAATATTATAACTAAATAATACATTATATTATCATGTAATTCTACTAAACCTTCCATTTGAGGAGTAGCACTATCCTGAAAATAAAGTCCTCAAGGACTAGGTGCATCAAGTTTTAAAGTAAATATGTTAGCAAAGTTATACATTTATAAGTAATAAGGTTACTGACTTCTATATTGAAAATTGAAAATATCACTAAAATATTATTTTATCTAGAAAAATAATCTAACCTAGATTTAGATTTATAGATTAGATTATAATAATCTAGTATTATAATATTATCCTACTCATAATATATAGAATATAAATTTTACGGTTTTTCTCTTATTCTCAATTTTTAATTTAATATACAAAAAATTTAATAAAAATTTGAATTAAAATTATGGAGGAATCGAACCCCAAACTTAAGATTTGCAATCAAAGTGTAAACCATCTACATCATAATTTATAAAATTATTAAAAAAACTAAAAACACAAAGAAAAAAAAAAGAAGAAATATTTTTTTATATTTATATATAAACATACGATAAGCTAAGCTAAATATATTATATTCTACCTATATATTCTATTGTAGAAGATGAATTAAATTTAGTTATAGTTATAATTTGTCTACTATCTATTTTTAAAGCACTTTTACCTAGTTCAAAAACAAATCCTATAGTTATTATACCAATAAATCCTAATGTAATTATTAAACCATAAATATTATTTACATATCCACTAACAGCAAAAGGAAAAGTTAATAATATTTCTAAATCTAACAATAAGTAAACTAAAGCAAAAATAAAAAATTTTACACCAAATTGTGTTCTATTTTGACCTAAAAAACTATGAAAACCACATTCAAATATACTATATTTTTCTTGATAAGGATTATGAGGAGCAAATACTAAATTAATAAATAAAAAAAGTAAAGCAATTATACACACAAATATAATGAAAAATGTCATATTACTCATCTAATTATTAAATAAAACTTGTACCAATATGGTACCCATACTTAATCATTCTTTATTCATAAATATAAATAATAATATTACTAATGTAATAATAGAAATAGTAATTGAAAAAGGAGCAGAAATAATAGTAATATTTTTATTTTTAACTAAAAAATTAGTGTTAATATTAGAAATATAATTAGAATCTTCAGAATACTCAACCGATTTCTGAGATAATTTATATTCAGGAGAATAGAAAAATATCTCTTTTATTATATTTAAATAATAAACAGCACCTATAACACTAGTAAGTATTGCCACTAAAGATATAAAAATATAACCATTATCTAATGCAGCACTTAATACCATCTGTTTAGCAAAAAATCCTATTAGAGGTGGTATACCAACAAAAGAAAAAATAGTAATAGCTAAACTTAAAGATAATATAGGATTTATATAAAAATAACCTTTTAATTGACTAATTAATTGTATAGGTGAATTATTAGCTTCTAATAAATTTTTTGAATATTTACTATTATTTATATAATTATATAAAGAAAACCCTATAGTAATTAATATAATAAATATATTTAAATTACTTATGGAATATTGTATTAAATAAAATATAAAAGCTTGTGTAGATTCTACACTAGAAATGCTTAAAGCTAATAAAATAAAACCTACATGAGATATAGTACTATAAGCAAGTAATCTTTTAATTCTAAATTGAGTTAAACCTAATACAGTCCCTATTATTAATGAAAGAAGAGAACTTATTAATAAACCATATGTTCAACTATATTCAGAAGAGCTTGCGCCTGTATTATTAGTATGATAAACTAATTCTAATAAAAAAATAAAAATAGAAATTTTGGCTATAATTGCTACAAAAGTCGTAACAATAGTAGGGATACCATCATATACATCAGGAGCTCAAAAATGAAAAGGAGCTGCACTTACTTTAAATAAAAATCCTATACTAAAAATAAGTAAAGAAAAATTTAAATAATATGATTTATATCATGAAGTATAATTATCATTTATATCACTTATACTATTTATTATATATAAACCATCCATACTTGTAGTACCTGAATTAGCATATAATAAACTAGTACCTAATAAAATAAAACAAGAACTTAAACCTCCTAATAAAAAATACATCAATCCTCCTGCAGTAGATAACTCAGAATTTCTATAAATAGTACTTAATAAATATAAACCATAACTTTGTAATTCTATAGAAAGAAAAATTGAAATTAAATCATTTGTAGAAATTAAAAATACTGCACCTCCAATAATAAAAAAAATTATTAAAGGATATTCTATTATTTTAAGATGTTCTCCTAATTTATTATAAAAAAATTTAGAAAAAAATTTTTTTAAATCTTTTAATCAAAAGGATCTAGGAGTTCGTATTATCCTAGGATAAAAACTTGTTAATTGTAATATTAATATACTTATTAAAAATATAAATATATGAAATATTTGAGTTATATTAGTAATATGTAACAAACCTCCATGTAAACCTAATCCTTTGTTTATAAAGGATAAGCTAACCATATCTTGTAATATACAAAATATTAAACCAATAATAGCTATTCTATTAAATAGAATTGAAAGATCACGTCTTAATGTTACGGCATTAGAAAGTAATAGAGATAGTATAGAAAAGATTATCATTAATATATTTGAAATTATATTTTCGGGTAAAGTACTTCGGTACTCCGACTTGAACGGAACCTTTAAAGGTTTAACCTTTCAGTTTTACCTTTAAACTATACTCTTTTATAAATAAAAAAAAAATATATATTAATTATAATGCTATATGTTTTCGGTATTAATTACCACTAACTTTTTAATAATTTTAAAAACTAGAAAGAGATAGTTAGCCATAAATATTCTCTTAATCTATATAGATTATATAAGCTGTATAATCTTAATATTTTCACATCTCATTTTAGATTCGAACTAAAATCGTGATATTAGAAGTAACATGTTTTACCCTTAAACTAATGAGAATTAAGATTACTATGTTATAAAAAAAAATAAATATAATATAGACATCTTTTCGTAAAAAGTATAATTAATATAATATTAATGATTATAAATAAGAATTATTAATTATAAATAGTAGGATTCTTAGAATATTTTTTATTTATTCGACATATATCATAAAAATATATCACCATAAATTATAAATTGACTTAGATTTTCATAAAAAAGATTTTTATATAGATTATTCTCTATTTTTACCCTATATTTTTCTCATTGAATTACTTTATCACATAAAACTCCTTTACGTTTAATTTGAGAAAAAGTATCGGTTTTCAGTTTTCAAAAAAAAAAATTATATAGAAAGTTTTATATATTCTTGAGGAACATGTATTCCTAAGATTTAGATTTATATTTAAGTTTAATTTAAAGTTAAGCCAAGCCTGAGGAGAAAATCGAATTCTCATCTTTAATGTATGAAATTAAGGTTTTACCCTTAAACTACCCGGGCAATAATGAATAAAATTTGTTTTTATTTTATAAAAATAAAATAAATTTTTTTTTCTAAATATCTAAAAAAATATTTTTTTTTTAATTAAAAATCTTAATAATAATTTTATTATTATTATATTTTATATATTATAATATATTAATAAAGGGTAATAAAAAAGGGAAATATGTCTTTCATAGTGTTCACTATAAGACTAAAAGTCTTTTAAAATTTATCCTCTTTCTTTAATCCTTAATGGGACAATACCCTGACTTGAACAGAGAACCTCCTGATCCACAAACAATTGCTCTACCTATTGAGCTATATTATCCTTAATAATTTATGTTGAAGTGATTCGAACACTCAATGTTAAACACCAAAAATTTATGACTTACCCATTAGTCCACAACATATTTGTGTTGTTAAATATAGAGAACAAGACTTGAACTTGCAATCACTATGACCTAAACATAACCTGTCTACCTATTCCAGCATCTCTATTTTATTAGAGGTTTTTGCCTAAGGTGAGATTCGAACTTACAACCTAAGTAGCTTCAATACTTCGCTCAACCATTGAGCTTCTTAAGCTTATGGAGATACCAGGATTCGAACCCAGGAAACTGACGTGCAAAGTCAGTGTTTTACCAAACTAAACTATATCCCCTTTATATTTAGATTATAATTAAATCTATTATATTATAATATAATACCAAGAGCTTTAGTCTTTTGTGAAACCAGCCTTATATATTAATATATATTGATATCCGAGGAACGACTTGAACGTTCACGGCTATTAACCAACAAAGCTTAAGTTTGTACTGTCTACCATTCCAGCACTCGGATATAATTAGCTACGCGGGTAAAGGAATTGCACCCTTATTTCCCGGTCATGAGCCGAACGTTTTACTATTACACTAACCCGCATTATGTATAATATATAAATACATAAGGCCAAAGTGACTTGAACACATATAACTACTGTTATGAGCAGTATGCTCTACCGATTGAGCTATAGCCTCTAGAATTATATTATTTAATAATTATAATTATTTTTAATATAAAAGCTTACGCCATAGCTTGCTATATGTAAAAAGTATAAAAATTTTTTTTTAGAATTTAAATATAAACTTTATATTAGGACTAGACAGGATTCGAACCTGCGGTAATAGCACCGAAAAAGCTATGTCTTACCACTTGACGACTAATCCTTAAATAGCTTGGTGGCAGTATCGCACTACCGTCTATTGATTACAAAACAATTGCATTACTTTTATGCTAACCATGCTTAACATCTAAACTAACCAGTTTTAAGAATTAAGTTTTAAATTTAATTGTAATAATATATTTCAGCTATCACTTAACTTTTTTATATTAAACTAATTTTAGTTTGCTCCATGTTCATGCTCCAAATAAGAGATGATATATTTAGCAGTTAGTTTTTTATAAAATTAGTTCTTAGTATCTTAAAATCTCTAGATTATTGCAAACTAAGCCTATAAATGTAATATTATATTACGTATATTTAAGAAATATATTAAGGTAAGTTTCGTGCTTATATGCTTTCAGCACTTATCTTTAACTAACTTAGCTTTCCTGCCATGCCTATGCTATTTATTTACTGAAGTGACTATAACATCCCCAAAATAATTTAACAATTTTTTTAGTGACTATTACATCCCTAAAATAATTTAACAATTATTTTATCTTATTATTAAAAAGCTTCTTTCGAAGCTTAGTTTTTTTTTTAATTTTTATAAAAAAATAATAATTTAATATAGGGCACATAAACAACAGGTAAACCAGAGGTTAATAAAACTGCTATACAAACATAAGGTATAACAATAGTGCCCCATGTTCCTTTCGTACAAGGTTAATCCTTATTATATTCTAACTTCCTCTAGAAGATAGAAACCATACTGTCTCACGACGTATTTAACCCAGCTCATGTAACTCTTTAATCGACGAACAGTCGTACCCTACATAGTTTCTGCATCCATGAGGATAAGTTAAGCCGACATCGAGGTGCCAAACCGCGCACTCATTTTGTACACTCTTGCGCAAATTAGCCTGTTCAACTTGTTATCATATTAATTTATTTCCATTTTTCACAAAATGGTTCAGACTATTTCTTCTTTTCTTTTTTATATGTACTTATAGTATAAAACCAATTCTTTTTTTTTTTTATTTACCACTAAATCAACCTTTTACTGCAAAAGTACCAAGATTACGTTTAGATGTAAATATTGAATAATCTAAGTTAGATTCAATATAACCTCTCATATTTACAGTAGACAATTTTTTATAAGATGAATCGTAATTTTTTAATCCTCCTTTTCATTTTACTTTAAAAGAACTTCTATCAGCTCTATTTCGTTTACTTAATCTACCCTTAACTTCTAATCTTAAACCACCAATATTTTTATATTTAATAGAATCAAATATTTCTTTATTTATTTTATTATAAGAACGCTTTACAACACCTATATTAAATATGTCTTTATATAATTCAGTTATATTACTTCCATTATAACTATCTATATAACTATCACTTTCTATATAACTATCACTTTCACTTTCATTATCACTATCTATATAACTATCACTTATTTCTAAGATAGAACTTATATTTAAACTTTTAAATTTATTTTCTATTAAACTGAAATCTACACCTTTTATAATAGGACTTTTTTCAATGACATTGTTTGTTTTAGCTAAGACTACCTTATTAAACATTATTTTCATCATTTTTAAAATTCCTGTTTTCTTATCTAATATTTTTAATGTAAATAAATTCGTGAATATTTCACTATTAAGCATTATAGATTTTAGATTTACAATATTAAATTCTACCTTTTTATTATAAAATTTAATAACTAAATTTTTCAATTTAAATAAAAGTTTTTCTTCAAATTTATATAAATTAAGATTTAATCTTAATTTATATTTTCTAAGAAGTATTAATTCTTTATTTAATAATAATTTAATTATTTTATAATATAAACTAGATGAGGTAAAACCAGTTTTGCTTCCCATTATTTGGGAATTCTTATTTATTAAAAAAACTATTTTTTCAAAAAAGGATCTTTGGATTTTTTTTATTTTTTTTAATAATGAAATCTTTTCTCTATTATAAACATATACAGTTAAAATTGCTTTATTGTTAGTATGTTTAATTTCTGCTTTACTTACATAAATTTTATTTAAAGATAAATATTTATATTTATAAGCTATATATTTCTTAAAAATAAATTTAGATTTAAAATATAAATTAAAATAATTTTTTATTATTTCGTTAATTTTTAAATCATAAATAGGGTAATTTTTTAGATTATTTTTATTAAAGGCATAAACACTATCTTTTCACTCTTTAGAAACAGGAGGAAAATATTTATTATTACCTACATAAGAACTTTGTATATTGGTCGTTGAGGATTTTTTTTTATTAAAATATTTATTAAATATTATTAAATTTTCATTTATATTTTTTTCCATATTAAATTATATTACCTTTTTATATTTTTATATACATTCTAAAAAAGAAAGTTGGGTATTAATAAAGGATTATTATTAGCATTACTCACCTTATAGTCGTTGAACGAATTTATTTATTATAAATTATGCTATGATAAATTTCGCTTCAAATTTACTTTAATTACTAAAGTAATTTTTGAAATTAACCCAATATATTGTCAATTATTTTAATACTTCTAGTAGTTTTACTGTTTTACTGTTTTACTGTTTTACTGTTTTACTGTTTTACTGTTTTACTGTTTTACTGTTTTACTGTTTTACTGTTTTACTGTTTTACTGTTTTACTGTTTTACTACTCGTATATAAAATATTGAAGGACAAACATCCCTAGCGTAGCTTTTCCAAAAATCCAAGATCTTTCCTTTTTGCATCTTGTGATCCTATGCCCCGCTTACGCGACTGTAAGATTTGTTGTTAATCAAACAGTAAGGCAAGATTAAGCCATTAAGCTTTATAAGTAAAAAACATTATTATTATTAAAATAATATTATTTTTAATAATAACTAATTAAAATATTAGAATAACAGCAAAAAAAATTTTTTTTTCTATACCTGCCTTTTCATAATATTTTAATTATTACATCTAATTTCACTATAAATAAAATCTTACCTAAAATCTCCTATATATTAAAATGTAACTTAATACACCTAACACTTTTGACACTACACCCAAGGAGGATAATATCTAAGGTTTTTATACCTTATACATATTATACTCTATGAATTGCACAAATAAGATTAAATATAGAATTTCTATATAAAAATTACAAACCTAAATTTTTATTTTTTAGACACACCCATCTACTCTTTGTGGGGTCTGTGCCCCGCATAAACTGTCTTTTAACAATTGTTCCTCTTCCTTATTACAAGACAAGGTTCTAATATAATAATAATAATATTGTTACTTACTATAAAACAATAATATAAAAAGAATATTATTCTTCTTATTTAAATTAAAACAAGATTTTAATACAACATATAACAATATTATTTTTAATATATCACGATAACATGATAGAAAAAGAAAGGCGTTCCAAATATATCTTATCAATTACCTTATACTCTAGACTTTCCCGGAATCACATTCAATAATTAATAACAGTAAAGCTGCATAGGGTCTTCTCGTCTAACTAGAGGTAAACTGTATCTGCACAGTTATTCCAATTTCACTGAGTCAATCATAGAGACAGCTGTTGTATCGTTACGTCATTCATGCAAGACCGCATTTAACGGCCAAGGCATTTCGCTACCTTAGGACCCTCACGCTAAGGCCGCCTTTAACCGGGGGTTCCTCTAAAACCAAACCTTTAACGATTTAGTAAATTCGTTAACCAGCCGGCACCGGGCAGAGATCACACTCAATACTTAGATTTATCATCTTTTTGCAAAGTGCTTTGTTTTAATTAAACAGTCGTACAACAATATTTCATGCTTCTTCCTTTTTACTCGTATTAATCGAGATTAATGAGCTCTCCTTATCCCGAAGTTACGGTAGTTAGTTTGCCGAGTTCCTTTATGATTGTTATCTCATTTACGCCTTCGTATTCTCTACTAGCTTACTTGTTTCAGTTTCTAGGCACGGTAGAATTCTTACTCTTTATCATAAACTTCATCTTTTTAGTTTATTTATTTTATAATAAAGATTTCATTATTTTTCCAGCACATTATTCACTTACAAATGTTGTCTTAGAATGAAATTTATAAGAACTTTTTCTCATCGTAATAATCTTAAGATTATTTACTTAGAGGCCGTTACTTAATTTATGTCCATAAGCTTTAGGCGAGAGAGACTTTATAGTCTCTTCTTTTTTGTTACTCATGTCACCATTCTCACTTGAATTATTATATACTTTTCTAAAAAAAAAGTCCAATATTAATTCAACGTTCTGCTACCCCAATATATAACATTATTATATTAATATTTAATATGGACAAGGTTTCGGTATATTATTTAGATCCGTTAAATCTTAGATGCATTTAAACTTTAACAAGTGACTCTGTTACGAGATCTTCAAATTATGGCTGCTTCCAAGCCTATCTTCTTGTCGACTTAGATAAAAACTTTCTTTTTTTCACTTAATAATAATTTTGGAACCTTAACTCTTGTTCTGGGCTGTTTCCCTTTTGACATACAACCTTAGCATTCTATGTCTGATAATTCAAGATTCATCTTTGTCATTCCGAGTCTACATACTCACCGATAAAATCTTCACAATTCCCCGATGTATACAAATAAAATGTATTTATTTTTTTATTAAAAATAAATGATACATCTTGCCTGAGATTAAGTTCTGTACCTACTAAGATGTTACTTAAATTGCCTACTATTATAGGTTTCGCAGAAAACCAGCTATCCTAGTCAGTTTTGTCTTTCACTTGCTTACCATAGTTCTTCGGATATCTTTGCTACGATAACCCGTTCGGACTTTTATAATCCTGACTATAGTAAGATCACTAGGCTTCGGGTCTAACTCTAGACACTATTCATTGTTTTAATGATTGGTTTAACTTAGCAGATATTTTCATTATTCTAATAAATATAAAAAGTTCAATATTTTTACATATATTAATTAAGAAAAATATTTTTTTTTATTTGTCTTAAATTAAATAATTAATTAATTAGCTCGCATCTAATGTTAACTTGGTGACCCATTATGCAAAAGGTACGCTCTTGCTTTTTGCTAGAGCTGCTTATAAAACTACTATTTCAAAAATCGTTCCCTCACGGTACTTTTCTCTATAGCTTATGTATTATATTTAGCCTTTGAGGAAGGTTCCCCATAATATTCAAACAGTTTTTGAACCATTTTACTTATTTATATAGGCTACTCTATTTTCGTTCACACTAATAATAGAATCTCGTTTGATTTTTTTTCCTGAAGTTAATAAGATATTTCAATTTACTTCGTTTATTAATTAATTTCTCTAAGAGTTTATATGTCTTGGTTATTAAAACAGAATTTTTCCTCTTTAATACATAGCAAGATTTCCATAATAGTCTCTTTATATACTTATATATATATTATATTTAATATATATAAAAAAATAATATATATCTCCCAAAGATGTAGTATATAAAATATACTACATCTTCCTTAGAATAAGTATATAAATTATAATATAAATATACTACATTTCTAATGTATTTGTGAGATGTAGTATATAAAATATACTACATCTTTCTTAGAATAAGTATATAAATTATAATATAAATATACTACATTTCTAATGTATTTGTGAGATGTAGTATATAAAATATACTACATTTCTAAGGTATTTTTAGACCTTTTCGGATTACTGTGACTCGAACACAGAAATACTGCAACCCAAATGCAGCGTCGTAACCAATCTGACTCTAATCCGTTATTTATTCATATATATATCTTTATAATAAATTATATTATAAAGAAGAGAATTTATTATATATTTCAGATAATTATATTTACCTAATTTTAGGTAAAAGATGAAATTTTTAATTATAGAAAAATAATTTGTTTATTGTCAGAGAATATAGGATTCGAACCCATGATGGTTATTAACCACAACTAATCTCAAGTTAGCCACCTTAAACCACTCGGTCAATTCTCTTTAATTCCTTTAAGAATTGAACTTAAATATCATTCTTATCAAGAATGCACTTTACCTATTAAGTTAAAGAACTTTTTGGGTAATAAGAGATTCGAACTCCTAACATCCCGAGTGTAAAACGGGCGCTCTACCGTTGAGCTAATTTCCCTAAAATTCCTTAAATTTTAAGTTTTAAATTTTACTTTTTTAAAAACCTACTTATATATATTATTAAATATAATACTCCTAATTTTTTTGTTTTATAGTTATAATAATGGCTCCAACCATCGCTAGTAATAAAATAAAACTAGCTATTATTAATCAGATGTTATAATTAGTATACATAATATTACCTATAGTAGTAATATGATTACTTTCTGCTAAACTTCCATCTCACATTTTACTAGTTGTAAAAAATAAATCTTTTTTTTTATTAGTATTAAGAGCTTGTATCTTTAAACTTGAATCATAAGGTAATCCTTGAAATAAGGAATAACTAAGAGAGATACCTATTATTATAGTTAAAGGAATACTATTATTAGTATCACTTTGGAGTTCACTTATTCTTATATTTATTAACATTAATATAAATAAAAATAATATTGAAACTGCACCTATATATACAATTAAATAAGATAAACCTATAAAACTTAAACCTAACATTATTAAATAACAAGAAATACTTGCAAATAATCCTATTAAAAATAATACCGATATTATGGGATTTTTGTTAATAATAACAGATATTGCACAAAAAACTCCAAATATAGATATCATATCTAATATCTGAAATTTATAACCATTTGTATATAATTCATTTAAAAAGAATAATTTTTCTTCCATCTTTTCAAATATAAATACCTCCTACAAGGAATACTAAACTATTAAATTAGTATTTTAATAATAATAAATAATAAATTATAATTTCATGAATGTTATATTTATTATTTTTATATTATAATATATAGTGATAGATTCTTTTTATTTAGGGAAAATATACGGAAAAGAGGTGAATCGAACACCCCAGTGTTAAACACAATATTTAGCAAATATCTCGCCCTACCAATGGCAACTTTTCCTTATACTAGTGTATTAAAAGCCCGCCCTTAATAATGATATTCACCCTCATCTTCATTTTATGTTATTATACTCTTACCAATTACCTAAGTATTTATAAATACTCTTCCGATATATTAGTAGAGTATATTTGCTTTCAAAAGCAAAAAATATCTCCTAATAGAAATTACACTAGACCTTTAAATATTACGAACTAGACCGGCATCGAACCAGCATCTACTTCCGTGACAGGGAAGTCCTTTACCTATTAAGTTACTAATTCTTATGTTTATAATATTATATTTATAATATAAATTTAGGGAGAATTTAACTTACAACTTATATTTGGAAAATAAAGATTTTATCCTTATTTTATATTTTTATATAGTATATTAAATTATTTTTAATTTTATTTTTTAGGATTTATAAGATTCGAACTTATTTCTTAATGATTAAAAGTCACACATAATACCATTATACCAAAACCCCTTTATATTTTTTCCTTCATCTCTAATTTATATTTAACAATATATAATATATATATAACTATAAATATAAATTTATATATTAAAAAGTATTAATTTTTTTAATAAATATACAAAGGTACTCAGATTCGAACTAAGAACAAAAAGGTTGAAGCTTTTCGTTTTACCTTTAAACTATACCCTTCAAATTTAAGAGAAAACAACAAAATTGTTCACGTCCAAGGTCGAACCTCTTGCCATATTTTTCTATATAAATATAGATTTATATTTTACATTTATATATTTATATTTAATATAAACGTATATAATTGTATAATTAATTATTAAAAATATTAAGAACCTCAGTAATATATAGATATATATAAAAATAGTCAAACTACGTCTACAAAATGTCAGTATAATATTCCTCCTTCAAACCCTAAATGATGATTATCTGTTAAATGATAAGCAAATATTCTTCATAATGCTACTCCTAGGAAGATTGTCCCAATCATAACATGTAATCCATGAAAACCAGTAGAAAAAAAGAAACATGTACCAAAAGCTCCATCACTAATCGTAAAAGAAGATACACTATATTCAATACCCTGGAATATTGTAAATATTATTGCTAATAATATAGTAGCAATAGATCCGTATAAAGCACCTTTTCTTTCCCCATGTATTAAAGAGTGGTGGGCATAAGTTACTGTAGCTCCACTAGATAGAAGTATTACAGTATTAAGAAGAGGTAATTCAAAAGGATTAACAGGCTCAATACCTAAAGGAGGTCATTGTGCACCCAATTCAACTGTAGGTGTTAATGCACTATGAAAGAATGCTCAAAATATAGCTAAAAAAAATAAAGCTTCTGAAACTATAAATAATATTATTCCTAAGTTTAATCCTTTCTGTACAGCCAAAGTATGATCACCAAGAAAAGTCCCTTCAGATATAATATCTTTAAATCAAAATGACATCGATGATATGACTAAAAATAATGCTATATAAAATAAATAATAAGAATTATTAAAATTATGCATAGACAACCCTGCACTTGTTGTTATATTTAGTAAACAAATACTAGTATATAAAGGTCAGGGAGAAGGAGAAACTAAATGGAAAGGATGATCTTGAAAATTACTTCTTATTATATTTGTTAATTTATTATTAATAGTCAATTTAGAAATTAAATATAATTATATTTTTATATTTAATTTCATAAAAATTTTTTTAGTTTTCAATCTCATTCCTTTTTTTTTAGTTCTTTAGAAAAACAACTTTACCTTAAATTATTTTTAGTATTTAGTAGTATAGTTTTATACTTTTCTTACCTTCTTTTTTATTATTTTTAGTCTAATACTCATAACTAATCTTAGAGTTAAATTGTAATTTTACAATATTATATTTTTAATACTTATACATTCAGTGAGATTCGAACTCACAACCTATATTTGGAAAATAAATGTTTTACCTTTAAACTATAAACGCTGTAATTTAAACTGCATTTATTTTTATATTTGTAAGGATTTAGATTTAGTATTTTTTATAAATATATTTTTATTTTATTTCTTATATTAAAGAATAAAAGAACATAACTTTTTTTTTATAAACTATTTATATAGTTTATATATCCTAAATTAGGAAAGGTAACTTTACGACCTTTTTTCTTTTTAAATGATAAAGGGTATCAACATAAGCTATATATTGTTATTGAATTATATACAAATGTATATATATTACTTAAAAAAAAATAGATTTAAGTATAAGTTGGCTGTACTTTGAAGTAAATTAATTACATAATATCTAATTATTTATTAATTCTAGACTTTTTTCTCTAACCTACAAGATATTTATATCTAAATTATAGTTAACCTATAACTTTACGAATTATAATCACCTTTTAAATTTTAATCCCCTTGATTTTTTTTATTCTTTTATTCTTTTTTTTGTAATTTTTTGTATATATTTTTCTTTATTTATAAATAAACATTATTAGTTACAATTTTTTTTTTTATTTAATATATAATGATTTAGTTTTAAATTAAAACTCCTATAGTATCAAATTTAAAACTAACTTAATAATTTAAATTACTAAAAAAGGGAGAAATTACCCTAGCATTAGCTTCTAAAATGAATCGAACATTTATCGTAATATTAACAGTATTATGCTCTACCGTTGAGCTATAGAAACTTATAATCTTAATTTATATATATTAGGAGAGAAAGGAATTGAACCTTCGACGACTAATTAGTCATTAAATTTACAGTTTAACCCGTCATACCAACAAACGGAACCCTCCTTAATATATAAAAAAATATTAATAAAAAAAATATTAATATTTTTTATATACGTTAAAAACATACTCCAATTGAACATTCCTATTCAATTAATAGTTGAGTGGCTATTTTTAACTAAAAAAATTCTAAAAATTTAAGCTATCATCTATTTTTCTATAATCATATACTAAAAGTATCAATAATATGTCTAAATTTTTTTTCTAAAATAAAATAGTAACAACTGATAGTAATAACTATAAAAAAACAGAATTTCCTAAATTTTTATATAATAATGTTTATCGTTGAATGTCCCGTGCAACTTCCACTACACGAACTGTATTTCGACTTAACACTAATCAGAGCCATGCATACGAAGAAATCCACTTTTAAAATCTAAAACTTATACATTTACTTACTTAAAAACAGAAAGGCAAACTTATTGCATAAACTCCTTTCAGCATGCGACGAGTGATTAGTACCAATCTGAGATCTATTCACCGTGTCATGGTGATTCACGATTACTAGCAATTTCCTATTCATGTAGCCGAATTACAGACTACAATCCTTATCTAATTTTATCCTATTTTATAAGATTAGCTAAAACTTTCATTTTTGCATCTTTTTGTTTAGGAATATGTGGCACGTCTATAGCCCACAATATCTAGGCCATGATGACTTGTCTTAATCCCTATTATCATACTTAAGAGTTTTAAGTTTACTCAACTTTATTTTTTTTATACAAATAAAGTAAGGGCTTTTGTTAATTATATGGACTTAACCAAAATTTCACAACATTAACTGAAGACAGCCGTGCAACACTTGTATCAATAATATAAAATATTATACTAATATTAATTATTATATATTTAATATAATATATATATTATTCTAATATTTTATTATTAATTTAAAACTACATTATAGCCTTAAATATATTATCATCAATATTCAAATTGTGGTAAGGTTTTTCGAGGATCATCGAATTAAACAACATACTTCACTGCTGGTGTCAAAAACGGTCTAGTGATTTCAGTTCCTGCGTTGCCACATTACTCTTGAGGTGAAATGCTTACATTTTCATTTATAGACTAAAAAGATTATTTTCTAACCTATAGCATTCATAATTGTCTGCAAAGACTACTGGGGTGTCAAATCCTGTTCGTGACCTAAGCCTTCGTCCTTCGACGTCAGTTTTTACATAAAAGATTGCCTACGCCTTTACCAGTCCCCTAGGTATCAACAAATTTCATCTCTACACTCTAGAGTACGATCTTCTTATATTAAACTCTAGAAAATTGTCCTTTATTTAGGTAATTTTTCCGTCTGAGTACCCTTTAAACCTATTCATTATGATTAACACTAGTCTCTTACGTATTGCCGCGACTGCTGGCACGTAATTAGTCAAGACCTTATATACATATTGTCATTATAATAATGTAGCCAGAACTTTATTCGATTAATCGATTAACTCTTACTCCTTACTTCCCGAGTACTCGAGCCGTTCTTCCAAGTTACCAGTTCAGCCCTTAGGCCATTGACCAATATTCCCCACTGCTGTACCCAGTTGTCTTGGGATTTTTTCATCCCCAATGTGGCCGATCAACCATTTTCGATTTCGACTAAGAGAATTATAAGCTTGTTAAGTCATTACCTTTACAACTACCTATCCCTATGATTAATCTTTTCCTCTTAAAGCAGGTATTACACCCTTTTTATTATGAAGAATTTATCTTCACTTTAAGATCGGTTGTATAAATCTTTACTCACCTGTACACCACTTTTAAAAAAATTAATTTATAATGCTAGCTTTCACTTATATTAATAAGATATTTATTTATTATAAAGATTAATCTTTATTATTAATAAGATATTTATTTATTATAAAGATTAATATCTTTATATCTAAACTAAATATTTTAATAAATATTCACTACTGGCTATTAATTAAACGTACGATTAGCATGTGTCAAGTACTTGGACAGTGTTCAATCAGAGCCATCACCAAGCTCTACTATTACTTAGATTACTTACACTAATAATAACTTATTATTGTAAGTGATGTATATCACTACATCTCTAGGATGTTTTTATCCTATTAAAAAGCCCTTTATTATTTTTAAATTACATAATAAAGGAAGAAATCAAACATTTTTACTAATTATACTACTATTAATAATAAACATTATTGGCTTATATTTTTGAGACAATACATAATTAGTCTATTTTTTTGTGTTATTTTTAGTATTAATATACCTCCAGTGAGATTTGAACTCACAACTTATACTTCGAAAATATTTGTTTTACCTTTAAACTATAAAGGCTCAATTGTTAATCTTAAATAAGATTAATGATCTAAAAAAAAAGCTTTTTTTTTTATTATTATTATTTGTAGAATAAGATTATTCTACTTTAATCAAAAGATAAATAATCAATAATATAAACCATACAAAGAGCATTAAAAAAACAAGAAAATCCTTAAAAATATTCTTACACATTGGTACATTTATTTTCATTAATTAAAAAATAAAGCATGTACCAATATGGTACCCATACTTAATCATTATTTATTAATAAATATGAATAATAATATTACTAATGTAATAATATAAATAATATTTGAAAAAGAAGTAGATATAACAGTAATATTATTAATTAAAGTTTAATTAAACAGGTAATTAAAATTTAGTCAGCTATTTAATGTAAATCTAGTGCATCTTTTATATATCCACTTGTTAATACTACAAAGACTTGAGCTTGTATAAAAGCAATTCCTAGTTCAAGTCCTGAAAATGCTATAATAAAAAGCAAAGGAACCAAACCTAATAAAAAGAAAATAAAACCTGAAGTCATTATATTGTAAGTAAAACCAGCTAAAATATGTAATAACATATGACCACTTAATATGTTAGCAGCTAATCTTAAACCTAATGAGATATTTCTAGCTAAATAAGAAATAAATTCAATTAAGACTAATAAAGGTAATAAAGCTAAAGGACAACCAGCAGGAACTAATAAAGAGAAAAATTCTAACCCATGTTTTTGGAATCCTAATATAGTTGCACCTAGTACTATAGTAAAACTTAGTGCAAATGTTAGTACAAAATGACTAGTAGAGGCAAAACTATAAGGTACCATTCCTATTAAATTATTTATTAAAATAAAAATAAATAAAGTATAAATAAATGGAAAATATATCTGACCTTTTACAGCATTTATTTGATTTGTAACTATACTATGAATTGTTGCATATAAAGATTCTTGACCTATAGATCACTTATTACTTACTATTTTATTATAATTAGTACTTAAAAGTTTTATAACTAATAAAAAAAAAGCTCCTATAATTAAATAAAATCCTATATTTGTAATAGAAATATGTAAATCACCTAATATAGGTAAATCTATACTTAGTAAATCTCTTATTTCAAATTGACTTAAAGGGCTAAAAATCTCTCTTTCAAATTCTACTATATAATTTTGATTAAAAATACTATTATTCAATAGTACTTTTTAAATAAGATAAACCTTGATATTATACACATATAAATTAAAGATTCCCCCCTGTTTACTGTTTATAAACTTAAAAGGAAAAAAAACTTTACAAATGAAAATTAGCCTTAAGCTTTAAGCTTTACTAATTTTTCATATATATTACATTAAAAAAATTTTTATTACAAATTTTTTGTATATAAAAAAATTATATTTTGAAGGATATAATTAATTAATTAATTTTATTTAGTTTTATATATAAATATACAATTAAGAATTTAAACCCTTCATCTATATTTTATATATTTTTTTATATAAATAATTTATAAATAAATGTTCTTGATAAAAATAAACGAACAAATCTTGGTAAAATATATTTTGATAATATATAAACAGTAAGAACTATAATAGTAAAAGTAAAAAAGATTTCATTTAAAAAATAAAAAGGAACTAATTGAGGCATAATTGTATTATTTTATTTTCACGTAATAATACCTTATTTATGTATTGACATTAATTATTTAGCGATTAAATACTATAATATTATATATATATATATAATTTAATATAATTATATATATAATTACTATATTTAATATAAGGCTAATGTATAACGGTTAGACAAAAATTCTTTAATAGATATAATACAGAAAAGAAAGAATTAAATTCAATTGGTAACTGATAACAGGTGGATTATTAATTTACCCTATAATTAACAATTAAATACCTAATTCATATAAAAGGAAGCTGCTTTATCCTTTATTCATGTATTCTTATAAAGAATTAAAAAAAGAATTTTTTTTTATTTATATCATTATAATAATAATATATAATTATATAAAATTAGTTTTGTAAAATATAAATTTAATTTAGAAAAGTAAGATGATATTAACCTAAAATTTATAAATTAAGATCATATCTTTTGATCATAAAATAAACTATCATATTTTTATAAATATGATATATATAATAATCAAGAATTAAGGATTAAGGATTAAGGATTAAGGATTAAGGATTAAGGATTAAGGATTAAGGATTAAGGATTAAGGATTAAGGATTAAGGATTAAGGATTAAGGATTAAGGATTAAGGATTAAGGATTAAGGA
>Ga0233372_1000269_pt1 | contig 24108 bp, 20 predicted proteins | sample ElkDunMinimDraft_4_FD_191538 | JGI IMG/M metagenome (GOLD analysis project Ga0233372, IMG submission 191538) | Fecal eukaryotic communites from dung pellets of Tule Elk in California, USA - Elk Dung D8 | ecosystem: Host-associated > Mammals > Digestive system > Large intestine > Fecal | place... | reverse complement strand
ATGGTGGGCCCACACGGACTCGAACCGTGGACCAAAGGATTATGAGTCCTCTGCTCTAACCAACTGAGCTATAGGCCCTCAGAAGGAAGGGCGGATTATACCGGTGCCTTGTTGGAGCGCAACTGAAGGCTGGCCCCGGAGGGGGTTATCGGTGATTGTTTGTTTGCCCCGGCTTTGACGGTCCGTCGGGGCGCATCAGTGTCCTGGCCGGCTTTGGTTGCAGTCGTGCCAAGCATCCGCTAAGTCTGTACGTCAGCTCTCTAGAACAAGAAGGTCACGATGAAGTCAGTGTATCCACTGCTCACCCTTATGTTTTCGGGGCTCGTCTTGGCCGGGGATTCGCTGCCGGAGATGCAGATTGAGAAGATCGCCGATGGCGTATATCTGCATACCTCTTTCCAGAACGTAGAAGGTTACGGCCTTGTAGATGCGAATGGTCTGGTCGTGCTGGATGGACAGGACGCCTACATCATCGACACACCCTGGTCGGAATTCGACACGGCGGCGCTGGTGGACTGGTTGCAGGAGCGCAACTACAAGGTCAAAGCCAGTGTTTCGACTCACTTTCATGACGACCGCACAGCAGGGATCGAATACCTGAACTCGCTTTCGGTGCCGACCTATGCATCGGAGCAGACCAATGCGTTGCTGAAGCAGAACGGCAAGGCGCTGGCGACCGAGACGTTCGGCAATGAGCCGCTATGGCTGGTCGAGGGCAAGGTCGAGATCTTCTACCCGGGCGCTGGGCATAGCGCGGATAACATTGTGGTGTGGTTGCTGGAGCAGAGAATCCTGAATGGCGGGTGCTTTGTTCGGGCGGCCGAGGCCGCCACGCTGGGCAACACCAGTGACGCGGTCGTTACGGATTGGGCCGCTTCGGCAGAAAGAGTGCAGCGCCGATATCCAGATGTGCAGATGGTCATCCCAGGTCATGGTGCGCTGGGAGATGCCGCGTTGCTCGAGCACACAAGAAGGCTTGCCGTGGCAGGGGCGGCGAAAAGTTGAGGGTGCGGCTTGGCTCAGGCGGGTGCGTATTTGGGCGACGGCGCTGTGGTCGGATCACAGCAGGTGTAAGTGACGCGGATAAGAAAAACCCCGGCAGGGCCGGGGTTTTAAGGGTCACTCGTCGAGGAAGGAGCGCAGGTGCTCGCTTCGCGTCGGGTGGCGTAGCTTGCGCAGCGCCTTTGCTTCGATCTGGCGAATACGCTCACGGGTGACATCGAACTGCTTACCAACCTCTTCGAGAGTGTGGTCAGTGTTCATGTCGATACCGAAACGCATGCGCAGGACCTTGGCTTCCCGTGCAGTGAGGCCGGAGAGTACGTCGCGAGTGGCTTCCTTGAGGCTTTCCACGGTCGCCACGTCAATGGGCGATTGCATGGCGGAGTCTTCAATGAAGTCGCCCAGATGCGAGTCTTCGTCGTCACCGATAGGAGTTTCCATCGAGATCGGCTCTTTGGCGATCTTCAGGACCTTGCGGATCTTGTCCTCGGGCATTTCCATGCGCTCGCCAAGCTCTTCAGGCGTGGGTTCGCGACCCATTTCCTGCAGCATCTGACGGGAGATGCGGTTGAGCTTGTTGATCGTCTCGATCATGTGCACCGGGATACGGATGGTCCGCGCCTGGTCCGCAATGGAGCGAGTGATCGCCTGGCGAATCCACCAGGTGGCGTAGGTCGAGAACTTGTAGCCGCGGCGGTATTCGAACTTGTCCACTGCCTTCATCAGGCCGATGTTGCCTTCCTGAATCAGGTCGAGGAACTGCAGACCGCGGTTGGTGTACTTCTTGGCGATGGAGATAACCAGGCGCAAGTTGGCCTCGACCATCTCTTTCTTCGCCCGGCGAGCCTTAGCTTCACCAATGGACATCCGACGGTTGATGTCTTTGATGTCAGCAATTGCCAGCAGGCATTCTTCTTCCAGGGCGATCAGCTTCTGCTGGCAGCGCTGGATATCTTCCTTGCGTGCGCCGATGGCTTCGGCATATTTGCTCTTGCCGCTAGCCAGTTGATCGGCCCAGCCGAGGTCGGTCTCGTGGTTAGGGAACTGGCGCAGGAAGTCGGCGCGCGGCATGCGAGCATCACGCACACAGATCTGCATGATGGCGCGTTCCTGGGCACGGATCTGGTTCAGGGCATCGCGTACACGCACAACCAGCGCATCGTATTGCTTGGGAATGAGCTTGATGGGCATGAACAGCGTGGCCAGTTCCTGCAACGCTTCGGTCGCCTGCTTGCTGCCTCGGCCGTACTTCTTCAGGGCCTTCTTGGCAGCCTCCAGCTGCTCGGCAACGGCACCGAAGCGCACGCGGGCAACTTCAGGATCCGGGCCGCCATCGCCTTCTTCCTCTTCGGTATCCGATTCCTCTTCTTCTTCGTCATCCTTCTCTTCGCCGTCCGGCTTTGCGGCTGGCGGTGCGACGGGCTCGACTTCCTGCTGGGGCGCGGCTGCGCCGTCGTCGTCAGGGTCGATATAGCCACTGAGAATTTCGGAGAGGCGGCCACCTTCGTTGGTGACGCGCTCGTAATCGGCGAGAATGCTGTCGACCGTTCCCGGGAAATGAGCGATGGCGCTCATGACTTCGCGAATGCCTTCCTCGATGCGTTTGGCGATTTCGATCTCGCCTTCGCGGGTCAGCAATTCGACCGTACCCATTTCACGCATATACATGCGCACGGGGTCGGTGGTGCGGCCAATATCCGTTTCCACTGCAGCGAGAGCCGCGGCGGCCTCTTCGGCGGCGGCTTCATCGGTATCAGCTTCGGCAAGCAACAGGGCATCCGCATCCGGGGCAACCTCGAATACGTTAATGCCCATGTCGTTGATCATGCGGATGATATCTTCCACCTGTTCCGGATCGGAAATATCCTCCGGTAGGTGGTCATTGACCTCTGCGTAAGTCAGGTAACCCTGCTCACGACCACGCTGGATCAATTCTTTGAGACGAGACTGCTGTTGCGCTTTTCCGGACATATAACCCTATCCACTGACGGTTCTGGCGGGCTGAAAACAAGCTGAGCATTATAGCCGAGCAAGGACCTCACGCGCCAGTTGAGGTCGATATAGCGGGTGTTGAGTTGCGATTGAGTAGGTTGCGCAGTTGATCTTTCTCCTCTGCGCTGAGTTCACCCTGGCGAGCTTTTTGGAGCATCGCTTCGAGACTGCGCTCGCGTTGCCTGGCGGCCAGGGTAGTTATGGTGTCGAAAAACTGCTGTTCAAGGTTATCGGCCGAGATCAGCCATTCTTTCTCCGCCAAGGCGCGTAAAAGACGCCCTTGGTCGGTTCCGTGCCAGCGTGCAATCAGCTGAAGGCTGCGCAGGCTCGGATTCTTTTGCAGGGTACCAAGGAGGGCTACCAGCAATTGTGCATATTTGTCGTCTTCGGCAGCAAAATTGCTCACATCTTCGACTTTTTGCGCCAATTCGGGATGGTGCAGAAGGGTGCGCAATGTTGTGAGGGCCGGCGGCTCTACGGTGGCAGGCGTTCGTGGCCCTCGGGGCTTGAAATCGGGGCGCTGGCCAGGTTTTTTCCAGTCCTTCTTCCATTCTTTCTTGTCGCCGCGCTTGGCTTTGGCAGGCTCCGGCGGCGCGTAATAGGCGTCCTCCTCGTGGCCGGTGCTGGCGTCGAAGTAGGCGTTGTCATCGTATTGGGGCGCGGGGCCGGAGGCGGCGGGGCTCATCTGCTGCGGCGTCTCGCCGTGCAGGCCGGTTATCTCTGCGAGACGTTGACGCATCAGGGTGCGCAGATTGGTCCCGGGAATCTTTTCGATGAGCGGTGCGGCCAGTGTCGCGAGGTGGGCCTTGCCTTCCAGCGAGCGCGGATCGGCTTCCTCGCTGAGCTGCTGGAAAAAGTAGTCGGCGAGCGGCTGCGCCTGCTGCTGAATACGTGCCAGAAAGGCGTCGGTGCCTTCGTGACGAACCAGGCTGTCCGGATCCTCGCCCTCGGGGAGGAACAGAAAGCGTGCGCGGCGACCATCCTGCAGGTTGGGCAGTGTCGCTTCCAGGGCGCGCCAGGCGGCCTTGCGTCCCGCAGCGTCGCCATCGAAGCAGAACAGCACGCTGGGCACGATGCGAAACAGGCGCTTGAGGTGTTCGTCACTGGTGGCGGTGCCCAGTGTGGCAACGGCATTGCGTAGGCCTTGCTGCGCCAGTGCGATGACATCCATGTAGCCTTCCACCACCATGATCTCGTCGAGATCGCGGTTGGCCTTGCGCGCCTCAAAGAGGCCGTAGAGTTCCTGGCCCTTGTGGAACACCGGCGTTTCCGGCGAGTTAAGGTACTTGGGTTTGTCATCCCCCAGTACTCTTCCGCCGAAGGCGATGACGCGGCCACGGCTGTCGCGGATCGGAAACATCACGCGGTCGCGGAACCGGTCATAGCTTCGTCCGCTTTCGGCGTTTTCGATCAGCAGGCCGGCATCGAGCATGGCCTTGTGCTGGAGGCTGTCGCCGCCCATGTGTTTCATCAGGTTGTCCCAGCCCGGCGGCGCGAAGCCAAGGCTGAAATCGCGTGCGATCACGCCGGACAGGCCTCGGCTCTTGAGGTATTCCACCGCCGCCTTGCGGGCGGGGTGGTTCTTCAGTGCCAGGCGGTAATACTCGGCAGCTGCATCGAGTAGCGGATACAGTGGCGAGTCGACCGGTTGCCGGGGCTTGCGCGCGCCGCCGCTGTCTTCGCGAGGCACTTCCATGCCGGCGCGCTTGGCCAGATCCTCGACGGCCTGGGGGAAGTCCAGGCTGTCATGGTCCATGATGAAGCCCAGCGCGTTGCCACCCGCGCCGCAGCCGAAGCAGTAATAGAACTGCTTGTCTGGGCTGACGCTGAACGATGGCGTCTTTTCCTGGTGGAAAGGGCAGCGGGCGGTGTAGTTCTTGCCGGCCTTTTTCAGCTGGATACGCGAACCCACCACTTCGACGATGTCGGAGCGGTTTAGCAGGTCATCTATAAAAGATTGCGGTATCAAGCCGGCCATGGGGAAGAGAATACGCTCGCGGGGTATGGCTCGGAAATGAAAAAACTCCGCCCATTCGCCACTGGCGAAGCGGAGTCTCTTTTCAGCTCATAACGCAAAGCCCGGCATTCACCGGGCTTGATGCAGCTTCGGCTGTGCTGGGATCAGTACAGGCGAACGCTGCGGCGCTGCTCGCGCTGCACTTTCTTAGCGTGACGCTTAACTGCAGCAGCTGCTTTGCGCTTGCGCTCGGCAGTGGGCTTTTCATAGAACTCACGGCTGCGGACTTCGGCCAGCACGCCGGCTTTTTCGCAAGAACGCTTGAAGCGACGCAGAGCTACGTCGAATGGTTCGTTCTCTTTAACTTTAACGTTGGGCATCCAGGACGTACCTTCACTTGTTTACCGGTTACAACGCGCTTCGGCAACGATAGCGAGCACGCTGGTTTTAAGGGTTGCGGATGTTAACGCCTTGCCGGACGGAATGCAAAGCCCTGTTAGGAAAAGCGCTGGTCGGTGTGTGGGCGCGACGATTATCATGCACGGCTTCATTCGCTTCTCTGCAAGGTTGTAACCCATGCTGGTGCTGGGGCTGGAAACTTCATGCGACGAAACCGGTGTCGCGCTCTACGACAGCGAGCAGGGGCTGCTGGCCGACGCGCTGTTCAGTCAGATCGACTTGCATCGCGTATACGGCGGCGTCGTTCCCGAGCTGGCCTCGCGTGACCACGTCAAACGCATGCTGCCGCTGATCCGCCAGGTGCTGGGCGAAGCCGGGCGTGAAGCCGCGCAGATCGATGCCATTGCCTATACCGCAGGTCCGGGACTGGTCGGCGCCTTGCTGGTGGGCGCGTCCTGTGCGCAGGCAATGGCGTTCGCCTGGGGCATTCCGGCCGTGGGCGTACATCATATGGAAGGCCATTTGCTGGCGCCAATGCTGGAAGAGCAGCCCCCGGCCTTTCCGTTCGTCGCTTTGCTGGTATCTGGCGGGCATACCCAGTTGGTGCGGGTTGATGGCATCGGCCGCTACGAGTTGCTCGGCGAGTCGGTGGATGATGCCGCCGGTGAAGCGTTCGACAAGACCGCCAAGCTGATGGGCCTGCGCTACCCCGGCGGCCCCGAAATCGCGGCGCTCGCCGAACGCGGCAATCCGGGGCGTTTCGTGTTTCCGCGCCCGATGACCGATCGCCCAGGGTTGGATTTCAGTTTCAGTGGACTCAAGACCTCCACGCTGACGACCTGGCAGCACTGCCGCAACGCTGGTGATGACGGCGAGCAGACTCGTTGCGATATCGCCCTGGCCTTCCAGCAGGCAGTGGTCGAGACCCTGACCATCAAGTGCCGGCGGGCGCTGCAGCAGACCGGGCTTAAGCGCTTGGTGATAGCCGGTGGCGTCAGCGCCAATCAATCCCTGCGCCAGCATCTCGAAGCCATGCTCGCCGAGATGAACGGGCAGGTGTTCTATGCGCGGCCACGTTTCTGTACTGACAACGGAGCGATGATTGCCTATGCGGGATGCCAGCGACTTCTGGCTGGGCAGCAGGTAGGGCCGGAAATTTCCGTGCAGGCTCGCTGGCCGATGGAGACGCTGGAAGCAATCTGAGCTGTCGTGGTGGTGGAATCGCGGCCTATTAAAAGTGGCGCTCTCGGCCTGCGAGCAAATCGCGTAGGTTGTTGCGATGGCGCCAGATGATCAGGCCAGCGAGCAGGCCTACCGGCAACAAGGCGTCCGCTTGTTGCCAGGCCAGCAGCGGCAGGCACACCGGCAGGGCGATGAGCGCAGCAGATGAGCTGGTACGGGTCAGCTTGAAGACAATCAGCCAGGCGCTCAACGCCAGAAGCGCTGCCGGCGGATACAGGCCGAGCAATACACCCGCCGCCGTGGCGACGCCCTTGCCGCCGCGAAAGCTGAAATAAAGTGGATAGAGATGACCGAGCACGGCAGCCAGGCCGATCCAGGCTTGTTGCTGTACCGACAATCCGAGCGAAGCCGCCAGCAGCACCGGAAGCGCGCCCTTGAGCAGGTCGCCCAATAGCGTGCATATCGCCAGGCGCTTGCCGGCCAGGCGCAGCATGTTGGTAGCGCCCGGGTTGCCGGAGCCGCCAATCCGAGGATCAGGGGCGCCCACAAGGCGGCTGATGAGGATGGCAAACGACAGCGAGCCGGTCAGGTAGGCGAGCAGTGTCAGTTGCCAGAACATGACATTCATCCGGGGGGTGGGAGGCTCTGAGTCTAGGTTTATTGGCGCTGCTTGGCGAGGCTGATCACGGCAAAAAAGAGACGGCAAGTTACCAATTGTCGACGAGGGGCCTGGCAGGTCCGCCACTGCGAATGGCGATTCCTGGAGGCCAGGCAGATGCTTTCAAACGGCCCGCTAATGGCGCACGCTGTGCATATGAAATTCGGGGAGAACGTTGCGTGGATACAGTCTTCATCGAAGGGCTGGAAGTGGATACGGTGATCGGCGCCTATGACTGGGAGCGCGGCATCCGCCAATGCCTGAGATTGGATCTGACTCTCGGCTGGGACATTCGCCCCGCTGCGGCCAACGATGAGCTGGACAAGGCGCTGGATTACGCCAAAGTCGGGGCATCCATCGATCGCTTTGCGCAGGCAGCTCGCTTCGAGTTGGTCGAGACCTTTGCCGAACGCCTGGCGGCGAGCTTGATGGCGGAGTTTGGCATCGCCTGGTTGCGCCTGAGGGTGGCCAAGCCGGGCGTCAACGCGCGGGCCGCTGCATTGGGTGTGGAGATCGAGCGCGGATGTCGCTGAAACCGGTTCTGCTTGGCCTCGGCAGCAATGACGCGCGTGAAAAAAACCTTATCGCCGGCCTGGAGGCACTGTCGGGTTTGCTGATCGGGATGCGCTGCTCGGCGGTGTTCGAGAGTGTTGCGGTGGGTTACAAGGGCGACAATTTCTACAACCTCGTCGTCGCCGGCAAAACCGACCTGCCACTGATGGAGCTGGATCGTCGACTGAAGTTCATCGAGGCCGATAACGGCCGCTACGCTCCCGACCGCAAAGGGCTGCCGCTGGATATTGACGTACTGATGTACGACCAGCTGGTCGGCAACTTTCATGGGCTGGAGCTGCCCCGCCCGGAAATTCTGCGCAACGCCTTCGTGCTGTGGCCATTGGCGCTGCTGGCGCCGGATGTTCATCACCCGCTTGCCAAGGAGTGTTTCGCAACACTCTGGCAGAACGCGCAGATTCGACAGCAACTGTGGCCGGTAGCTTTTCGCTGGCGTGACCTGGAGTTGACGTCGCCGGCATTGCTGCAGGCCTATCCGCGCTAGCTGGCTGCTGCGGTGTTTAGCCGTTCGTCTGGACGAAACGCCTGATCGCGTCGAGGCGCTCGCGCTGCAGTGCCTGGCCCAGCTCCGCGCCTTGGTAACCTTGCTCGATGAGATGCTTGGCTTCCACTGCTCTGGCAGCGGCAGCGGCGGTGCGCAGATAGGCGGCCTGGGGGTATGCCGCCTCCTCAGGCGTGGCTCGGCCGTTCGCGATCATTTCGCACGCCGCCAGGAACTGCTCGAAGCGCTCCGGCCTGCGGTAAATGTCGAAATGCTGCAGCAGCTCGAACAGCGCGGCAGGTTCCAGTGCTTCGGCCTGGTGCGCCTTTTCATGGTATTCACCGACCAGCATCGCCAATTCCTGGCAGTCGCGCGGCACCTTGCAGCGGGCATTTATCGCTTTGATCGAGCCCTTTCGCTGTTCTGTCCCCTGGCCGATAGCATGCAGCAGGCAGGCCCAGCGTACGGCCAATGGCTGCGCGTGCCGACCGCATTGACGCAGTACATCGAGTACCACCTTGCCTGAAGCCTGCGCGGCCGGGCTGGTGAACAGGGCGTCGAGTTCGGGAAGCAGCTCCCGTAGTGCGCCACAGTCATGCAGCACCTGAATGAATACTTCTGGATGTGGCTCCATCAGCGCGCGGGAAATCTCTTTCCAGCTGCGCTCGGGCGTCAGGGCCTGGAGCTCGCCGGATTCGGCAAGCTGGCGCATAAGCAGCATTGTCTCGTCTGCCACCACGAAGCCAAGCTCCGCATAGCGGGCGGCGAAGCGGGCCACGCGAAGCACGCGCAGCGGATCCTCGGCAAAGGCGGGGGAGGCGTGGCGCAGCAAGCGGGCCGCGAGGTCGCGCTGACCGCCGTAGGGGTCGATCACATGGCCGTGGTCGTCCTCGGCCATGGCGTTGATGGTGAGGTCGCGGCGGATGAGATCGTCTTCGAGGCTGATGTCGGGACTGGCATAGAAGGTAAAACCGCCGTAGCCGCGACCGCTTTTGCGTTCGGTACGGGCGAGGGCGTATTCCTCACCGGTTTTCGGGTGCAGAAATACCGGAAAGTCAGCGCCTACGGGGCGATAGCCCAGCGCCTGCATTTCCTCGGTTGTAGCGCCAACGACAACCCAGTCCACCTCATTTACGGGGCGGCCCAACAAGCGATCACGCACCGCGCCACCGACTTTATATATCTGCATGTTTACCTCCGTGGTGGCGGAGGATAAAGGATAAAGGGGTGGAAGGCCGATATAAGCGGTGCCGGCACGGCCGCGATGGAGCCGGACGGTTGCGCAAACCGCCCTTCGGTCTCGCGATATTGCCGCTCAGGAGTAAGATAACGGCTCCCTTTAGTTGTGCAGGACCCCGCCTCATGCGCCCCCTCGTTGCCACTGTCGATCTGACCGCTATCCGTCATAACTATGCCCTGGCCAAACGCTGCGCACCGGGACGAAAGGCTTTCGCGGTAGTCAAGGCCAATGCCTACGGACACGGTGCGGCGGCGGTGGTGGCGGCGTTGCGTGACGAGGCCGACGGCTTTGCCGTGTGCAGCGTCGAGGAAGCGCGTGAGGTGCGCGAACAGGCGCCACAGGCCAGGATTTTGTTGCTCGAAGGCTGTTTCGATGCGGAGGACTGCGTGGCGGCCATGGAGCTGCGGCTGGATGTGGCCGTGCAGGGTGTCGAACAGGCGCAGCGGCTGCTCGATTGCGCACCCGTGCGGGCGCTGAATGTGTGGCTCAAGCTGGATTCCGGCATGCATCGGCTGGGCTTCGACCCCGCCGAGCTGCAGCAGTGGGCCGAGCGGCTGAAGGCTGCGCCGCAGGTGGCGGAGGTCAACCTGATGAGTCACTTCGCTTGTGCCGATGAGCAGATGCATGTGCTCACCAACCGTCAACTGGACAGTTGCCACGCCATGCAAGAGTTCGCTTTTGACCACCGCAGCTTTGCCAACTCCGCGGCTGCACTGACGCTGGCGCCGGCGCATATGGATTGGCTGCGTCCCGGCATCATGCTCTATGGCGCCTCGCCGTTCGCCGAACGCAGCGCGTCCGAACTGGGGCTGCGCCCTGCGATGACCCTGACGGCCGAGATAATCGCGCTGCACCATGTGCCGGCAGGTGAAAGTGTCGGTTACGGGGCAACGTGGGTGGCGCAGCGTCCGTCGCGCGTCGGCACCGTCAGTTGTGGCTATGCCGATGGCTATCCGCGTCATGCGCCCTCGGGTACGCCCCTGGTGGTCCGCGGGCAGCGCGTGCCGCTGGTCGGGCGAGTCTCGATGGACATGCTCGCGGTGGATCTTACCGACCTGCCGGGTGCGGCGATCGGTGATGCCGTCGAGCTCTGGGGCGCGCAGATGCCTATCGATGAACTGGCCCGGGCAAGCGGCACCATTGGCTACGAGCTGCTCACCAAAGTGACGCAGCGGGTGCCGCGAAAATACCTTTGAGCTGAGGCATAGGGAGTTTATTGCTAGCGGAAGCGGGCTTGTCCCAGGCCATACTTGAGCAAAATGCTCGGCATTGCTGGTCATTTTTTGTGCTATATTCCGCGCCCGTTTTCGTTGCCCCGGTTTTTCGCCATGCACGCTGCCAAGCCGCTGTTTGACTATCCCAAGTACTGGGCCGAGTGTTTCGGCCCAGCGCCATTCCTGCCGGTGAGCAGGGAGGAGATGGATCAGCTCGGCTGGGACTCGTGCGACGTGATCATTGTCACTGGCGATGCCTACGTCGACCATCCCTCGTTCGGCATGGCGATCATCGGACGGTTGCTGGAGGCCCAGGGCTTCCGCGTCGGCATCATCAGCCAGCCGGACTGGCACAGCAAAGACGACTTCATGAAACTGGGCCAGCCGAACCTGTTCTTCGGGATCGCAGCGGGCAACATGGACTCGATGATCAACCGCTACACGGCTGATCGAAAGATGCGCTCTGATGATGCCTACACTGCTGGCGGCCTGGCTGGAAAGCGCCCTGATCGCGCCAGCCTGGTCTACAGCCAGCGTTGCAAGGAAGCCTACAAGGATACACCTGTGGTGTTGGGCGGCATCGAGGCTTCGCTGCGCCGCATCGCCCATTACGACTACTGGCAGGACAAGGTGCGCCGATCGATCCTTATGGATGCGACGGCCGATATCCTCCTCTATGGCAACGCCGAGCGCGCCATCGTAGAGGTGGCGCAGCGCCTGGCTCGTGGCGAAGACATCGCCGGGATCACCGACGTGCGCGGCACCGCCTTCATCCGCAAGAGTCCGGCTCCGGATTGGTTCGAGATCGACTCCACGCGCATCGACCGTCCGGGCAAGGTGGACCAGATCCTTAATCCCTACGTCAGTACACAGGACCTGCAAGCCTGCGCCATTGAGAAGGAAAAAGGCCCGATCGAGGACCCGAACGAGGCGAAGGTCGTCCAGCTGCTGCCCAATCCGAAGATCGAACGTGATCGAACGGTGATTCGCTTGCCCTCGTTCGAGAAGGTGCGCAACGACCCGGTCCTGTATGCCCATGCCAACCGCGTGCTGCACCTGGAGACCAATCCGGGTAATGCCCGCGCGCTGGTGCAGCGTCACGGTGACCATGACATTTGGCTGAATCCGCCGCCGATACCGCTTACCACCGAAGAAATGGATTACGTGTTCGCTGCGCCCTATGCGCGCGTACCGCATCCGGTCTACGGCGGTGCGAAGATCCCGGCCTACGAGATGATCCGTTTTTCCGTGAACATCATGCGTGGCTGTTTCGGTGGTTGCACCTTCTGCTCGATCACCGAGCATGAGGGGCGGATCATCCAGAACCGCTCGCATGAATCGATCCTCAATGAGATCGAGGCCATGCGCGGCATGCCGGGCTTCACCGGGGTGGTTTCCGATCTTGGCGGGCCGACGGCAAACATGTATCGCCTGGCGTGCAAGAGCTATGAGATCGAAAAGCATTGTCGCAAACCGTCATGCGTCTTCCCTGGCATTTGCGAGAACCTCGACACCGACCACAGCTCGCTGATCGAGCTCTACCGCAAGGCCCGTGCGCTGCCTGGTGTGAAGAAGATCCTGATTGCCTCCGGCCTGCGCTACGACCTGGCGGTGGAGTCACCTGAATACGTGAAGGAACTGGTCACCCACCATGTCGGCGGCTACCTGAAGATCGCCCCGGAGCACACAGAGCGCGGCCCTCTGGACAAGATGATGAAGCCGGGCATCGGCAGCTATGACCGTTTCAAGAAGATGTTCGACAAGTACTCGAAGGAGGCGGGCAAGGAGCAGTACCTGATCCCGTACTTCATCGCCGCGCACCCGGGCACAACCGACGAGGACATGATGAACCTCGCGTTATGGCTCAAGACCAACGGTTTCCGTGCCGATCAGGTGCAGGCTTTCTATCCCTCGCCTATGGCCAGCGCGACTGCCATGTACCACAGTGGCAAGAATCCGCTGCGCAAGGTCACCTACAAGAGTGAAGAGGTGACCATCGTCAAGAGCGAAGAGCAGCGCCGTCTGCACAAGGCCTTCTTGCGCTATCACGACCCCAAGGGCTGGCCGATGCTGCGTGAAGCGCTGCTGCGCATGGGTCGTGGTGATCTGATTGGCAGTGGCAAGAACCAGCTGATTCCCGCGCATCAGCCAGCGGTCGATGGCTACCACAGCGCACGACGCAAGAATTCTACCCCGGCTGGCAGCAAGCAAGCCGGGCAGGGTGGCCAACTGCTGACTCAGCACACCGGCCTGCCGCCGCGCAGCCACGACGGCAACGCCTGGGACAAGCGCGAACAGGCCAAGGCCGCTGCTGAAGCACGCCGCAAGGCGGCTACCGGCGCGGGCAAGCCGAAGCCTGCGGGCAAGGGGCGCGGCAAGCCGGTTCCACGCTGATCGCGGGCGTGCGGCTTCGAGATTGAGGTCGCAAGCCTTGCTCTATAACCGAAACGCCTGGGTCACCTGAGTCAGCTCCTCGCCTAGCTCCAGCATCTGCCGGCTCTGTTGCCGACCGCGGCTGATGTGCGCCAGGTTGGTATCGCCCAGCTGATGGATGCGCTCGCTGTGGCTGCGAATTTCGCTGACGGCCTGGCTCTGCTGAGAGGTGGTCTCGGCGATCCGCTCGGCCATCTGGCCAATGTTGGTGATGATCGCGACGATCTGCTTAAGCGCAGCCTCGGCGGATTCGGCCTGGCTGGCGGTGCTGCGCGCATGCTCGACCTCGGTGCGCATCGCCTCCACCGATTGTCGGGCCGCCTGCTGCAGCCCCTGAGTCAACTGCTGGATCTCCGCTGTTGCGCCGCTGGTCCGCTGTGCCAGCGAACGAACCTCGTCAGCCACTACGGCAAAGCCGCGGCCATGATCACCGGCACGCGCGGCCTCGATGGCCGCGTTCAGGGCAAGGAGATTGGTCTGCTCGGCGATCGAGCGAATCACGCTTAGCACCCCACCGATGGTGCTGGTTTCGTCCGCCAGACGTTCGATGGCCTGGGCATTCACTTCGACTTCGCCAACTAGGACTTTCAGCCCTGCCAAGCTCTGGCCGATCACTTGTTGGCCATGGCTTATTGCCTGCCCGGCGGCGCGGCTGGTTTCGGCGGTCTCCTGCGCACCGCTGGCGACCTGCTGGATGGTGGCTTCGAGCTCGCCCAGGGCATCACGAATCTCGGCAGTCTCGCCGGTTTGGTGTAACGCGCCATCATGCAGGGCAGCGCTCACCTGTGCCAGGCTGTGGCTGCTTTCGGCCACGGCCTGGGCATGCTGGCGTAAGGCGCCCACCAATTGTTGTAGATAGCCGCGCAAGCGATTCAGTGAGGTTTCGATGCCGGTGATCTCACTGATGTTCGAGTTCAGCTTCACGGCTTCGCTGAAATCGCCCTGCGCCCAGCTGGACAAGGCCGGAACCAACTCTCCGAGCGCGCGGGTCAGGCGGCGCTGCAAGCGGTCGATGGCCAGTGCGATCAGCAGAATCAGGGCAATGATGCAGCCTTGTGCCAAGCGCACTTCGGACTGGATTCTTGCTCGCTCGCCGCGGATCTCCGGCTCCAGCTCCGCTAGCGCCTGCTGTAATGCCAAAACTCTCTGCATGCTTTGGTCTATCAGTTCGCCACGCTCACGGATCAGCTGACGGGTGCGTGCGAGCTCGGCGGGGTAACGTTTGAGAAGGCTGGCCAGCTCGCGCTTGAGCGCAATGCCGGTATCCTCGGTAATCTGCTCGTCGCTGTTGGTGCCCAGCCCCAGCAAATCGGCGAAGGATGCCGCGCTGGATTGAGCCGTAGTGGCGATACCCAGCAATGGCAGCGATTGCAGCCTTGCGGCCTCCTGGTCGAGTAGCTGCAGAGGCTGCGCCACCTCTGTCGCCAGATCGTCCCGGCCGGTGCTGACCAGCTTGCCACGCGCATGGCTCAGACGCAGCAGCTGGCGACTGGCCGCCAACAGGGGGGGCTGGTAACCGTCCGCCTGAGGCCGATCGCTTCGTCGGGCATAGCGGTCCAATTGCTCGAGGGTGCTGGCCAGTTCCCGCTCGGCTTGCAGCAACAATCCCTGTGGATCGCCGGCCAGCTTCCCTGCTGCCAGCAGGTCATTGCCGATGAACTGGCCTAGCTGCTCGAGACTGGGCCGCAGTTGTTCTGCAAACTGTTCGGGCAGCGTATCGACGCCTGCGGCGAGCGATTCCAGTGCCTGCGTGGCCTCGCTATGCCGGAGTGCATCGCCACTGTTGAGGTAGTCCTGAATGTTCCGCGCAAGCCGGCCCTGAAACTGTTGAGACAATTCCAGATAGCGGGACATCAACTGGTAGGGGTGTTCGAGTGCGCGCTCCGACCACCAGAGCGTCGCGCCAAGCGCCAGGCAGACTGCAACGAGCAGCAGGGTGTTGATGGTGGTAACTGACTTCAAGCGCATTGCCGCCTCCGGTATCCGTCGAGGCTGGCAATCTATGGCCATTTGATGTCATTTACGTGACAGGCTGGAAGCGCTCCACGCGATTGCGGCCGCCATGTTTGGCGCGGTAGAGCGCCTCGTCTGCGTGCTGGGTCAGCATCTTGATGTCGCTTTCGGCGGTCAGCTCGGTGATGCCGCAGCTGAACGTGCAGGAGAGATCTTCCGGTTTGGCCGGATACCTGATTTCGGCGAAGCGCTTGCGGATTTCATCAAGGACCTTGTAGGCGTCTTCGGCCCGCGTATCGGGTAGCACCACGGCGAACTCCTCGCCGCCGTAACGACCGATGTGGTCCGTCTTGCGCAGCCGCTGTTTCAGGAACAGGGCGAGGCTCTTGATCACACGGTCCCCCATGGGATGGCCGTAGGTGTCGTTGACCTTCTTGAAGTGATCGATGTCGATCATCGCGAAACTCAGCGGTTGGCCGTCCCGGCGCGCACGGAAGCTCGCGTCCTCCAGCAACTGTAGGCTGTGGGTGTGGTTGTATAGCCCGGTCAGGCTGTCACGCACGATGCGCGCCTTGAGGCTGCGCGCCCGGGCGGCGCGGGTGCGCACTGTGGCGATCAGGTGGCTCGGCTTGATCGGTTTGGTCAGGAAGTCGTCGCCGCCTTCGTTCATGGCGTCGAGCTGCTTGTCCAGATCGTCCTCGGCGGAGAGGTAAATGATCGGCACGCTGACGTAGCGCTCGTGCTGGCGAATCACCTTGGCCAGCTCGGTACCCATGCAGACCGGCATGTACATGTCGAGGATGATCAGGTCCGGCTGGAACTCGGCCAGCGCGGCGATCGTCTGGATAGGCTCGATCAGCGTCTGGGTGATGATCCCTGCGTTGTTCAGGACGCGTTCGGTGTGTGTCGCCTGTGCACGGGAGTCGTCGACGATCAGTACCCGGAACGGCTCGTAATGCGCGGTACGGGTAAAGATCTCGACCTTCTCCAACAGGCTGGATGCGTCCAGGCTGCCGGTGAAGAACTCCAGGCCGCCGGCACGCACCGCAGCCAGCCGTGTCGGCGTGTCGGTTTCGGCGTGGCTGAAGAAGATCAACGGGAGTTTTTCATCCAGGCCCTGCTGAATTCGCTCTGCCAGTTTGAGTCCCTCGCCAGGGCCATTGAAATCGACATCCATGACGATCGCGGCGGGGTGGCGCTCATGCATCGCCGCGCGAAAGGCGGTATCGCTGGCGAAGGCCTGCGCCGTCATGCTGAAGAATTCCAGCTGACGCACCACATGCTCGGCGCGCTGGTGATCCTGAAGCGCGATATAAACGGGCTTGCTCAGTGGTGGGACGAACGCGGTCTGGCTCCGTGTATCGCTGTGGCGCAGCCCTGTGCGGGCAAGGCGGTAGATCAGTTGGCTGAGCGTGGCGATTGACTCGCTGGAAAGCCGTCCGCGGTTGTCCTCGATATCGCCGAGGCAATCCTCGATGCTCAGTGCGAGCTCGCTGTGTTCGGTCTGTCCGAAGCGCTCGGCGAAGCGGCGCAGGCGCAATGTGGCATCGGCCAACGCGCTCCGATAGTTGTCGTTCCATTCTCCGCGCTGTAACTGCTGCCAGACTTCCAGTACCTCACGGGCCTGGTGAATGACGCGCTGGGCGAAATGCTGTTTGAGTTCTTCTTGATCCGACATTTCTCGGGGTCTTCCTGGCGCGCGCCCCTCCTGAAGGGGGCATGATCATGGCTGCATGCTATCACTCCAGCGAAGGTCGGCAGGGCCGCGTCATGCGGGCTGGTTCTCAATATGCCACTGAGCTTCGGCGCCTGCGTTATAGTGACCCATCACCGCAACGCTCAGGGTGTCAGGCGGTCGAACTACGAAATCGAGAAGGACACATGCCAATGCTGGACTGGAAGAATCGCTTCGGGCGCCTCGGCTCCTCGGGAACTGCCACTAATGCCGGATCGGGTGCACGCAACCCGCTGCTGCTCGTGCTGGCGGTGGTGATTGGTGTTTATCTGCTGGTGGTACTTGTCCTGGGCTGGTACTGGAGCCGCGAGCCTGATCTGTTCCCGGTTCAGCAGCATGTTCGCGAGGCGGCGGAAGGTTCGCAACGGCAGATCGTGAGGGGCTATACCACGGTGGAAACCCTCAAGCGTGTCGCTAGTACGCTGCTCGACAAGCCGGGCGGCTACCTGACCAATGACATCGCGCCGCCCGGGGTTTGGCTGGATAACATGCCCAGCTGGGAATACGGCGTGCTGGTGCAGGTGCGCGACCTCAGTCGCGCGCTGCGCAAGGACTTCGCCCGCTCGCAGTCGCAATCCACCGAAGACCCCGATCTGGCCAAGGGTGAACCGCTGTTCAACTTCGACAATCGCAGCTGGATACTCCCTGCATCGGAAACCGAATACCGCAACGGCATAGCCTTTCTCGACCGCTACCTGGTGCGCCTGAGCGATCCGGCGCCCAAGGCGCAATTCTTTGCGCGTGCCGACAACCTGAATAACTGGTTGGGAGATACGGCGACTCGTCTGGGCTCATTGTCGCAGCGCCTGTCGGCCAGTGTTGGCCGAGTGCGTCTGGACAGCAACGCGACGCCGGAAATGGTTCGTGAGGGCGTGGTGCCGGAGGTCGAGGAGCAGCGGATGGAGACGCCCTGGCTGCAGATTGACAACGTCTTCTACGAGGCGCGCGGTCAGGCCTGGGCGCTGTCGCACCTGTTGCGTGCCATCGAGGTGGATTTCGCCGATGTGTTGGCCAAGAAGAACGCTACCGTCAGCGTCCGGCAGATAATCCGCGAACTGGAAGCCGCGCAGGGGCCGCTGTGGAGTCCGATGGTCCTCAATGGTAGTGGCTACGGTGTGCTGGCCAACCACTCGCTGGTGATGGCCAACTACATTTCCCGCGCCAACGCCGGCATCATCGATCTGCGCAACCTGCTGTCACAGGGGTAAAGCGCGAGGCTGGAGCGAAAGCGGGCGTTGCTTGGCGCGTTCGATCAATCCAGCCCAAGCTTCTTCAGGCGATAGCGCATCGAACGAAACGATAGCCCCAGCCGTTGCGCCGCCGCCGTGCGGTTCCAGCGGGTTTCTTCGAGTGCTTGCGTGATCAGCTTGCGCTCGACTTCTTCCAGGTGGTCTTCGAGATTGTCGATCTGCGCCAGACTGGTATCGCCGGTTTCCGTTGCGCCGGTTGCATCGGCCAGGCGAAGGTCGCTGGCCTTGATGGCATCGCCTTCACACAGCGTGTAGGCCCGCTCCAGCATGTTTTCCAATTCGCGAACGTTGCCCGGAAAGCGGTAGGCCTGCAGCTTGGCAAGCGCGTCGGGTTGCAGCTGTGCGGGACTGTCACCGCATTCCTGGGCCAACCTGCGCAGCATGCTGTCAGCCAGCAGGGCGATGTCCTCACGGCGCTCGCGCAAGGGGGGGACGCGCAACTCGATAACGTTCAGGCGGTAATACAGGTCCTGGCGGAAGCGTCCAGCAGCGACCTCACTGGCCAGATCCTTATGGGTTGCGCTGAGGATGCGCACATCCACCGCGATTTCAGCGGCGCCGCCAACCGCGCGCACGGCCTTTTCCTGAATGGCGCGCAGTAGCTTGACCTGCATCGGCAGCGGCAGATCCGCCACTTCGTCGAGGAACAGCGTGCCGCCGTTGGCGGCCTGAAAGAGGCCCTGCTTGTCTTCTATGGCCCCGGTGAAGCTGCCCTTTTTGTGACCGAAAAATTCGCTTTCCATCAGTTCCGAAGGAATGGCGCCGCAGTTGACTGGCACGAAGGGGCGCTCGCGTCGCGGTCCTTGCTCATGAATCAGGTGCGCTACCAGCTCCTTACCGCTGCCCGATTCGCCGCTGATGTAGACCGGAGCCTGACTACGCGCCAACTTGCCGATCTGCTTGCGCAAGGTGACCATGGGCGGGGAAGCGCCCAGCAGGCGTCCGTCCACCGAAAGCTCTTCTGCGCCAGAGGTGCGCAAGCGCAGCGCTGTCGTGACCAGCTCGCGCAGACGCGCCAGGTCCACCGGTTTGGTGAGGAAATCGAAGGCGCCGGCCTTCAATGCGCTGATTGCTGTGTCCAGGCTGCCGTAGGCGGTGATCATGGCTACCGGCAGCTGCGGGTACTGCCGCTGGATGTGTTGAACCAGCTCCAGCCCGCAGCCGTCGGGCAGACGCATGTCGGTCAGGCAGAGGTCGTAGTGCTCGCGGGCAAGGCACTCGCGCGCTTCTTTGAGATTGCGCGCGCTGCGGGTGTCCAGTTTCATCCGGCCGAGAGTAATCTCCAGCAATTCACGGATGTCCGGTTCGTCGTCGATGATCAGCGCTTTCTGGCGGGTGGTCATGGTCTGATTCTGTAGTTAAGCATTAGACGCCGCGGGAAGGGCGGTTCGCGCAATCTTAACGTGAACCGCTCCGTTTTGACCGAAGGCATCGCCGTTGTGTGATCCATTGCCGCGGTTGTGGTTCAGCCTAGCTTGCGTGGGTGGGCGAAGGTGATGCGGAAACAGCTGCCACTTCCTTCGTCTCGTTTGCGGTAGTCGAGCCACGCCTGATTGCTCTCGCACAGCTCGCGGGAAATATAGAGGCCGAGGCCGGTTCCCTTGCTTTCGGTGGTGAAGAATGGCTCGAAAACCAGCGGCACCTGCTCGGTGGGTACGCCTGGACCGTCGTCTATGACTTCCACGATGGGCAGGTCACTGGCGCTGTCGCGAAACAGGCGTAACCACACCTGCCCGTGAGCGTGGGTCTTTGCGCTGTAGCGCAGGCCGTTCTGCACCAGGTTTGTCAGAACCTGGATCAGCTGGTTCGGATCCATGCGGGTTTGTAGCGAGCTGCCAATGGTTTCCAGATGCAGCGTCTGGTTGGGACCGAGGCCGCTGCGGAACTCGCTGGCGAAGCGGTGTAGCCAGTATTTAAGGTCCAGCAGTTGTGGTTCGGCCTGTCGACGGCGGGAGAGCTGCAGGACGTTCTCTATGACCAGATTCATCCGCCTTGAGTGATCGTGGATGATCTGTGCCAATCGCTGGTCGGATTGGTCCAGCGAGTCGGATTCCTGCAGTAGCTGTGCGGCGTGGCTAATGGCGCCGAGCGGATTGCGAATCTCGTGGGCAATGCTTGCGGTCAGGCGTCCGAGGGATGCGAGCTTGAGTTGCTGGGCTTTCTGGGCGATCTGCGAGATGTCTTCGAGAAACACCAGGACGTTCTGCTCCGTGCCGTTCTGCAAGGCGGCGAAGCTTGGCTGCAGGATTGGCCCCTCCGTAGTCGCCTTGAGGTTCTGCGGTCGCAGCGTGGGATTATCGCGCCACCGTTGCATGGCCTTGAAGAGTTCCGGGCAGCGTGGGGCCAGGCGCTCCCCGACGAGCGATTCCTGCCCGAGTAGTTCCATTGCGCCATGATTGGCGAGCAGCACACGTTGGCGTGAATCGAGCACCAGAATGCCGGTGCGCATGCGCTGCAGAATCAGCGCGTTCAGCGCCTCAAGATTGGCAACCTCTTCGGCGCGCTGTTGGGCCAGTTTTTCGCTGACCTTGAGGCGGCGACTCAGCCCTTGAACCAGCAATGCGGCGGCGAAACACAGGGTGCCCAAGGCTGCTGCCTGGGGATACTGACGGCTGGCATCCGGGTCGCCGAGGCTCAGATAGAAAGTCAGATATATCAGGCCGATGGCGGCGATGGCGGCGATGAGAAAACCGATGCGGCCATGCAGCAGGATGTTGGCGATGGCAACGGCGATGATCAGCAGGTTGCCGATCCCGCTCGGGGTGCCGCCGGCGAAGTAGAACAATGCCGAGAGCAGTGAAACGTCCATCAGCGCCAGGCCTAGGATGGGTAGGCCGGGTTTGGGTGTCTGCGCCAGCACGGCGATCAAGGCGTTGAGGATCAGATAGAGCCAGGCGCCATAGTGGAACAGCGTTGGGCTGTTCATGCGCATCAGGTCGCTGTGCAGGTCGCTGCTGGTCAGCAGTACCAACGCAAGGCCTATTGCAACGCGATAGAGATGGTAAACGCGAAGAATGCGTTGCCCTTGAGAGCCCGAGGGGGCCAGGCCCTCAGTGATCAGAGGAGTTATCCTGTTCGAGGTGAGCGCGACTGCAATACCAGCGATCCTGATTTTCCAGTGCCTGGGTACGTGGCACGTGGACGCCGCACTGGGCGCAACGCACCATAGGCAGCGTGGTCTGCTCGGTTTTCTGGTCGGTCGGACGTTTGCGCATGACTCTGCGCCACAGCCAGAAGGCTGCGGCAAACAGGATGATCAAGAACAGCAGACGAAACAGGCCCATGGGCGATTCCTGGCTAGCTCAGAGTGGCGATATCAAATGACCGTGAGCTGCACATCGACGACATTGGGTCGTACCGGTGCAGCACATATTCTGTCAGTCGAACAGGCCGAACGTAAGGTAGCTCCACCACGAGCGCTCATTGCTTTCCTGTTCCGCCTCTTCCAGTACTGGCCGCAGCTCGTCCGGCAGATCTTGCGCGGCGTTTTCGTACTGGCGCAGCACATCGCGGTTGGCGCGCGAACTGTCGGGGGATTCAGTATCGGACTCGATCAGACCCAGGGTTGCGCGAGAGAGCCAGCCGCGGTTGTCGGCTTCTTGCTCGAGCGGTACGAATTGTCCGTCGTCCAGGCTGGGGTGGTCAGGGTAGTTGAGCGCCAGCGTCTCGAGGCTGCTGGCGGCCAGGTCATCCAGCTTCAGGCGTTGATAGGCCTCGGTCATCACCGCGAGACCATCAGCTACCGATGGGGTACCTTGGAAGTTCTCCACTACATAACGCCCGCGGTTGGCGGCTGCGACATACGCTTGGCGTTTTAGGTAGTAGTGCGCCACGTGAATTTCATAGGCTGCCAGCAGGTTACGCAGATAGACCATCCGCGCTTTGGCATCCGGTGCGTAACGGCTGTTGGGGTAGCGCGTGGTGAGCTGGGCGAATTCGTTGAATGAATCGCGTGCGGCACCCGGGTCGCGCTTGGTCATGTCCAGCGGCAGAAAGCGGGCGAGCAGGCCACTATCCTGATCGAAGGAGGCCAGCCCCTTGAGATAATAGGCGTAGTCGACATTGGGATGCTGCGGATGCAAACGGATGAAGCGCTCGGCCGCGGAGCGGGCCGCTTCAGGTTCCATGTTGCGGTAGTAGGCGTAGATGAGCTCAAGCTGCGCCTGCTCGGCGAAGCGCCCGAAGGGGTAGCGCGACTCCAGGGCCTTCAGCTTGTTGATGGCGCTGGTATAGCTCTTGTTGTCCAGATCGGCCTGCGCCTGCTGGTACAGTTCCGCTTCGCCCAGATTTTCGCTGACGGTTTCGTTGGATGAACAGGCAGCGGTTAGGGCGAAAATGGCGATCAGCAGCAGGTGTTTCACTTGCATGGCGGCTTGCGTCCCTATGACGGCCGGCTGTCTCGCGCGAGGCCGTCCTGTTATGATGAGTGCCCCGGTACGCCGGGACAGAGATGCCGTATTTAAACACAAGCGTGTAGCTGAAACCAAAGGCTCCACCCCCGCCGCAGGCAAAGGCCGGTTCGATCGAACGAACGGTCGTGGCGCTAGGACCAACAGGCCCGATTTTACAGGCCGCAAGCGAGGTCAGTGGTGAGAGTTCTGGTTATCTCGAATGAACGTCGAAACGTATCGGTAGGCGGTCCGCACGGCAAAGCTATGCGGCTGGTGTTTCGCAAGGCACCATGCGAAATCGCAGAGCGCGGTTGCAATGCTGCCGATCTCGCGGGTCAAACGACGGAGCGCAGCGCTTCGTTCTCCAAGGTAAAACGTTCTTAATTATGTCGACAATCAATACACAGGCGATCCAGCTTCGCGCTGAAGTCCCGTATGAACTTGGTGGGCAGCGTCTCGATCAGGTCGCGGCGCAGCTGTTTTCCGAGCATTCCCGCTCACGCCTCAGTGGCTGGATCAAGGATGGACTGCTCACCGTCGACGGTGTGGTGTTGCGCCCTCGCGATACTGTGCACGCCGGTGCGATTCTCGACCTGTCGGCCGAGCAACAGGCGCAAGGCGAGTGGGTGGCGCAGGACATTCCGCTGGACATTGTCTTCGAGGACGAGCACATCCTTGTGTTGAACAAGCCCGCAGGCTTGGTGGTGCACCCGGCGGCCGGGCATGCGGACGGCACCTTGTTGAACGCCTTGCTGCACCATGTTCCCGATATCATCAACGTACCGCGAGCCGGTATCGTTCATCGTCTGGACAAGGACACCACCGGGTTGATGGTGGTCGCCAAGACGCTTCAGGCACAGACGCGCCTGGTCGAGCAGCTTCAGGCGCGTAGCGTCAGCCGCATTTACGAAGCCATTGTCATCGGTGTGATCATCACCGGTGGCACCGTCGACGCGCCGATCGGCCGCCATGGCCAGCAGCGACAACGCATGGCTGTGGTGGAGGGCGGCAAACCTGCCGTCAGCCATTATCGGGTGCTCGAACGTTTCCGTTCGCATACTCATGTACGGGTCAAGCTGGAAACAGGGCGGACTCACCAGATCCGCGTGCACATGACTCACCTTGGCTACCCATTGGTGGGCGATCCACTTTATAGCGGCCGTTTCCGCATACCGCCCGCAGCGAATCCAACCTTGGTGCAGTCGCTGCGCGAGTTTCCGCGTCAGGCATTGCACGCGCGTTTTCTCGAGCTGGACCACCCGGTGACAGGCGAGCGGCTTAAGTGGGAGTCGCCGTTGGCCGATGACTTCGTCTGGTTGCTGACATTGCTCCAGCAAGACCGCGAGGCATTCGTCGGGTGAGTCATTGGTCTGCCGAGTGGCTGGTGCCTAGCTGGCCTGCACCTCAGCGGGTAAAAGCCTGCGTGACCACGCGCCATGGCGGAATCAGCCAGACACCATTCGATAGTTTCAACCTCGGCGACCATGTCGATGATGTGCCTGAGGTGGTAACGGAGAATCGAAATCGCCTTCGTCAGCTGCTGGGCGCTCAGCCCGTGTGGATGAGTCAGGTGCACTCGATCGATGTGGTTCAGGCCGATTCAGGCCAAGTGCAGGTCGCCGATGCCTGCTGGAGTGAAACGCCGGGA